>Ga0256845_1002123_pt1 | contig 14730 bp, 13 predicted proteins | sample RiftiametaG_FD_189101 | JGI IMG/M metagenome (GOLD analysis project Ga0256845, IMG submission 189101) | Tube worm associated microbial communities from hydrothermal vent at the East Pacific Rise, Pacific Ocean - Riftia | ecosystem: Host-associated > Annelida > Integument > Unclassified ...
AGCAACAGAAACAGCACCTCCGCCATAAATTAACTGATTAACAGATAGTGCTGCTTTATACTGGTCATTATTAGGAGGTTCTACTGTTGTTCCAGGTAAAGCAATAGGAAATTCTATTACATCTGACTGGTAAGTTGCTTGTGCAGAAAAATCTAATTGAGGTAATTTAGAAGCTTTAATTACAGAAACATCTAAATTGTTTTTATCTGACAACAGTGCTGTTTGTTTTGCTAGTGGATAATTGGTGTTTACCAATTCATAACACTTATCTATAGTAAGCTTTTCTTGTGCAAAAACTCCAACGGAGACAACGGTTAATAGTAATGTTATTATTTTTTTCATTTTTAGTTTTTTATAGAATTAATGATAAAGTCTGCAACCTCTATTTTTCTATCTTCCATCAATTGGCTATAAGTTTTATCACTAGTTCCTGTAAATCCTTTTAATAAAGGAGCTCCAATAAACGGGAAAATATTTAAAGCTATTATGTTGATGAACAGTTGTTCTGCTTTTAGTGGTCTTATTAAGCCCGCTGCAACATCATCATCTACTTGTTTTTTAAACTTTTTTAAGCTCGGAAAATGAGGTTCTTTTGTTAATTCCTCCATGAATTTCGGATTCCTGTTTAACTCTTGGATAATGAAATTTGGGAGATACGGATGTTTAATTACAAATGAAATGTAATTGTTTGTAAACCCTTTTATTTTATCAAACAATGGAGTATCAGCATTAATTATTTCGTTTAACTGAGGAGCTAATAAAGAAAATGCTTTCTTAAATACGGCTTCAAAAAGTAATTGCTTGCTTCTATAATAATAGTGCAACATTGATTTATTAATTCTTGCCTCATCAGCAATTTCTTGCATTCGCGCACCAACCATTCCTTTTTGTTGGAATATTCTTTTTGCAGCTTCTAAAATTGCAAGTTCCGTTACTTTGTTTTTCGTGTCAACCATCTAATTCAATCATTTAGTTTAACCATCTGGTTGATAAATATAAGGCCTTTTTTTTAATTGACAAAATTTATTTCGTTATCAGCTGATAGTCAGGATAATAAAAGTTAGCAAACACTAACTTTTTATGTTTTTTTAGACCGGTATTAATATATAACTTTGTCCTAATTATTTAAATGATGAGATTTAAAAGCTACATTTTATTACTTCTTTTTCTGGAAACGACTATGTTGGTTTTCGGACAACGAACAGAGACTGCAATAAACTTTACTTCTGAAAAAAGTCGGTTAGTTTTTGAAACAGAAAATGATTTATTATTTGGAAGTGATAATTATTATACCGCTGGATTAGCTCTTTCATGTACTGCCGATAATCTTAAAAAAACACCTGCTCAACTAATACTAAAACCAAACCGTTCTGAATATTTTTCTTTTAGTGGTTTTGGATTTCAGCAACGTATATTTACTCCTTATTCTATAGACGAACCCAATAGTATAGAAAATGATCGTCCATATTCAGCCTATTTATTAGTTACCAATTTTGCGGTATTAATTAATCCGACTAAAAATTTAAGGTTATCTAATGAAATTGGTATTGGATTAATGGGGCAATCTGCGGGAGGTAAGGAAGTGCAAACCTCAATTCATAAGCTTATTGGTTCTGTGGCTCCTGTTGGGTGGGATAATCAGTTAGAAAATACTTTTTTAATTGACTATCAATTTAGAATTGAAAAAGGTTTTTTTAATAATTGGACAGCAAATCATTTTGTACCATTTTTTGCTACAAGAATAGGTACATTAACAGATTTAGTTCAGATTGGTTTAATAACAAAATGGGGTAATAAAAACAACTATCTTGTTAACGTAACAACTCCTATAGAATTAAATAAGAAATTAATCTGGGAGTGGCTTTTCGAAGCTAATTTGCAAGGTGTGTTTTATGATGCAACATTAGAGGGAGGCTTGTTTAATGATGATCTCAACTCCCTAACAAAGGATGAGATTATATCACGTCAATACCAGTTTAGAACTGGGGTTAATTTATATTATAAAAAGTTCAGCTTTCGTTATATGATCAAATTTAATTCTACCGATTTTAATTCCGCTGTTATTCATCGGTATGCTAGTGTCAATATTGGGCTTGCTTTTTAAACATTACAATGGTATTACATATAGATTACTTTTATTTGAATTGTTTTATTGGCTTTTAGTTCAAAACTTGCCTTTTTAAAGTTTGGTTTATTTCCTATCCCTATTTTAGTAATATTTGAAAACCCAATTCCTTCTGTCGGTAAAATCCAACCTTTGTCTATTTTTCCATCTTTATTTTCATCATGTAAAATATTAACAGCATATTTCCCTTCGGGTAAATTATTAAAGGTAATGGTTGAAGCATTTTGATTGATGACTCCCACTTTCATTTTATAATACTTTTTAAATTTTTCATCAGGAACAGATCCATCTTTATTATATAGCGTAAACTGAAGAACACCAACATTATTTCTTAAGCCATCAACCTTTACCACTAAAGAATGACGTTGTTCTTCAGTTTTAAACGAAGATATTAGTATAACAAGTATTGCAGCAATACTCAATAAAACTACTCTTTTCATAATTCAGGGTTTTAAGTTATATGCAAGTTAGTATTTACTAACATTTTAATTTAAATTTTTTTTACTCCTTAGGGCATTTTAAAATTATATTTATTGCATTCCACAATTCATCTCCTTCTTTAATTAAATTAAATTTAAAATCATTTAAACGCCATCTTAAAATAGTAAAACGCATGCTTCCCATAATGATATCTGCGAGTTGAGAAGCATTGACATCTTCACGAATAGATTGATCTTTTTGCCCTAATTGGATGATATTTTCTAGCAATGTTTTCTTTTGGGTTAAAATGGTTAAAACCACCTTAGACAGTGTTTCTTCATATTGAAAACTGGTTTCAGAAAAAATTACCATTACCACAGCAGGGTTTTTAGCAAAGTGCTTAAACTGAAACTGCATTAGTCCTTTTATTTTTTCTGCTCCAGATTCATTATTAACCAATAGTTTTTCAATACCTGTTTTCATTTGTTCTTTGTAAAACATCAAAACAGACTGAATGATATCAGTTTTATTTTTAAAGTGTCGGTATAATGCTGGTTCAGAAAAACCTATCTTTGCAGCCAAGTTTTTTGTCGTAAGGTTTTGTAAACCTTTTTCTCCAATTAAATCGGTAGCTGCTTTTATAATTTCTATTTGACGTTTTGAGAAATCCATGAAGCAAAGTTAGTGAATACTAACTTAATAAAAAAATTAAACACCTTTTATTTTTTCTTTGCACAGAAATATCCTTGCTACTATTGAGTTAAAATAGTTTAATTTTAGCTGTTAAACATTGAAAAGTAAAAAAACCATATTAGTTTGCCCATTAGATTGGGGGTTGGGTCATGCAACAAGATGCGTTCCTTTAGTTGAACAATTTTTAGCAGAAGGGTATCAAGTAATTATTGGTGCAGATAAAAACCCATTAGCATTTTTACAACAAGAATTTCCAGAGCTAAAAACAGTTGTTATTCCTGGTTATGAGATTAATTATGGAGAGAAGGGAAGTGCTTTAAAACTCTTTTATGAGAGCGTAAAATTCTTTAATTTTATTAAAGAAGAGCATCAGTTTATTGAGGAGATAATTAAAGAAAACAACATAGATATGATTGTTTCTGATAATCGTTATGGTTTATATTCTAAAAAAGTAAAATCAATTATTATTACCCACCAACTTTATGTTAAAGCTCCTTTAGGAGAAAAAATAGCTCATAAAAAAATAGAAAAACTTATTGGAAATTTTGATGAATGCTGGATTCCTGATATGGAAGGAACTCCAAATTTATCGGGAGACTTATCTCATTTAAAACCGTTTAAACATCCACATAAATTTATTGGAGCATTATCTCGGTTTACGTCATTGCGAACATTAAGGAAGGAAAAGCGAAGCAATTTCAAAAAAGAATTCGATTACGACATCATCGCAATCCTATCAGGACCAGAACCACAACGAACCATTTTTGAAAAATTAGTTTTTGAGCAAATAGAAAAACATAATTTAAAGGCTGTTGTTGTTTTAGGACTTCCTTCGAGTAACGTCATTGCGAGGGATAAGACCGAAGCAATATTAACTTCTGTGAATGAGATTGCTTCGTTATCGCGAAAAGCGATGCCTCGCAATGGCGAAAACATTAGAATTTTCAATCATTTACCAACCGAAGAATTCTATAACTATATCCAAAAAAGTAAAGTAGTGGTTTGCCGAGCAGGTTATAGTAGTATTATGGATTTAGCTGCATTAAATAAAAAAGCTATTTTAGTACCAACACCCGGACAAACTGAGCAAGAATATTTGGCAAGTTACCATCTTAAAAAAGGTAAATTTTATAGCCAAAAACAAAGTGAATTTGATTTAGAGAAAGGGTTGGTTGAGGTAGAAAATTTTAGTCTAAAATAGACTTTAATTAGATCTAAATCTTATTTAAAATTTCAGCGGCTTGCTCAAGCGTTTCTTCTTTTTTCGCAACACAAAAACGTAGTATTTTCTCATCTACTTTTTGGTGGTAGAAAACAGATACAGGAATGGATGCAATTTTATGCTTTTCAGTTAATTCAATAGCAAAAGCTGTATCAGAAGCATCGCTAATTTCTTGATAGCTTAATAACTGAAAATAAGTTCCTGAAGAGGGTAACACCTTAAAACGAGAATCTTTAATTAGTGATGTAAATTGATCTCTTTTTTCTTGATAAAAGCTGTTTAAACTTAAATAGTTTTCTTCATCTTTTAGGTATTCTGCTAATCCGTATTGAACTGGAGTGTTTGCAGAAAAAACAATAAATTGGTGTGCTTTTCTAAATTCTACCATCAGGTTTTTTGGAGCAAGGCAGTAACCCATTTTCCAACCTGTATTATGAAATGTTTTTCCGAAAGAAGAAATGATAAATGAACGCTCAGCTAATTGAGGGTATTTGGCAACACTTTCGTGTGTTTTACCATCAAAAATAATGTGTTCGTAAACTTCATCACTAATTAATAAAATATCAGTATCGGCAACAATTTTTTGTAATGCGAGCATATCGCTTTTTTCTAAAACTGTTCCTGTTGGATTATGTGGCGTATTAATGATTATCATTTTGGTACGCTGATTAATCAATTTTTTTACTTGATCCCAATTAATGTTGTAGTTGGGAGCATGCATTTGAACAAACACTGTTCTACCTCCATTTAATTCAATTGCTGGCTCATAACAATCGTAAGCAGGAGTAAAGATAATTACTTCATCTCCCTCTCTAATTGTTGCAGCTATTGCAGTGTAAATTGCTTGAGTTGCACCCGCAGTAACAGTAATTTCTGTTTCTGGGTGGTATGATGTTCCGTAAAGATTTTCCGTTTTAATAGCAATTTGCTCTCGCAAAGGTAAAATACCAGGCATTGGAGCATATTGATTTAACCCCTTTTTCATCGCATTATTTACCAAGCTTGTTAGTTCTTCAGAACTTTCAAAATCAGGAAATCCTTGAGAAAGGTTTATTGCTTTATTTTTGTGAGCTAATTGACTCATTACCGTAAAAATGGTGGTACCCACTTTAGGTAATTTTGATTGTATGGTATTTGGATAGTTAGGCATGTTCCTTTTTTAAGGACGGCAAATGTAATAAAAGGGATGTTTGCTTTTACGAATCAAACAAATTACTTTCTTTCGATTTTTCATAACCTTCATCTACCAATAAGTTGTCTCCTTCAGCAGCATCAACAGCTAGTGTGTCGCAAATTTCGTTGTACTTATTACCTGCATGACCTTTAACCCAGTTAAATTTAATTTTATGCTTAGGGTAAATTAATAAGAAACGTTTCCACAAATCAATATTTTTTTTTCCTTTAAACCCTTTTTTTTGCCAACCAAAAACCCACTTTTTTTCTACGGAATCTACTACATATTTAGAGTCCGAAAAAATTTGGACATCAGCACGATTTTTTATGGTTTCTAATGCTACAATTACGCTTAATAACTCCATACGATTGTTGGTAGTTAACCGAAAGCCTTCAGAAAGTTCTTTTTGGTGTTTTCCGCTCATCATTACAACACCATAACCTCCGTTTCCAGGGTTCCCTTTGGCAGAACCATCTGTATAAATTGTAATTTGAGCCATTTTATTTTACAAAAAACATGTCGTCAAAAGGAGAATTGATAGGTGCTCCCATATTTACGGGAAGTCCCCAACTGCCTCTTTCTTCTTCCCAAACAGATTTGTAAATATCATACCCACCCATGCTGCCATGTTTGGTAGAGCAAAAATACAGGGTTTTACCGTCTAGGGTTACGTAAGGATAGTTCTCATCACCTTCGGTATTAATTATCGGACCTAAATTTATTGGTTCTGACCATCCACTAGGAAGTTTACGCATTAAGAAAATATCTTTATTATCACCATCTCCATAACTTGCATAATGAATTTGTGTTTTTTCTTTATTTAAATGCATTACAGGGTGAAAGTTTAAATTTTTATCTTTTGAAGAAGTCATCTCTTCGGGGGCCAATAAAAATTTAGATTTTAAATTAATAGAGTTGTAGATAGTATGTAATTTTTTTCCTTCAATTTCTTTTTTTGAAATTACTTCTATTGGTTTTGGGTTGTTCATTAATCGTTTTCCATTTATTGCTAATGACAATTCGAATTCTAAATTTTTACCTTCTCTTTCTTTTTTTGTAGCTAATTGCTCGTAGGTTTGAAAGGATTTTATTGCTTTTTGAAAACGGTAGGTATTGTGGTTTGTTTTCCCTAACATAAAATAAAGATCATAAGGGGTATTTTTTGATTCGCCAGCTTTTTCTAAGTAAAAAAGTGTTTTCTCATAGTCCTGCGAAGTCATAAATAATGCTTTTCCGTAGAAATAACTTTGTTTTTTATTAAGGTTAACAAAGCTTGCAACTTTTCCGTATTCTGTTACCGCTATTCTATAGTTTTCGGCTAGCATAAATCGTTCTGCACCATCTAATACCTTTTGCTGATCAGAATTAGCTTCTCTTTTATTTAAAGGGTTTGCTTCTAAGAGTTTTTTCTTAATAATACTTTGTTTTTTACGGTCAAAATCTTCAGAGGTTAAAGAGTATTCAGGTGCATTTTCTGATTCTTGCTTTGTAAAGAAGTTATCTATTTTTAAAATCTCAAAAGAAGCTTCTTTTTTTAGTTTAATGTCTTGTCGAAATGTGAAAAATTCTGTTTTTACAGGAAGGCTAACATATGCAGTATGCACTTTAAAACCAGGGCACTGTAAAAAAAATTTGTATTTAATTTTTGGCATTAAATCAATACTGTATTTACCATTAAGAGGATTTGTTTTATATAGCCCAACAAACTCGTCATTATTGGTATTATAAACAGCAATAGTGGCTTTAAAAACAGGAAAAGAATCTGTAGTCATAAAATGACCTTTAATAGTATAAGTAAGTTCTGGTTTCTCAGGGTTTTCTATTTCATAAAGGCTATAACTTTCTTTTAAACTCCTTCTGTTAGAAGAGAAATATGCAGTTTTTCCATCTAAACTCGGAACGTATAAAATGTCATCATAAGGTGAATTAATGGGGTAACCTAAATTTTTTGCTTCACCCCAATAGTCTTTAGAGGAGTTTCTGGTAGAAACAAAAATATCATATCCACCAATACTGTTATGTCCTTTAGACGAAAAGTACATGGTTTTTCCATCAGGAGTTACATAAACATAATTTTCATCGTAAGGCGTGTTTATTTTATTTCCTAAAGAGTGAGGAATGCCCCAAAAATCTTTGCCTTTTTGTAAGTTGATGTACAAATCTTTATCTTCTCTATTCTCATCAACACCATAACTAGGCTGAATAATCTCACTATAGTCAGTTTCAAACATTAATATTTTTTCTTTCTTTCCTTTATCTATTCGGGACTTAAAAAATTCTGTTTTTTCCTTTAGCTTGTTTGCAACTAAAATAGGAGGGTATGCATCAACAATAAGGTTAATATCAATAGGTGTCTTTTTAATTAAGTGCATGTCAAATTGTATTTCAATTAATTTGTTTCCGTTAACACAATTTTCAATTAAATGCGGAATATCTATAGTTTCTAATTCTTTAGGAGTTGCTTTAGACTTAAATCTTTTATAATTATCAATAGCTGTAGAAAATACCGCAGAAAGATGATAAGATCGTCCAATTAAATAAAAAGCATTTGTAGCAGTTTCGGGAGCAGTAATTGCTTTTTGGAGAAAAGGTAAAGCGTTTAATTTATTTTTATCAGCATAAAAAATAGCAGCCCCTTTTTTGTAGCTATACATTGGGTTTTTATTGTCTTTTTCTAATAATGAAGAATATAATGTAATTGCGGTTAAATAATCTTTATTTTGAAAAGCTTTATCCGCTAATTCTACTTGTTTTTTTTGTTCTCTCACTTGAGATTTTATTAGCTCTTTAACGTCTCCAAAATCTGTTTCATTTAGTCTTGTTTCCCCTGGATTTATTGTAGGTGCATTTTTTCCTTGGTATAGTTCTACATGTTGTTTTAATTGTTTTTTATCATCATTATAAACAGTTAATAAAAATAGCGTAGGTTCAGTTTCTTCAATTATTTTAGTGGTTAAATCGAATTCGATGTTGTCACCTTGCATTTTTAAATAAATTTTTTGAGTAGAAATAGCATCAGAAATTTCGGTACTTGCAAAACTTGGAATTTCAATAATTTTCTTAAATGGAGGATGATTGTAAGCTGTTATTTCAAGTTCGTACTTAACGTTTAACTCTAAAATCATTAAGTAGTTACCAGTCAAAGAATTTGTGTTGTAAATTCCTACTAATTCATCATTAGCAAGGTTGTACACAACAATTTCAGCTTGTCGCATGTCAGAGAAATCTTCTATTTCAAAGTTTCCTTTTATTAAACAAGAAGAAATCCCACTGTGGTTCTCTCGGGCTTTATACATTGTATATTTCCCATCTGTATTATTCCTGTTTGAAACAAAAAAGTAAGAATCATTATCTGAGGTATCAATCTTTGTTTCAATTGAAGCAAAAGAAGTTTGACTGCTCAAATAAGCAGAAATAAATAGAATATAGAATAGTAATTTCTTCATTAGGAAAATCGAAAATAGCCAAATTGACTGGATTATAAAGAAAAAATTACAATAATCATACCCCTAAATTAGTTCTGAATAATTTAACGGCAATAGCTAATAAGATTACTCCAAAAACTTTACGTAAAACAGCAATACCTCCTTTACCTAATAGTTTTTCAATTTTTGCAGATAATTTTAATACTCCGTAAACGACTGCTATGTTCAAAAAAATAGCGACAATTATATTCTGAACAGCATATTCTGCGCGTAATGAGAGTAACGCAGTCATTGTTCCTGCTCCAGCAATTAAAGGAAATGCAATGGGTACAATAGATGCTGTATTTGGAGCATCATCTTTATATAAACGAATCCCTAAAATCATTTCTAAGGCTAAGAAAAACAATATAAATGATCCTGCAATAGCAAAAGAGTTAACATCAATACCTATTAATCCTAAAATCGATTCTCCAACAAATAAAAAGGTAACCATAATAACTAGCGCAACAATACTCGCTTTTTCGGATTGGATGTGACCAACCTTCTGCCTTAAATCAATAATAATAGGAACAGAACCAATAATATCAATTACTGCAAATAGAATCATGGATGCAGTTACAATCTCTTTAATGTCAAAATACATAACATCTAATTTTTTAATTTTTCAGCGGGCAAACGTAGGCAAATAATTCAACCTGTAACATAAAAAATAAATTATTTTAACTTACTGATTTTCAATGAGTAAAAATAGGGGTTTCTATTAAAAAAAACATCAAAATCTAAATTTAATAAATCGCTCTATTTTTTTTACTTTTACTTTCTATTAGAAACGGTAATTATGAAACGAGCACGATAAAGTTTTTTAATCAAAAGAACAATTTTATTAGCGAGTTACATGTAACATACTTTAAGTAATATAATAAATACATGCAAGAAAAATTTAATCAGCTTGATGCTAAAATAGAAGAAGCCAAACTTGGTGGTGGAGAAAAAAGAATTGAAGCACAACATGGTAAGGGAAAGCTTACGGCTCGGGAGCGACTTCATTTTTTATTAGATGAAGGAACTTTTCAAGAAATGGGAATGTTGGTGACACACCGTTCAACTAATTTTGGATTAGATAAAACTAAATTTTTAGGAGATGGTGTTGTTACTGGTTACGGAAACATTAACGGCAGATTGGTTTATGTCTTCTCTCAAGATTTTACCGTTTTAGGAGGTTCATTAGCTGAAGCTCATGCTGAGAAGATTTGTAAAGTAATGGATATGGCCATGAAAAACGGTGCTCCAGTTATTGGATTGAATGATTCTGGTGGAGCACGTATTCAGGAAGGCGTAGTGAGTTTAGGTGGTTATGCTGACATTTTTTATAAAAACACATTAGTAAGTGGAGTTGTTCCTCAACTTTCTGCTATAATGGGACCTTGTGCTGGTGGAGCAGTTTATTCTCCCGCTTTAACAGATTTTATTATGATGGTAGAAAACACTTCATATATGTTTGTTACAGGACCAAATGTGGTAAAAACAGTAACTCACGAAGAGGTAAGTGCTGAGGATTTAGGTGGTGCTTCGGCTCATTCTACAAAATCGGGAGTTACTCATTTAACGTATGCTAATGAAATAGAATGTATTAACGGAATTAAGGATATGCTTTCTTACATGCCTCAAAACTGTGAAGAAGATGCACCTTCTATTCCTTATGAAATGGGAGATGAGAGTAGAGATAAATTAAATACGATTATTCCAGATAACCCAAATCAACCATACGATATTAAAGAGGTTATTGAGGAAACAATTGATGATGGAAGTTTTTATGAAATACATAAAGATTTTGCAGAAAACATAGTCATTGGATTTGCCCGTTTAGCTGGTAAATCTATTGGAGTTGTAGCCAATCAGCCAGCTTTTTTAGCAGGAGTTTTAGATATTAAATCTTCTCAAAAAGGTGCTCGTTTTGTTCGTTTTTGTGATGCGTTTAATATTCCTTTATTGGTTTTTGAAGATGTTCCTGGCTTTTTACCTGGTACTGATCAAGAATGGAATGCGATTATTACAAATGGTGCAAAATTATTATATGCTTTCTGTGAAGCAACAGTACCAAGGGTAACTGTTATTACTCGTAAAGCTTATGGAGGAGCTTATGATGTAATGAATTCTAAACACATTGGTGCTGATATGAACTTTGCTTGGCCAAGTGCTGAAATTGCAGTAATGGGAGCAAAAGGAGCTGCCGAAATTATTTTTAAAAGAGACATTAAAGAGGCTGCTAATCCTGAAGAAAAGTGGAAAGAAAAAGAAACTGAATATGCTGAAATGTTTGCTAATCCATACAATGCTGCAGCTCGTGGTTATGTTGATGAGGTGATTAAACCTGCACAAACTAGAGAGAAGTTAATAGCGGCATTTAAAATGCTAGAAAATAAAGTAGATACGCTTCCTAAAAAGAAGCACGGAAATATTCCGTTGTAAGATTGAAAAAAGTTCTTAAATTAAATAGGTTCTTCTCCATAAAGAGTGTAAAAATATGTTAAGAATCCAATAGTTGACACACTATCTTCTATTTTTAAGCAATTTAGGTTCATAAAGTGCTAATTTTATGACATTACTAACGAATATATATGCTATGAAAAAAATTACTTTATTACTTGCTGGATTATGTTTTTCAGTTGTGATCAATGCTCAAACAATTGTAAATACAGGGGTGGGCGATAAACACGTAGTTGTAGAAGAATTTACGGGTGTAAAATGCTCAAATTGTCCAGCAGGACACACTACGTTGTCGAATATTATTACCGCAAACTCAGGTCTTGTGCATGCGGTCGCATTCGTACCTACTAATTCTTCATATACAAATCCTTCAGGAACTTCTGCTACAGATTTTAGAAGGTCATTTGCGGATGCTTATTATTCCTCAGCTTATTGTTCTCCAGGAAATGGATCTAGATTTATGCCATCAGCATTTATTAATAGGAAAGTATTAACTTCAGGAAATATATTACAAAATGCAGGAACTTGGACTGGACATATTAATGATGCATTGGCTGAAACGGCAGACCTTAATGTAGGGGCAGAATCTACTTATAATTCGGTTACTAAAGAGTTAACTATAGATGTTGAAGTTTATTATTTATCTAATATTACTAGTGGAAATAGTTTATACGTTGTAATAACAGAAGATGATTTAATATCTACTTATCAATCAGGGACTTCTGCATCGGTAGCTAATCCTTATACTTATAAGAATATTTTTAGAGAAAATGTTAGTGCTGGTCAATGGGGTGACGCTATTACAGGGGCAACAACACAAGGGACAACTTATTCTACTCAGTATGTTTTTGATTTAGATAATGCAGTTGACCCAATTGATGTGTCTAAGGCACATGTAGTAGTTTATGTTATTGAAAGCTCTACTACAAATAAGGAAATTTACAATGGAATTAGTGTTGCTGCAGATGGTGGTCTCGCTTCAACAGGAACAGGTACCGTGGGGATTGTTGAGGAAATAAAAGAAAATACAGTTTCAGTATTTCCAAACCCTACAAATGGAATTTCTACAATAGAGTTTAACTTAATTAAAAATGCTCCTGTAAAGATGAATATTTATAATAGTGTTGGCAGTTTAGTTTCTACTCAAAGTAGCCAAAACATGGTAGCAGGAAATCATAAGCTTAATTTTGATGGATCTGACTTAGCTAAAGGGATGTATGTTTTAAATTTGGTTATTGGAGATCAAGTAATTATTAAAAAAGTTTCATTACAGTAATTTATATTAACAAAAAAAGCCCTTAACAACTCTTTGTTAAGGGCTTTTTGTTTTTAAACTATCTATTTCTTAATTCAAATTCTTGGCTTAATGAACTTTAAGTATAGAAACATCAGAGATTTAAGGTTTATTTTCGGTGTGTTATTGCGAAGAATGAGGCATTTATGCTTTTCTCTCCAATTCCTCAACAGCATTTCGAGTTTCAGCCATTAAGTCTTTTACGGTTTTTTTAGTGTACTTGCTAGTATCGATTGGTTTGCCAACATGAACGGTAATTGGTCCGGGAGTAATAGTGTTGTTGGTTGCTGGCCAGACTCCATGTGTTCCATTAATATGAATAGGAATAATATTAACACCAGCATCTAATGCTAAATGAAAAGCTCCAGACTTAAAAGTGCCTAATTGTCCATCCTTACTTCTTGTTCCTTCTGGGAACATAATAACGTTTTTACCACTTTTAATTTTTAAGGCCGCAGTTTTTAAACTAGTAACAGCTTTTCTTCTATTACGCCTATCAATAAAAATATGCCCAGCAATAAACATATACCAACCAACGATTGGTATCCATGCTAATTCTTTTTTTCCAATGAAATGAAGGTTTACTGGAGCAACTCTACATAAAACACCAATATCTATATGCGAACAATGGTTAGCAACGTAAATAGCGGGTTTATTTTTTGGAATATTTTCAACACCAGAAACACTAATTTTTACTCCTGCAATACGTAATAAACCTCTAGAAAACAATGTTCTAGCAACATACAGGGGCGCTTGCCTGTTAAGGGTAACAAGGATCATTAACGGAGCAAAGCACATTAAGGATAATGTCCAAATTAAAAGGAAAAGTAGGCGAATTGCTGACATTATTACTCTGATTCAATAGGTTTGTTGAGCTGTTCAACTACTTTTCCAATAAAATTGGCGTAAGCAACTTCTACTTCTTTTATTCTTAATAAAGAGAATGAAGCTTGTAAATCGTTTGGTTCAGGAGCTTCTGCCTGTACTTTAGCAATGCCTATAACTTGTTGTTTAAATAGGTTGTAAATATCAAAATCTAAGAAGTGTGCAGCATACTTAACGCGTTTCATTCCGCTTCTAGAAAAGCTTTGTTTTTTTATGTTGTACCAAGTAATAAAAATGACAAAATCGGTTTTGTTTTCTTCTAGAAATTTTGTAAAATTTTCTTCTGAAAAGCGACTTAAATCAACTGCGTTGTAGTGCTTTCCTTTAAATTTTCCGGGTTTGTATTTTATAAATTTTTTATAAGGTTGTAGTCCAGCAAAATTAATAGAGACAAACTCAAAGTTTTCGTCTGTATAATTGGTGAAAGCATTTAGTAGTGCTTTTTCATAGGTTAAAAAAACTTCAGAAGCATTTATCCCATTCTTTTCAGCAATTTTTTCTAAATCAAATTCCGAAATAAATTCAAAGCGACCTGGAGGAATTACCAGTACTCTTTTTTTATTAGAGGTTTGAGCAAAAGATGATGTAATGATTAGTAAATATGTTAATGTGATGCTTGTTTTTTTGAAAGAAGAAGACATTTTGTGAAGGACTTTTCCTTGGATAAGATTATTGCGAAACGAGCAATACCGAGAGAGATTGAGTGACAGAATAAACCTCCCGAACCCTTTTTTCCAAGAGGGAATATTCTCTATTGTATTTATAATATCTTTCATTAAACTGCTTTTACTAAAAAGTAATTCTTTTTACCACGTTGTAATAATATGTGTTTTCCATTAATCAAATCTTCCTTTCCTAAAACTTTATCATCTCCAACCTTAGCTTTATTTACGCTAATTGAATTTTCTTTTAATGCCCTTCTTGCCTCACCACCAGATTTTAAAAAGTCAGTTTTAGCAGAGAGTATATCAATAATACTTAATCCGTTTTCTATTTCTGATAAAG
>Ga0256845_1002124_pt1 | contig 14729 bp, 14 predicted proteins | sample RiftiametaG_FD_189101 | JGI IMG/M metagenome (GOLD analysis project Ga0256845, IMG submission 189101) | Tube worm associated microbial communities from hydrothermal vent at the East Pacific Rise, Pacific Ocean - Riftia | ecosystem: Host-associated > Annelida > Integument > Unclassified ...
AAGAATTGATGAAAATTAAAGCCAGTGCTATTTTAAAAAAAATGAAGACTTGGCAAAAATCTATCCTTACCATCGTTACCATTTTCTTGCATCTGGTTTTACTTACACCACTCCCCTCTCCTTTATTTAATACACCACACACCACCACTTTACATGCAAGCAATGGCCAATTATTAAGTGCGTCCATCGCAAGTGATGAACAGTGGCGGTTTCCAGCATCAGATTCAATTCCTTATAAATTTAGAACTGCCATTCGTGTGTATGAAGACGAATATTTCTATTATCATTGGGGCGTAAATCCAATATCAATTGGTAGAGCCATTATCCAAAATATAAAAGCAAGAAAAGTAGTAAGTGGAGGCAGCACACTAACCATGCAAACCATTCGTATGGCTTATGGCAATAAACCAAGAACCTATGTACAAAAGGTAGTTGAACTCTTTGCTTCTATTAAAATTGAGGCTTTTTATAGCAAAGCAGAAATATTGCAAACCTATGCCGACAATGCTCCTTTTGGAGGAAACATTGTAGGCATAAGTGCCGCTTCATACCGATATTTCGGCAGGGCGCCTCATCTTTTATCTTGGGCAGAAACGGCTTCATTGGCTGTGTTACCTAACAACCCCTCAGCTATTTATCCTGGTAAAAATGAAGCTCCATTTCTTGCCAAAAGAAACTTATTGCTAACAAAACTCTTTAATAAAGGCATAATTGATGAAGATGATCTGTTTTTGGCAAAACAAGAAGAACTTCCGCAAAAAATAAAACCCCTGCCCAATAACGGGTATCATTTATTACACCGAAAAATGGCAGAGGGTAAAGCTGAAACTGCCATTTATTCAACGTTAGATTGGCAAATTCAAAAGAGCGCTACTCGACTAGTAAATAAATATAGTAAGCGTTGGGCAGGCAACCAGGTGCATAACGCAGCAGCCATTATTGTAGAAATAGAAACGGGTAATGTGCAAGCATATGTAGGCAACTCAGCAAATGCTGGAAAACACGGGCAACACGTAGATATTATAACCTCTAAGCGAAGCCCGGGAAGCTTGCTAAAACCTATATTATATGCCGCTGCCTTAGATGAAGGCATAATTATGCCCAACCAATTATTGCCCGACATTCCTTTATTTTACCGAGGGTTTGCGCCCAAAAATTTTGACAAAAAATTTAGAGGAGCTGTTCCTGCCAATCAAGCATTAACAAGTAGTTTAAACGTGCCTTTTGTGCACTTACTTATTGAGTATGGATACGAGAAATTTCATCAGAAATTAAAAAGAATGGGAATGGCATCACTCACCAAATCTGCGAGTCATTATGGCCTTTCCCTAATTTTAGGAGGTGGCGAAACTTCCCTTGATGAGCTTACGAGCATATATGCAGGAATGGCAAGGTCGTATGGCAGATTTCAACAAAGACCTCTTCATAATGGATATACTGCAAGCGATTATTTTGCAAACAGAAGCGAAATTGACAGCTCACTTCCCGCAGAAAAATTAGAAGAATTTGGGTATCTCGCAGCTCCATCTTTAGGTTTTACATTTAGAGCTATGCAGCAACTAAACCGGCCCGACCAAGAAACAGGGTGGGAACAATTTACCTCTGCCAAGCCTATTGCTTGGAAAACAGGCACCAGTTATGGCTTTAGAGACGGTTGGGCTATAGGCATCACAAACACGCACGTAATTGGGGTTTGGCTAGGCAATGCCGATGGCGAAGGCCGACCGGGGTTAACAGGAGTGCAAGCAGCAGCTCCTCTCCTTTTTCAGTTATTAGAATTAGTACCCGGTGACGCTGATTTTAGTCAGCCCTTTGGCACTCCTCACAAAATATGTGCTTTAAGCGGAATGCGAGCGAGCAGTTACTGTAATGAAATTAACGTGGTATCTATTCCCGATTATTTGGAGGATACACCTACTTGCACCTATCATCAAGTATTACATTTAGACCAAACACAGACCTACCAAGTAACAAGCGGCTGTTTCAAAGTGGCCAACATTAAAAACACGCCTTGGTTTGTGCTACCACCTGTGCAAGCTTGGTACTACCAAAAATATCATCCTAGATATCAAAAACAACCTCCATTTGCACCCAATTGTGCAGGGAATAATCAATCTAATTCCATTGAAATGGTTTATCCAAGACAATTTACAAAAGTTTATATTCCTGTTGAGCAAGATGGAAACCGAGGATTTGCCATTTTTGAAGCTGCTCATCAAGATAAAAAAGCCATACTCTATTGGCATGTAGATAATGTATACTTAGGTCTAACTGAAGATAATCATCAGATGCGAATTAATGCAGATAAAGGCCTTCATTTACTTACCATAATAGATTTTAATGGCAACGAGCTAAGAAGAAGTTTTGAAGTAATAAACTGAAGTAAAATCAGTAATTATTAAATGCAATTTGCACAATGAAAATTGTTAATTGATAATTGACAATTGTTAATTCAAAATCATATTTTTGCACCTTGATATAACACGCAGCTATGAGAGAAATTCAATTTAGAGAAGCATTAAGAGAAGCCATGCAAGAGGAAATGAGACGAGATGAGTCTGTTTTCTTGATGGGTGAAGAAGTAGCAGAGTATAACGGTGCTTACAAAGTAAGCCAAGGAATGCTAGATGAATTTGGAGCCAAACGTGTAATCGACACCCCCATTACTGAGTTGGGGTTTTCTGGTTTAGGAGTTGGTGCGGCCATGAATGGGTTACGACCTATCATTGAATTTATGACTTTCAATTTCTCTTTGGTTGCAATCGATCAAGTAATAAACTCAGCTGCTAAAATGCTATTTATGAGTGGTGGTCAGTTTCCTATCCCGATGGTTTTTAGAGGACCTACAGGAAATGCAGGAATGCTTTCGGCTCAACACTCTCAAAATTTTGAAAACTGGTTTGCCAACACTCCTGGTTTAAAGGTAGTTGTGCCTGCCACTCCCTATGAGGCCAAAGGCCTATTAAAATCATCGATTAGAGATAACGATCCAGTTATTTTTATGGAGTCAGAATTGATGTATGGCGATAAAGGTGAAGTACCTGAAGGAGAATTCTTAATTCCATTAGGGCAGGCTCGAATTGTACAAGAAGGAACCGATGTAACTATTGTGTCTTTCGGAAAAATATTAAAAGTAGCGCAAGAAGCTGCTGATGAATTAGCTAAAAAAGGTGTTTCGGTAGAAATAATCGATTTAAGGACAGTTCGACCAATCGATTATAAATCGGTTGTAGAATCAGTGAAGAAAACAAACCGATTAGTAATTGTAGAAGAAGCTTGGCCAGTGGCTTCTATTGCTTCAGAAATCAGTTACCACGTGCAGAAATACGCGTTTGATTACTTAGATGCACCTATACATAAAGTAAACAGCATGGATGTACCATTAGGCTACGCTCCCACTTTAATTGATGCAGTTTTACCAAACGTAAAAAGAACTATTGAAGCAGTTGAAGCTGTGATGTATAGATAAATTTATCTTCTCCTCTGTGAAAGTCATACCGTAGGTATCTTAACCCATTTGCGCCTAATTTTATAATGGCTAGGATTTCTACGAAATGACTTACTAGAAGCAACGTTGTTCAAAAAGTCTAAGCAAAAAAAGCAACACTTGAGTAAGTGTGTTTTTTTTTTGCTTAGACTTTGTTAATCTAATAATTCGTTTTTCCTAAATGATAAATTATTAAGCACGAAATAAATTAATAATACCACCCCACCAATTGCAATCATATAATGAGAACCTGGTTGCCTCAACAGTTTAAACCCTGTACCAAGAATAAATGAGGCAGACCCAATATATCCAATAATGCTGGCAATCTTACCTATCATAGATTGCTCATACCTAAACCGGTCTATTGTTAAAAATAAAGCAAAGCCAAATACGGCTGTAAGCACTCCTACTCCCCAAGTAACCCCTGCTCCTTGCAAATGCATCATTTTCATGGCAAAACCTGTTCCCATTAAAATTAAGGCCACCAACCCGATAATTTTTGTTCGTTTTTTCATAATTAATTTATTTTGAGTTAAAATGTTTGTTTCTTGTTCTATGGCCTGAATTTGCAATACCCCCATCTGGTTAAAAACCTCTTTTTCTGCCCTGGGATATTCCCATCCTAAATCCAACCGCTCTTCGATCATACAGCATAGATGATCCAGTATATCAATTGATAAAGAAGTATTTGTTAGGCTTGCCAGGGCAAGTCTTTCTTCAATATGTTTAATCTGATCACCTGCTAATAATTGCATAGGGCTATTGGTTTTGGTTCCATTAGTAATTTTAGCGTTTCAACAAATTCTAGTAATTCGTTTTTCTTTTCCTTTGCACTTGATTTCCCATTAGAAGTAAGCGCATAATACTTACGTGTTCTATTACCCACCTTTTCTAAATTGGTTACAACCAATTTATCTTTTTCGAGCTTATGCAGAATCGGGTATAAAGCCCCTTCGGTAAGTACAATCTTTTCTTTGGTGCGCTCCTTTACTAATTTACTTAGCTCGTACCCATACATTTGGGCTTGCTCCCCAAGTAATTGTAGGATGATTGTTTTAAGCGTTCCTCGTACTAATTCGTTTGAATACATATACCTAATGTTCTTATGTATAAGCAAATTAGGTATAATAATTCTACAATTGCAAATAATTATGATTCTAATTATGATTGGGCACAAAAAAACCACAGCGGATTGCTCCACTGTGGTCATCAAACAAATTAATCAAAAGGCCTTATTCAGCTAGAGTTCTCATATAGTTCACAATCAACCAACGATCTTCATCGTCTGGCATTTTTTTATCATAATTAGGCATATCATCTCTTCCAGTTGTGGTTTTGTAAAACAAAGCACCATCAGATTGCGCTTGGAATTCTTCTGAAGAAAAATCACCCAAATCACCTTCTTGTTCCTTTGCTTTAGAGCCATCGCCTAAACCTTCTTTACCATGGCACGATTTGCAATGCTTATTATAAAGTTCTTCCCCAATATCCAAATCTTCATCTGCATCTGTAGGATTCTGCATTTTTTGGTACTTGTCAGGCACAACCCATTCTCCAGACTGAACGTTTACATTAAAGGCAAATAAAACTGTGAGAATAGCCCCGATTGCCAGTGTGTTTTTTAATGTTTTCATATTTGTATAGTTTAGTTTAATTTTTATAAATTTTGTACATATTTCGTACCAACACTAATATCACAATCCATATCCCAGCTAATAACAAGTTAGGAAAAATAAGCAAAAACCAAGGCGTTTTGCTAGGTGGCGACCACATAGTTCGTTGATTAAATGTGGAAAGGTCTCTTATTTGATCTCCGATAGATGTTTTTAGTAAATACGTTACAGTACCATATTTTTTACTGTCCACAAAAACCTCAAAGACCAATTGGCCATCTACTCCGCTAAAAGATTCCTCTAAAGGCACAAAAATTTCTCCTGCGCCATTAGTTTTATAAGATCTGCCTATTGCCATAGGTGCAAATAAGCGTTGAATATTAATTTTAAGCTTAGCCCCTTCTATCGGCTCTCCTAAACCATCTGTAAGAATAGCCTTTATCGTGTTAACACTATCAATTTCAACAACATCAGCTTTAATAGTTGACTCTAAAAAATTAATCTCTTTTTCAGCCTTTTTAAACTTTTTGCTATCTTCTATTTTAATGATATACGAATGGGCAATTATAGTATCTGAAGACCTAATATTCTCTATATTAAAACGAGCGATTCCTTTGGAGTTGGTAGTAATGGCTCCTTCCAATTGAATCGAATCTTCATTAATTTGATTATATACATTTAGTGTTAACTCCTGGCAAGGTTCATACCCATCCTCTCCTTTAAATTTAGTAGCGACTTCTAGGTATGGCGTTTCACCCATTACATAGATATAATCTACAGAAAGCCTTGCTTTAAACTTCTTGTCCTGTGCATTACTTGCTAGTGAGAACATCCCAACTACAAGTACGCTCAATATTATTTTATAAAATACGTTCATGATGCAGTAGGGTTTTCGTTAGAAATAAGACCTTGCTCCCTTGCTGTTCTATCAATGGGTATAATTGGTAAATAGCGAACCAGTATTGTAATAATTAGCAATGCTGCTGCTAGTGTACCGCTGATAATAGCCCACTCATGCATACTTGGGAAATAACTATGCCACGACTCCGGCACTCCTTGTATTGGCAAAAATGGGTGTAACAAGGCTGGTACAACAATTAAGTAGCGTTTCCACCAAGAAGTAATAACCACAAGTACCGCAATTATAAACAAGGGAAGAGGTTTTCTTCCCTTTGGAAATATGAGTGTTAATACAGGGATTATTAGCCCTCCTATGGTTACAAACCAAAACAAAGGAGCATAATGCCCAAAGAACAACTCATTTAGATGAAGACTTTCAGCTTTAGGAGCTGTAAATGCAGGTAGTAAATATTCGTTTATGTTAAAATATAAATACACTAAACAAGCAAAGGCTAATAATCTGCCCAGTTTATCAAAATGCAAGTCAGTAATATATTTCTCCAATTTATAGGCTTTGCGTAGCACATACATAACCGATATTAAGCTACCAGTGCCTACTACAAAAGCACCAGCAATAAAATAGGGACCAAAATTAGTACTATCCCAACCTATTCTAAATGTGGTTGAAAAAAGCCAGGCATCAACAGTTTGTAGAACAAAAGCCACAGGAATTATTAAAATAGCCACCATTTGAATTGACTTAGATTGCAAAATCCATTGCTGCTGAGTACCTGACCAATTCAATGAAAAGAATTTATACAACTTACTTAAGAAAGGCTGATCCTTAAAATGATTTTTAAGAATGGCTAGATCGGGTAAAAGTGGTATAAAGAGAATTAGCACACTTATCGCAATGTATGTGGTAATAATTATTACATCCCAAGTAATAGGAGACTGCAATCGGCCGTGAATAAATAGGTTTAACAATCTATCGGGACGGCCCATGTCTAAAATAATGGTAATCCCAGCCATTAAAATGGCTGCAAAAGCTATGATCTCTGCAATTCGAACCAGTGGTGTTCTCCAAGCTTTTTTGGTTAACCTAAGCACTGCTGCTGTAAGTGAACCCACAAAACTTATGGCTACAAAAAACACAAAATTGGAGATATAAACTCCCCATAACACATAGTCACGCATGTTAGTAACTACCTGCCCTTTAATTATTTGATCGATATAAGCTATAACACCCACAATAACAATGAGTATCAACGCCACTGTCCAAATTTGGCCCGTTTTGTTAAATTTACGTGGAGCCAGTTCAGAAACTAATTCTTCGTATTTGGTCATGACTCAGTGGGTTTAGCTACAGATTGAAACTCATTATAATTCTCTAATCCATCTTCAAAATCATCTGATCTTTCTACAGGAGGCAAATAGAAAACACTTGGTTGAGTCCCAAGTTTATCCATGTATCTATACCCTGCGCGATCTTCAAGAAGTTTACTCAACTTCACTGATTGTCCACTTCCATTGGTAACAACATCTTCATATTTATCACCAAAATAAAATACATCGTTAGGACAAGAAGTTACACAATGAGGCATTTTGCCTTGATCTATCATATGAGGACAGAAATCACATTTATCTACGGTACCTTTTATACTTGGATGCCCCAAATGATCTGGAGAGTGCTCGGCCATATGATCGGCACTATTCATTAAGTATTCTTGATTGGGCTCGCTCCAATTAAAAACCCGAGCAGAGTAAGGACAAGCAGCCATGCAAAAACGACAACCAATGCAGCGTTCATTGTCTATAGATACAATCCCATCTTTTCGTTTAAAAGTGGCATCTACAGGACAAACCGTTACACAAGCAGGCTGATCACAATGTTGACACATCATTGGCATCCAATAAGGAGAAGTGTCTTTATCCTCCTGCATTTTATATACCTTAAGCCAAGCATTTTGGCCAGTGACATAATGGTTTTTATTACAAGACTCTTGGCATTTCAATGCATTTCTACACTTCGCCAAATCAACAACCATTACAAATTTCCGATTAGGAAACCCCTCTCTTATATTATATCCTTTCTTCTTTTTTACTTCACTAACTTCTGCTGCCGGTACTTTTACAAGGGTTCCGTCCTTGGTCATCATTTCAACCATTTCCCCTTTAGTACTGCCAGAGCCCATCACTTTTGATCCAATTACACCTCCGGCTAAGGTTACTGCTCCTAGCTTTAGCCCATTAGATAAAAAGTTTCTCCTTGAATTATTTTTATCAGCTCCCATAACATCAAGTTTAGAGGTTAATTAAAATGACCATAATCTGGTAATATTGAAACCAATGAGCCAGCCCCCATTCCCATAATCATTTTGATTAAACATTATGTTTTCTTGAGGTTGGATTTTATTATTATTGGTAGCAAATATTTGGAAGGCATGGCTGCTTGTTGCAAACTCAACACCTATGTTAATAGAAGGTAATGGATCATTAATTTTATGCGTTGTTAAAGGAGTATCGTATCCTGCCATAATTATAACCTGAGAACCAACTTTATACCTAGCTCCAACACTTAATCCCCAAGTATCGTTTTCCATTGTTGCCCAACTATTATCGGGTTGTTGCTCCCATTTTACTGCATTATAATGCGTGTATGAAGGTGCTAACTGAGCCGAAAACTTAGAACTGAAGCGTTTCATTATAATTAATTGATTAAAATAATTATATCGATCCGTGTTATTTAAGTAGTTTTCTTTGGGTTGCAATTCCATTCCCATATTTCCATAATAAGTAACAGAAACTGGCATTGAGTTGGACCTTGTTTGGGTAAGTATGGCATACTTAGCATTAAGATCAAGAATCATTTTATTTTTGGTATAACCAAAACCTATATTCAGTTTTTCAATGGGTGCATATCCTAACCCAAGTCGAATATTAGCTGCTCCATAAATGCCAAACATATCGTTGTTACCAGATTTGATTACACCAAACCTATGTTGCATTACAAATTCAAAGGTGTTTTTATTATAGACCTTTCCTGTTTGGCCATCAAACCACCAGGCACTTTCAAAGGCTACTCTTGCAGGCTTTTCCGCTTTCACTTCTTCTTTGTCATCTTGAGCTACAACAGTGGTGGCCAAGGCAACAAATACAATAACTAGTAAGCTAATCAAACTAGTTAATGCTTTACTGTTAAATATCTTATATATCGATTTCATAGCGTTTTTATTAGTTGTTTTTAGCTCCTTGTTCAATCCACTTAAGCGTAATTGCTCTTTCAGCATCAGTGGCATAAGACTCCATACTGCCACCGGTGTCTATTTTTGTATATAATAAACTTTCTGAGGCGTTGGCCGTGTTGATGTAATTACCGTTAATCAGGGCATCATAAGATCCACCTGCGGTTAAATCTAAAGGCACGCCTGTTCCATTATGACAACTCGTACATTTTAAGTCGAAGAATGGCTGCATATCAGTTGAATAACTAATATCTCCTTCAGGAGGTGCCACATACACTTGGTCGTAATAACATCCTGTTGTAAACATCAATAACAAAATGATACCGATGTTAAATCCTTTTATGAGGTTGCTCGATTTCATAGTAATAGTTTTTATGTATTTTAATTATTTGAATCAGATATAGCTTATCCGTTATAACTTAAAAAAGTTAGAGACTACCTGATAAATAGGTGGTAATTAAAAAAGAGATACCAACTAAAGTGTTGGCACCTCTTCTTATAGATTAGGTTTATTGTTCGAATTTTAATGTTAACCCTGGCTTGATACTATGAGCGATGGCAGCATTATCGAAGATTGCAAAACCAAATGGAAGCTCAGCCATAGATGGGTCAAATATTACATCCCAAGGGTCACCTGTATTCAATTTACGTTTAACTTCAGCTATCCAACCGGTACCAGTGTGTACTGCTTTAATGCTAAGGTCGGCTCTTTCTCCTAAGAAATCTCTAGTTAAGATGCTTGGGAAACGTTTGTTGCCAGTTGATTGGTTGTAACCAGCATCGCCAGTTGGATCAATAGTACCACCTGCATAGGATAAAACACCTTGGTCGTCAACAGCTGTTACTAATTTAGCACTAGAAGCTATATCTGCTTCAGAGTACCAATAAACATCTGTTGCATCTGGCATAACATATTTTGGAACACTTACTTCTGTAGTAGTACCTGTGATCATTAATGATTGAGAGTTATTAGAGTAACCTGATCTTGCCCCTGCGCCAGAATCTGGATCTCCACCTCTACCATTAGAAGAAGATGTATAAGGGGCATCAACACCTTGGATACGTTGATCATCAATTTTATCATTATGAGTACCTCTTACACGTTTCCAGTGCCACATATCAATTTTTTGATTAGTGTTTTTTAAGTAATGCCTCGTATGCTTGTCTTTATCTTTAGCAATATCACTAACAGTATGACAAGTAGCATAGCAAGTTGAAGTACTAAAGTTATCTACTTCACCAATTGGGAATAAGAAAGCAAACTTATCTTCATAATATTTATCATCAGTTGCATTTGCATATTTATGCTCTCCTTTCCATAGTTTATCACTTGGATCAAAGTACCAAGACTGGCGGTCTTTACTGTCTTCAGCATCTTCCCATTCTATTAAGAAATAGATATCCTCTCCAAAATAGCCACTACGCATCGTAAAGTTATTTTTTTCTCCTTCATAGGCTTCGAAAATATCAAGGTTTTTTTCTCCAATTCCATCCTCATTATAATAGGTCATTCGGTTACCTACACCTGAAGGCACCTGGGTATTGGTAGCTAATTTTTGGGCTGTGCCCCACATTTCATCTACAGTGCCATCCATGGTAGGTGCTGCTGCAAACTTTTTTACAAGTAGTTCTGAGCTACTTTCTCCAGGATCCACAGGAGGCTCTTCATTGTTGTTGTTGCAGGCAAATGCAAATATTGCGATAATTGCCAATGCATAATAATTTAACTTTTTCATGGTGGTATATTTATTTGTTTCTGTTCTCTTGTTCATAACAAAGCTAGAAATCACATCTTATAACATTTATGACACCCATTATTGGCTTATGTGATATATATCACATTTTGACTAGACTATAATCAACATGATAATAGATGGCCACCTAACTCAGTATTAAAAGAAATCTCTAGGTTAGTTTTATTTGAGCAGCGATGGTTTTATTTTAGCATTATGCGAGAAATGATTGAGAAGCATTTTCCTTTTTTTAAGGAACCCGAACTAGTAGATGCTATACTAAATGTGGGCAAAGAAGTAATTATCAAAGAAGGTGAGCCTATTATTAGAGTAGGTGAGTTTATAAAAAGCACACCCCTTATTACCGATGGATTGCTTAAAGTAATTAGGCAAGATGAAGACGGCAAGGAAATTTTATTATACTATTTAGATGGTGGCGATACCTGTGTAATGACAGTTACCTGCTGTATGCACCAAGAAAAAAGTAAAATTAAAGCTATCGCTGAAAAAGACTCTCGTATCATACTAATCCCATTTCATTATATGGATGATTGGATGCGAAACTACAGAACGTGGAGAAATTTTATTTTGCAAACTTATTCGGCTCGATTCGAAGAAATGCTAACTACTCTTGACCAAACGGCATTTCAAAGCCTAGATACTCGTTTAATTAAATATTTAAACGATAAGAAAACAGTACTTGAAAAAGATGAATTTGCTATTACGCATCAGCAAATAGCAACAGAACTAAACTCATCTAGAGAGGCAATTAGTAGGTTACTTAAAAAACTAGAAGGCCTTAACGTGATTAAGCTTGGTAGAAATAAAATAGAAATATTAAAAGATTTTAAATGAGGGAATGATAAATTGATTAGACCCATTAGTTCTACTCTTTTATTCTCTCATTTCGTCATTAGTTATTCAATCATTAAATTAGCAAGACATGCCTAAATTTTTTAAAAAGTGTTTATTTGCCCTCTCCATACTTATTTTTTTATATCTGATACTAACAAAACTAGTTGCAAATATTGCAGACCGTAAGTTTAACACAGTAACTCTTGAAGCCCCGTATCATCCGTCTGAAAAAGCCCTCGCTCTATATAATAGTTTGCCTTTTGTGGGCGACCTCCACAGTGATGTATTATTATGGAATAGAGACATCACAAAAAGGCATACCCACGGCCATGAAGATATTCCTAGAATGATTGAAGCCAACATGGCTTTGCAAGCTTTTACAATTGTGAGTAAAACGCCCAAAAACATGAATTTTGAGCATAACGATGATAAAACAGACAATATTACCATGGTTATGGCTGGTACTGGTCGCCCACCTGCTACTTGGTTTAGCTTAAAAGAACGAGCCTTGCAACAATGTAAAGAGCTTTACGATTTTAGTGATGCCTCTCAAGGCAAACTCCGAGTTATTACCAACCAATCAGAATTAAAATCTTTGATTAGCGATAGGGCTTCCAACCCTAAACAAATGGGTGGTTTTTTAGGAGTGGAAGGCATGCAAGTGCTCGAAGGTGATATTAATAATGTACAAGTTATGTACGATGCAGGCATTAGAATGATGGCGCCTACGCACTTTTTTGATAATAAGCTAGGTGGTTCAGCACATGGAATGAAAAAAGGAGGCCTCACTCCTTTCGGTAAAGAGGTGATACAAAAAATGGAATCGCTAGACATAATTGTTGATTTAGCCCATGCATCCCCAGCTCTAACTACCGATATAATAAATATAGCAACTCGCCCCCTGCTCGTATCGCATATTGGAGTAAAGGGCACCTGCGATAATTTACGAAACCTATCAGATCAACACCTTAAAGGAATTGCGGCCACAGGTGGTATTATTGGCATTGCCGTTTTTGAGCAAGCCGTTTGTGGAACCGATGCCGCTGCCACAGCACGAGCAATAAAATACGCAACTGATTTAATAGGCATAAAACATATTGCCATGGGCACCGATTTTGATGGAGCCATCCCTGCTGCTTTTGATGTAACAGGTTTTCCTTTAATTGTAGATGAGCTTATGAAACTCCAATTTAGTGATGCAGGTATTTCTGCTATTATGGGCGGTAACATAAGAGATTTTATGTTGAAGAACTTACCTAAGTAATTTCACTTTATTCTTTAAGGGCCTTTAGTGGTGGCTATAGATAATATAATGTCACTAAAATGACTATTAAACTCATAATAACTTTTTTTCTTCTAAATTTATCTGCCTTGGTTTCGGTAGCTCAATCCGACTTTTTAGCCAATCAAAAAATGTATAGCCGTGTTAGAGCTTCTATAAAAGAGAAGAAGCAAACTGCTATTGATCAATTACAAGAAAATGGAGTAACGTTAGCGAATCTAAATATTTTAATAATAGCCTATAAAGCTGAAGGACTGCTTAACCTTTACGCTAGAAATAAAGCAGATAATAAATACCAATTATTAATTACATATTCCATTTGTGAAGATTCTGGAGAGTTAGGGCCTAAAAGGAAACAAGGTGACTATCAAGTACCAGAAGGATTTTATTACATTGATCGGTTTAATCCGTCAAGCAATTTCTACCTTTCGTTGGGATTAAATTACCCAAATAAATCCGACAGAATTAAGAGTAATGCTGGAGATTTAGGTGGAGACATTTTTATACATGGCGACTGTGTAACTATTGGTTGCATTCCTATGACAGATGACAAAATCAAAGAAATTTACTTGTATGCCACCTTTGCTAAACAAGCAGGACAACATAAAATACCTGTTTATATATTCCCTTTTAAAATGACTGCACCAAACCTTGAGACATATTCAAGCTTTAATATCAGCAATCCCGAATTAGTTAGTTTTTGGAACAACCTAAAAACTGGTTACGATAAATTTGAAGAAGAGAAAATTGCATTAAAAGTTGAAGTAGATAATAACGGCAAGTACTTGTTCTAAAGTAAAACTACATCTAGACTAGATAAGTGAATTTACTCATACAATAAATATGATCAACAATTTATTCGTTTATGGAACATTGGGTCCAGGCCGACCCAATGAGCACATTTTAGCTTCTATTGGTGGCTCTTGGCAAGAAGCCAGCGTAAAAGGGAACCTGCATCAAAAAGGATGGGGAGCTGCTATGGGTTATCCTGGTTTAGTTATTAATGAAGAAGGAGAAAGTATTGAAGGTTTTTTGTTTAGCTCAAAAAACATATCAAAACATTGGGATGAATTAGACAAGTTTGAAGGAGAAAGATATATCCGTGTGCTTACCACTGTGTCATTAAAGAATAAAACTATTGTGGAAGCATATATTTACACCTTAAAACAAAGGTAGGAGCTGTTTCATACTTAACATAAACTACTAAAGCCTAGTCACTATTGAGAATACGTTAACCCGCTTTAGCTTCTCTCAAAATATTTAAATCGCTCTTCGATTTTACACCTGATACTTCTACCATGTTGTGCTTTTTACCAAGTTTCTAGCACAAAAATTTATTATTTATGAGGCCATTTATATATCCTATATCAAATTAAGAGTCGTAAGTTATATATTTGCGACATGAGAAAAACTGCCATAATAATAGCATCTACCATTTTAGGATTATTTGTAACCTCTTGTAATAACAGCGCAAAACAGCAAAAGGAAGAAAAAACAGAAAGTGCAACTACTGAGCACCCACATAATATGATGAACTTGAGTGATGAGAGAACTTCGCTAAATTTAAATCCGAAGCAAAAACAACATCAACTAAAAAACATGCGAAGTCATTTGGCCGCAGTTCAACAAATTACACAGCTTCTTGCTACTGATAACTATGACAAAGCATCTAAA
>Ga0256845_1002125_pt1 | contig 14721 bp, 16 predicted proteins | sample RiftiametaG_FD_189101 | JGI IMG/M metagenome (GOLD analysis project Ga0256845, IMG submission 189101) | Tube worm associated microbial communities from hydrothermal vent at the East Pacific Rise, Pacific Ocean - Riftia | ecosystem: Host-associated > Annelida > Integument > Unclassified ...
AGGTATGAAACAAAGGGTTGTTATTGCCATTGCCCTTGCATCAAACCCTGTGCTGCTCATTGCAGATGAAGCAACATCAAATCTGGATGTCACGGTTCAGGCTCAGATCCTTGATCTGCTCAATGATTTGAAAAAACGGGATATTATTTCATCAATATTGCTTATTACCCATGATTTAGGTGTTGTTGCAGAAACCTGTGACAGAGTGGGTGTTATGTATGCTGGTAATTTGTGTGAATCAGGCAGTGTGGATCAAATATTTAAGAGTCCAAAACATCCATACACAAAAGCATTATTGGATTCAGTACCAAAAGTAAAGCAAAAAGGGCTATTGCAAAGTATTGCCGGCAATGTTCCTGATCTTGTGAATCCACCTTCAGGATGCCGTTTCCATCCAAGGTGTGACAAGGCAATGGAAAAATGTAAACAGAATTTTCCAGATATAACTGAGCTTGGTGAAGATCATTTTGTTGCATGTTATTTATATTCATAAAGATTCAATTGAAATTATTAAGATTTTATTATGAAAAAAATTTTAGAGCTTAAAAAATTACAAAAATATTACCCTATTGTTGGTGGAGTCTTACGGCGCCAGGTTAATTCTGTAAAAGCCCTGGATGGGATTGATCTTACAATACATCGAGGTGAATGCATAGGTATTGTAGGCGAGTCAGGATGTGGGAAAACCACCACAGGAAAAGCAATTATTAAACTCCATAAAGCAACTGGTGGAGAAATTATTTATTTTCCTAAAGATGGTGACCCTGACTCAGGTATTAATTTAACTGATAAATCCAGATTTGCCATGAAAAAAATGGGGTTAACCGGGAAAATGCAGATGGTTTTCCAGGATCCTACAACTTCCCTTAATCCACGATTACTTGTTAAAAATATTATTGCTGAACCCATAAGTGTTAAGGAACGGTTAAATTCGCGGGAGATGCAGGATAAGGTCATTTCATTGTTGAATCTGGTGGGGCTTACAAAGGATCATCTGCTCAGGTATCCCCATGAATTTTCCGGTGGTCAAAGACAGAGGATTGCTGTTGCAAGAGCCATTGCAACCAATCCTGAATTGCTTGTACTTGATGAGCCAACATCGGCTCTTGATGTCTCTGTCCAGGCCCAGATTCTTAATCTTTTAAAGCAATTAAAAGATGAGTTTAATTTAACCTATTTGTTTATTACCCATCATTTGCTTGTTGTTAAATATATAAGCACAAAAATTGTTGTGATGTATCTTGGTAAAGTAGTTGAAGAATCAGAAACCGAAGAATTATTTTTAAATCCAATGCATCCATATACCTTTGCATTGTTAAGCGGTATCCCTTCAATTGACGGCAAGAGCATTGCCCAGAGAATTGTTCTTGAAGGAGATGTGCCAAGTCCCATAGACCCACCGACAGGATGCAGGTTCCATACAAGATGCCCCTTTGCAAAAGAACAATGTTCTAAAGAAGAACCTTTGCTTGAAGATATTGGCAATGGTCATAAAGTTGCATGCCATAGAAAATATGAATCCAAGCAATTAATTCAGGATAAATTTGGCAAAGTATAAGTCTGAATCTGAACCTGAGACAGACAATACAATCAGGCAAGTTCAATGATTTTATTCACAAGTTTCTCTATGCCGACAGCTATGTCTTTTATCTCTGGACCAAGCATATATGCAGGTGTTGTTACAACTTTATCTGCCTGATCAATAATAATATCCTTTACTGCGCACTCAACATGTTTACAGCCCATAGCCTCAATTTTTGATGCAGTGACTTTGTCATTGCCAATTGTGACTGAGATATTTTTGTGTGCAAGAATCTTTGCTACTATCACTGGTGCTATGCAAATGGCACCAATGGGTTTATCGTGTTTGTTCATATCTATAATAAGTTTTTCAACCTCTTGATTTACTTGAGCATCACTACCTTTTTCAGCAAAATTACTGAGATTTTTAATGGGACCGCTTCCTCCCGGTAAAATTATGGCATCAAGATCAGATTCCTGAATATTTGTAATATTATTTATTTCTCCCCGGGATATTCTACATGCTTCAACAAGCAGGCTACGTGTTTCATTTGTATTTTCATTTGTTAAAGGATTGACTACATTAAATTGAATATCAGGGGCAATAAACACAATTTTGACTCCTGCCTTGTTAAGAAAAAGAATTGTAAGAACAGTTTCATGAATTTCAGAACCATCAGATCTGCCGCATCCTGATAATAATAGACCTATTTTTTTTTTATCTTTCATATTTCCTCCTTAAGTTGAGGGCTTATCAACCCCACGCATATAAGAAACAATAATTCCTGAAAAAGCAAGAATAGCTCCTGCTGTCATTGCCCTTTTAAAGCTTATCATGAAGAATACAACCATGTCTTCTGTGTAGTTTTCAAGCCTTGCTCCATGTGTAAGTTTTGAATATGTAAGAGAGAAAATCAAGCCTGCTATTGCAATGCCAATAACCATTCCCATATTTCTTGCCGTTGCAATAGAACCTGATGCAATGCCTCTCTGGGTTAATGAGGTCGAATTTAGAGCACAGGTGTTATTGGGAGAAGTAAAGAGTGCTGTGCCTATACCTGCAATGGCAAACCGCCATAGCAAGGGAATCACTCCACCCGTATTATTAATAAAATAAAATGATGCAAGGGAAATTGTTAAAAGAAACATTCCTGCTGTGCATAGCCATTGTGAGCCTGTTTTATCATATAATGAGCCTGCAACAGGACTTATGAAAGATAGAAATATAAAAGGAGTGATCATGAGAAAACCTGTTGTTGATGCAGAATAACCACATGGATAGGTTAAATAAAAGGGCATTAAGAAAATTATTATAAAAAGTGCTGCGTATAAAATTGCAGCAGAGATCACAGGAAAAATAAAAAGCCTTATTTTTAATAATTCAGGATCAAACAGAGGGAATCTGGTTTTTGATTCGTGTTTAATGAAAAATATCAAAGAGGTTAAACTAATAATAAAAAGAGATAAAGTTTTTATGTCTGAGACTTGCCATTTGTCAAGATGTGTAAGAATGAGAATAAAAGAACTGATACATATAATAAGACTAATACTTCCCGCTTTATCAAGTGGTTCATTATTGCCTTTGTCTGCATTTGTCCCTTTTAAAATTATAAAACCTGCAATCAACGCAGCAAGACCAATGGGAATGTTTATATAAAAAATAGACCTCCATGATAAAAAATCAAGGAGAATACCACCTGCCATGGGTCCTGCTGTCAAACCTGCTGCAACAGCTGTTCCAATCATGCCAAGGGCTTTGCCCCTTTCTTTTTGGGGGAAAGTATCAACAATAATAGCAGGTGAGCATGCCATAAGCATTGCTGACCCGAGACCTTGAATCACTCTTGAGAGTATAAGCAATAAAGGAGTTGGACAAATGCTGCACAAAAAAGATCCAATGGTAAAAATAAGAAACCCATAGGTATATATTTTTCTTCTGCCATATATATCACTCAATTTTCCAAAGGTTAAAAGCAGAGAGGAAACAATAACAAGATAAGCAAGTATTACCCATTGGATAACGTTGATATCAGTATGGAGGTCTTCCATTATATATGGCAGTGCAACATTTACAATGCTTGAATCAAGGGTGGACATAAAGATAGCTGTGGCAACAAGAAGAAAAATAATCCATTTATTGTATGAAGTGTGTTTAATAATTTTATTGTTCATTCCAAGCTTTATACCATAAAAAAAGTGTGATATAAATTTGAATTTTAAAATTTAAATAATTTTTAAGGAATAATTATGGCAAAAGAAAATGATCTTGTATTGATATATGCTGAGGATTCTCCTGTAAGTTTCGCACGAATTGAAGATATCAAACCTGATGTAAAAAAAGACTGGTATCATTTAAAACTTTTGATGTTACAAATTCCTTTACAGGTTGTGACATGGATACTTAAGAATAATTATATAAATGGTGAAGAATTTTCCATGGGTGGAAAAAAAATGAGGATTGAACTTGTTGAGACTCCCAATGAAGATGTTTTATTGAGCGAGATACCATTTTCTGATCAAAAAGCTGATAATAATGATTCTGATAAGCCTCACAAAGCACAAATTATCCCTTTTGCAGATTTGAAAAAATTAAAAAACAAAGATGAATCAGATAAACAATAATTCTAAAGGGACAAGAATACTATCTGCATCCCGAAGAACCGATATCCCGGCATTTTATCTTGATTGGTTCATGGATAGAATACATAGGGGCTCTTTTAAAATAACAAATCCTTATAATAAAATTACAAAAACAATTGATGCACGACCCTGTAAAATACATACAATAGTTTTCTGGTCAAAAAATTATGATAAGCTTCTTAAGTCTTCTGCAATAAAGGAACTCAATGATTCAGGCTATAATTTATTTTTTCATTTCAGTATTAATTCAGAATCCATACTTGAGCCGGAGATTCCACCTCTCAAAGAAAGATTTATTCAACTTAAAGATTTATGTGAAAAAAACAAGCCTGAGAATATAGCATGGAGGTTTGATCCTGTTTGTTATTATCAATTAAATAATGGCGATATAAAAAATAATTTGTCAGATTTTGAAACCATAGCAGAAAAAGCTGCATCCTTTGGTATTAAAACATGCACTACAAGTTTTTTTGATAATTATAGAAAAATTGGCAAACGTGTAAAATATTTAAAAAATAAGGGTGTGGATGTTCCAGAATTAATAGATATTAATATGGCAGGGAAAATTAATATTATTAAAAGAATGTCGAAATTATTGAAAAAAAATAATATTAAGCTTTTATTGTGCAGTGAAAAAAAAGTGTTGTTAACCTTGAGATCAGATGGCACAGATGATGAAATTACGGGCAATGTATCAGAAAGCGCCTGCATAGATGGCAAATTGTTTGCCCGGCTTTTTAAAGGAGAGCCTGATTTAAAAAGAGATTATGGACAACGGTCAAAACAAGGGTGCAAATGTACCAAATCTGTGGATATAGGATCTTATCAAGAACATCCTTGTTTCCATAATTGCCTTTTTTGCTATGCAAATCCTTTAATTGATGGAAAAATATAATAATGAAAATTGGCAATCTTAAGCTAAATGGCAAGACAATCCTTGCACCCCTTGCAGGAATTACCAATCTTCCTTTTAGAATCATGGTTAAGGAGTGCGGATGTGCTCTTGTTTGTTCGGAAATGGTAAGTGCAAAGGGGATTGTTTATAATTCCGAGAAAACCATATCTCTCCTTGATTCAAAAAATGAAGAAAAACCTTTATCTATTCAAATTTTTGGTTCCTGCCCCGAGTCCATGGGAAAAGCTGCTGCCTATATCCAGGATCAGGGCAATGCAGATATTATTGATATAAATTTTGGATGTAGTGTGAAAAAAGTTGTTAAAACCGGTGCCGGCGTGGCTCTTATGCGAGATTTTGATACTGCGGAAAATATAATTTCTGCAGTAAGGCATGCAATTGACCTGCCCTTGACAATTAAAATCAGAGCAGGTTGGGATAGTTCAGGACACCAGGCATTAAAGATTGCAGAAATTGCGCAAAAACAGGGCGTCAATGCCATTACACTGCATCCCAGGACAGCAGGTCAAGGTTTTAAAGGTAAGGCAGATTGGAGTCTGATTACAAGATTAAAAAAAGAGGTATCCATACCTGTTATTGGGAATGGCGATATTAATAATGCTGAGCAGGGCATTGCAATGCTGGAGCAAACAGGTTGTGATGCCATAATGATAGGCAGGGCAGCCATGGGGAATCCGTTTATTTTTTCCATGATTGAAGCAGCACTTAAAAATAAAGAATTTTCTGATAATGATGGGGTTGGTATTGGCGATATGTTTGGTACCATGAAAAAACTTGTCAAATATTATTATGAATACTATGATGATGACCATGCAGCAAGACTACTTAGAGGGAGGCTCCCATGGTTTGTCAAAGGTCTGCCCGGAGCTGTGAACTTCCGCAGAAATATATCAAGGGTAGATTCATGCTCCAGGGCAGATCAATTAATTGATGCTCTTCGTGAAAGCCTTGAATAGAGCATTGTTACCAGGTTTAGTCTTCTTTTTTATAAAAAGCTGAAGCCTTGGAACTTATGCCGCCTCGCGGAGTAAATTCGCCGATAACTTCTATTTCTAAGGGGTTGACGACTTTAACAAGATCGTCCAGGATTTTATTAACAACATGTTCATAAAACATTCCAACATTTCTATACTGAAGCAGATAAAATTTTAAAGATTTAAGTTCTATTATTTTTTGGTCCGGTCGATATTTAATTATTATGCATCCATTGTCAGGAAGCCCGGTCATAGGGCATACAGATGTGAATTCGGGTTGATTAATTGTGATATCAATACTTCTTTTTGACTTGTATATGTAATCTATTGGATCAAGGTTTTCTGTTTTTATGGTGTCAGGGTCTTTTATTGTGTAATTAATTTCGTATTCATGGTTTGGTTTCATATCTCTTTTTCCTTTTATTTTAAATTCCATTGTCTCTAAATGGTGTATAGCATAAATAGTCAAGGGTTTCAACGTTTTAATTTTTAAGCGGAGAACCAGCGAAATAAGGTTTTTGTCGCTGGAATTTAAAAAAAATAAAAAAATCGTAAAAAACACTTGACAATCTTCAGGATATTTAAGATAAATACTTAAATTTTATTTAAGCGAATATTTTATGAAGATTTAATAAATAAAAATCAATTGGAGACTTATTAATATATCCAAAATATTTAGAAGGAGAAATCAATGAATGATTTTTTAAAAAATTTACGATCTGCCCAGGCAGATAAACAACGTCCGGGTAAGAAACGTAAAAATTATGATACTTCTTACCATTATGCTGCTCAATCTCAGCATCCCAGATTCCAGTCTTTTACTGCCGGCGGTCGAAATGTACGACCTGTTACTCCCCAGAGCCGCAAACATGAAATAGATGAAATCCCAATGCCTCAAAGCGATCCTACAATGTCATTACTTACTGATGCTGTAGATAACTTGGCTTCTATTGTTGATGCCCTTGCAAAGAATCAGGAATACCTTATTACAGTTCAGGAAAAGGCAAATGACACCCTTGAACGCCAGGCAAATGCCATTGAAGAGATAGTCGGATACTTAAGTTTTGTCACTGACGGATATTCCGAAGAATCTTTTGAAAAAGAAGAAGAGTATATAGAACCTGCTCCCCGTGCAGCAAAACCTGCAAAAAAACAGGCAAAACCTAAAGTTCAGGCAAAAAAAGACCAGCCGCAAGTCCCGGAAAGAAACGTTATAAAAAGGAAAAAAACCGGTGAAGAGGTTGGTATTATTGCTGCAAGACCTTCTGATAATAAATTATTAAGCCGAGAAGCAGTCATGGATATAATTTATACCATGCGTGAAAAAGGTGCGACCTATGATGAGGTTGCAACTCAGCTTATATCTCTTGGACAGCCGACCTTCTCAGGTAGAGGTGAGTGGCATGCCCAGACAATTCACAGACTTTGTACTAAGAAATAGAGATTAAAAAGATAAAGATCAAATCAATTTAAACAGCGGTGAATATTGTCATTTAAAGACTATTATTCTCCGCTGTTTTTTTAAGATAGTCTCTGGAGCGAATCCATATATTCTGTCCATTCTGATGGTAAAAGCTGCTTTTTTTTTGTATTACATTCTTTACAGCAGGGAACAACATTTGATTTTTCGGTTTTACCACCTCTGGCAATGGGAATTACATGATCCATTGTAAGCTCTCTGGGAATAAATTTTTTGTTGCAATAATGACAGATACCAGTAGAACGCTTACGTTTCCACCATTGACTATTTCTCATAATCCTTGCTTTGTGTTTTTCTTTTTTTAAAGAACGCTCATCTGGATAAATGTCAAAATTATTCATGATAATATCTTGTTTTAATAGCCAAACTCATTCAAATGTCTTTCATTCCTGGTCCAGTCTTTAGTTACTCTTACAAAAAGTTCAAGAAATACTTTGGAGTTTGTCATTTTTTCAATATCAAATCGCGCTTTTTCACCTATACTTCTTATCATCGCACCTTTTTTCCCCAAAATAATACCTTTTTGTGATTTACGATTTACATGAATTGTTGCATGGATATGAATGACTTTTTTCCTGTTTTTAAATGAATCTATGGTAACTGCTGTGGAATAGGGGATTTCCATACCGGTTAATCTAAATATTTTTTCACGAATAAGTTCCTGTACTAAAAATCGCTCGGAAACATCAGTAAACATATCCTTTGGGAAAAGAGGATTGCCCTGGGGCAGAATTTTTTCTATTTCAAGAAGAAGCTTATCAATCTGCATGCCTTTTTTAGCAGACACAGGTATGACACTTTTAAAATCAAAGATTTCCTTTGATTGCTCAATAATTGGTAAAATAGCAGATTTTTTTATGAGATCGATTTTATTTAATACTAAAATTACATCTTTGTCGGCTTGAACAAGTTGTCTTGCTATGATTTCTTCTGCTTCTCTGCCTTTTTTTGATGACACATCTTTCATAAAAAGGATGATATCAACATCTCTTACAGCCTGGACTGCCTGTTCAACGATTTTTCTGTTGAGCAGGGTTGTTGCCTTGTGAATACCGGGTGTATCAAGAAATATAATTTGAGATTTTTCATTATTGGCAATACCTAAAATCCTGTCCCTTGTAGTCTGGGGCTTTTTGGAGGTGATTGCAATTTTTTGACCTAAAATGTGATTTAAGAGTGTTGATTTGCCGGCATTTGGTGCTCCTATAATAGCTGCAAATCCGCATTTAAAGTCTTTTGAATTACTTGTATTATTCATCATAATTTATAGTATATTCTATTTTTTTTAATAGTTGTTCTTTACCGAGTTTTGATTTTGCTGAAAAAAGAAGGATATCTTGTCTTTCAAGGTCTAATTTTTTCAGTGCAGGAGCAAGAGCTTTTTGCTGTTTGGGCTTTGAAAGTTTGTCTGCTTTTGTAAAAACGATAATTGTATTAATGTTTGCATCTTTGAGCCAGCTTATCAGCTCAAGTTCTTCTTTTTCAGGTCCTCTTCTGATATCAATTAATAGTACAAGACCTAACAGGTTTTGACGAGTTGCAAGGTAAACTTCTATCATTTTGCCCCAGGTCTGCCGGATTTTTTTTGATACCTTTGCATAACCATAACCCGGAAGATCCACAAACGAGACTTTGCCATTTATTACAAAAAAGTTGATAAGCTGAGTCATTCCTGGCTTTGAGCTTGTTTTGACAAGTTTTTTTCTGTTTACAAGGGTATTGATAAGAGAGGATTTACCAACATTTGATCTGCCTGCAAAAGCTATTTCAGGATATTCAGGATCAGTATAATGCGCTGGTTTTACAGCACTTTTAATAAATTCAGCATTTTTTATTATCATTTTATTTGATTAAAATAATCCTCCAGGCGGTCAAGCCCCTTTTCAATATTTTTAAGGGAGTTTGCATAGGAAAATCTTAAATATCCTTCTCCATTTGCTCCAAATCCAATGCCCGGGGTTACTCCCACATGGGCTTTTTCAAGGATATCAATGGCAAGGGCAAAGGAATCATTGGAAATATGTTTGACATTGGCAAAGGTGTAAAAGGCTCCTGTGGGCTCAACAGGTATGCCAAGTCCCATGTCCTTAAGCCTTTTTATCATATATTTCCTTCTTTCATTATAACGCTGATTCATATTGTGAGTGTCTTTATCTGCATGCTCAAGAACTTCAATCCCTGCAATCTGAGTTGTGGCATTGGCACAAATAAAAAAATTCTGGTGAAGAATCTGCAATGCACGCATGAATTGGGTCGGCGCTATAAGATATCCTAATCTTAAACCTGTCATGGCAAATAGTTTTGAAAATCCGTTAAAAACAAAAGCATCATTGGTAAATTCAAGTATGGAATGCTCATTGCCTTCATAAACAAGACCGTGGTAGATCTCATCCGAGATAATATATATACCATGCTCATCAGCAAGATCAGATATCTCCTGCATCCTTTTTTTTGACATTAAATTGCCTGTTGGATTGGAAGGAGAATTGATTAAAATTGCTTTGGTTCTGGGAGTGATTTTTGTCTCTATTGCCTTTGGTGTATATTGAAACCCTTCATTTTCATATACAGGGACTTTCACAGGAACAGCTTCAGAAAATTTGATAAAGTTAGGATAGCAGGCATAATGGGGGTCTGAAATAATAATTTCATCACCAGGGTTTACAAGGACAGAAAAAAGCAACAGCATGGCAGGGGAAGTCCCTGAGGTTACAAGTATATTATCAGGGTTTACAATGGTATTGTATTTGTCTTTATGCCATTGAGCAATTGCTTTTCTGAGCCTTAAATCTCCAAGACTATGGGTATAACTTGTTTCATTATTCTTGAATGCTTTTGCCGTAGCTGTTTGAACGCATTCGGGAACATTAAAATCAGGTTCACCTATTTCAAGATGAATTACATCTATGCCTTTTGATTCCATTTTATGGATTTTTTCCATAACTTCCATTACAAGAAAAGGTGTAATGGATTCACATCTTTTTGCAACTTTAATATTTTTCATTACAAGACCTTATTTAAGGAATATTCTATTATTCCTTCGGCTCCTTCTTTTAATAGTATTGGTATAAGTGTCCTTACAACACTTGAGTCCACAACAGTTTCAACAGAATAATAGCTTGATTTGTATAAAGAGGCAATTGTAGGGGCATTTAAGCTTGGTAAAAGTTTTATTATCTTATCTAAAAGATTTTCAGGTATATTCATTTTAATCATAACAAGTTTTTCTGCAACAAGGGCGCCTTTTAGCAGCATTGCAATCTGCTCGATTTTTTCCCTTTTTTCAGGATTTTCCCATGCTTGTTTGTTGGCAATAAACTGGGTATTGGTCTGCATTATTTCATGTATGACCTTTAGATTATGAGCCTTGATTGTACTTTCTGTTTCGGTGATCTCTACAATGGCATCAGCAAGGCCAGATACTATTTTAGCTTCGGTTGCTCCCCAGGAAAATTTAATATTAACATTAATGCCTTTTTCCTTAAAAAATCTTTTGGTAAATTGTACAAGTTCTGTAGAAATTGTTTTGCCTTCAAGTTCTTCAAGACAATTTATGTCAGAATCCCCTGCAACGGCAACTATCCATCTTGCAGGGCGGGCACTTGTTTTTGAATATACAAGGTCGCACACAACATGGACATCAGATTCATGTTCTGCAATCCAGTCTTTTCCTGTGAGTCCTGCGTCTATTATGCCACTTTCAACATTAATGGACATTTCCTGGGCCCTGCACAAGGCACATTCAATGGTATCGTCATTAATATCAGGAAAATAGCTTCTCCCATTCACATTTATATTCCAGCCTGACCTTTTAAATAAAGCAAGGGTTGCATTTTGAAGGCTCCCTTTTGGCAGACCTAATTTTAATATTTTTTCCATTATTTATACACCTCTTTTGGATCAAAGACCCTGTCTTCTGTTATTTTAATTAATCCATTATTATCAATTTTTCTGAAAAAACAGGATTTATATCCCAGATGGCAGGCAGCTCCGCCTTTCTGGTCCACTTTAATAAGAATAGTATCATTATCACAATCTATTCTTATTTCTTTAATATCTTGCATATTACCTGAAGTTTCTCCTTTTTTCCATAGCTTGTTTCTTGATCTGCTGAAATATGTTGCCTTACCGGATTTAAGAGTTTCTTCAAAGGCTTGTTTGTTCATATATGCCAGCATTAAGATTTCATTTGTTCCATATTCCTGGGTTATAACGGGAATAAGACCCTGACCTTTATTGAAATCGGGTTGTACCATTGCCAAAATCTCCTTTAAATTTCAACGAGTTAAAACCTATACAACTAACTTTTATTAAGGATTTTGTCAATTAATTTTTTATATTAAATTCAATTGTCCTGATTATCATCATTTAAATCAAGGTTAAAGATTTGTCTTGCAGCATTGAGATAAAAAGAGTTTTTACGATGGTCTCCTGGTTCTTTTAAAAATCGTATGGGGTCATGAAGTATCCTTGTTGCAATGGCTTTTGTCATTCTTTTAATGGACTCAACTTCTTTGACAGAGAGCTTATCCATTGTTGAAAGGGTTTTCCCGGTCTCGATTTCAGTGATTTTTTCTATTTTTTCCTTTAAAGCTATAATGGTTGGGACAACTTCAAGATCTTTGAGCCATTTTTTGAATTTAATTACAGCTTCTTCAATGAGCCGCTGGGCTTTTACAGTTTCTTTTTCCCTTTTACCAATATTTTCATTAACAATATTTTGAAGGTCGTCAATATCATATAAATATGTATTATTGATTTTGTTTACTTCAGGATCAATATCCCGGGGCAAAGCAATGTCAATAAAAAAAAGAGGGCGGTTTTTCCTTGTGCGCATGATTTGTTTAATCTGGTTCTTATTTAATATGTATTGGGTGGCACCTGTGGAGCTTATGACAATATCAACTTCCTGGAGTATGAGTTCCATTTCTTCAAATTTAACAGACTGACCCTTAAATTTTTCTGCAAGGTTAACAGCATTTTCAAATGTTCTGTTAGCAACAATTATTTTTTTTACATCATGGGATAAAAGATGCTCCACTGCAAGCTCTGCCATTTCTCCTGCACCTATCAGCATCACGCTTTTTGTGGATAAGTCATTGAAAATTTTTCCGGCAAGTTCCACTGCTGCATAGCTTATTGAGACTGCATTATCTCCAATACCTGTTTCTTTTCTGACTTTTTTTGCAATACTGAAAGTTTTGTGCAAAAGCCTGTTAAGAATGACTCCTGATGAATTGTTTGAAGTTGCCAATTTAAAAGCAGCTTTTATCTGCCCTAATATCTGGGGCTCGCCGATTACCATTGAATCAAGACTCGCAGCAACCTGGAAAAGATGATTTACAGCATCATCATTTTTATATATATAAAGTGAATTTTCAAAATCAGAAACAGGGATATTTTTAAATTCGGCAATAAAGTTTTTAATGGTGTCAATATTATTTTTTTCTTTGGGAATGAATAATATTTCCGTTCTATTGCATGTGGAAAAAAGAAATACTTCTTTTATGTTATCCAGTTTTTTTAATTTTTCAATGGCTTGAAGAGTATCGTCCTTGGAAAAAGATATGCACTCCCTTAATTCAACAGAAGCTGTTTTATGATTTGCGCCCAGGAGTATTATTTCAGGTATTGTTTTATTTATTGTCATATTTTTATTATTATTAATATTTTATGAAATCAGTTTGTAAAAACCTGATGATGGCTCCCGATAAATAGGTTAACCCCAAGAAAGGTAAAAAGAAGCGCAGCAAACCCGATTATGGTCAGAATCGCAGATTTTTTACCCTGCCACCCTGAAACCAGGCGGCAATGTAAAAGCGCTGCATAAAAAAGCCAGGTTGCAATGGACCATACTTCTTTGGGGTCTCCTGTCCAGAAATTTCCCCAGGCTGATTTTGCATATATAAAACCTGTAACAAGCCCAAAGGTCAGCATTGTAAATCCTGTGACCATGCATAGATAACTTGTATAATCCAATAGATCAAGGGAGGGAAGTCTTTTGAAAAAAAAGCCTGTTTTTTTCCCTTTTATGCCGTTTTCCTGAATCAGATATAAGATACCTGCACCACATGCAAGAATAAGTGCAGCTTCGCCAATAAATATAAGGCTTATATGTGACACAAGCCAGATATTGTGTATGGCTGTGTTATGTTTTATTGATGGCTCCGGAATAGCAAGGGCTGAAATCATGATCAAAAGTATAAGCGGAGAAGCAAATACTCCAAGGATTTTCAATTTTGAACGATACCTGAAATAAATAAATGCTCCTGAAAGAGCTAAGGCTGCAATGGAAAGGTTTTGTCCCATATTATTTGCAGGTAAATTTCCTGTTGCAAAGGATTTAGTTATTATTGATATAAAATGTAATAAGACACCGGTTCCCATGAATAATAATGCCGGTTTTTCAATTGTATCCTTTTGTTTAAAAAGAAAAAGAATATATCCTGTCATACTTGCAAAATATAGAAATGTAACAAAATATAGAAGCATCTCGATATTATCAATGCCGTGAGCTGTCATCAAGCATCTCCTGCAAAAAGGTTATCATAAGTAAAATCTCTGCCAAGTATTTTTTTAAGAATATCATCAACTTGTATATAATCTTTATTTTTGATTGCATCAAGTAACTGGCTGTTAACAAGTTTGTGAAAAATTATCCTGTGTTTGTCAGGACTGTGGTTTTCACCCAGGAGCTTTTTTCTTATTTTTCCCATTATAATTAAAAAGTCAGAATATTCACTGCCAAATTCGTTCTCAAGGTTTTGTTTGATTTTTTTTGCCAGGGCAGGGCTTTTGCCAGATGTTGATATTGTTATCATGAGGTCATTTCTATCTATTATTGAAGGCAGGATAAAGTCACTCTCATCTGGCAGATCAGCAATATTGCAGAGTATATTTTCTTTTTTTGCCTGTCTGCTTATTTCAAGGTTAAGATCTGAATCATCTGTTGCTGCAATAACAAGGAATATCCCCTTAATATCATTAGCATCATATTTTTTTTGTAAAAGCTTTGCACCAAGTTTTTCAATGCTGGTAAAATCAGAGGTGAATTTTGGGCTTACAATTGTTATACAGGCTTCTGCCTTGATTAAAGTCAAAGCCTTTCTTGCGCCAACAGCACCGCCTCCCACAACAAGGCATTTTCTATTTTTGATATTTATATTAACCGGATAAAATTGCATATATGT
>Ga0256845_1002126_pt1 | contig 14716 bp, 6 predicted proteins | sample RiftiametaG_FD_189101 | JGI IMG/M metagenome (GOLD analysis project Ga0256845, IMG submission 189101) | Tube worm associated microbial communities from hydrothermal vent at the East Pacific Rise, Pacific Ocean - Riftia | ecosystem: Host-associated > Annelida > Integument > Unclassified ...
CTCCCATGCGCTGTGCAGGACCTGTCTCTTGAGCCTGCGCACGAGGGCATAGTCGACAGTGTCGGTGCGGCGCAGGGCCGCGAGCGCCTGCTTATCGTGCGTGCTCAGCAGGGTGTTCACCTCGGTTGAGGAGAGCCCGGGCAGATCGTCGACGTCGATGTAAATCGGATCGATGCCGAAGGCCGAGAGCGCCGCGTAGGGGGACTCCGAGGCGCCCGATCCCTCGGCGATCGGCAGCAGTTGGATCAGCGAGAGCCCGGCTGTGGCGATCCACTCGGCGAAGGGCTCGAGGTCGCCGATCGAGCCCACGCCCCAGGATCTGCGCGTGCGCAGCGAGAAGAGGGGCACGGTGACACCTGCGACCCGCGCGAGCTTGGGATGCATCGTCTGCGCCTAGCAGTGATGGCGTAAAAAAGGAAGGGCAAGGCGGCTGTGCGAGCTTGGCCGAGAGCGCGCTTCACTGTAGCGTGACCCCGATGGCAGGGCGTGTTCTCGGCGGCGGCTCTCCGGCCCCTCTCGGTGCGACCCACGACGGCGCAGGCGTCAACTTTGCGGTCTTCTCGAGCATCGCTGAGCGCATCGAGCTCTGTCTCTTTGATGCGCCGAGTGATCACGAGGCGGTCGCGGTCTACGGGCTCGAGCATCGCTGTGGGGGGGTCTACTGTGGATATCTGCCAGAGTGCGGTCCTGGCCAGCTCTACGGCTATCGGGTCTACGGGCCCTACGATCCGCGGAGCGGGCATCGCTGCAACCCAAAGAAGCTCCTCCTGGATCCCTACGCGCGAGCGGTGGCGGGGCGCGTCGACTGGAGCGGACCTATCCAGGGCTACGTTCCTGGGGAGCCGGAGGACCTGCTGGCCGACGATCGTGATGACGCCTGGGCGGTACCGAAGGGCGTCGTTGTTGCGGCCCCATCAGGTTTGGCAGATCCGCCGAGGCCGGCGACGCCCTGGAGCGAGACCGTGATCTACGAGGCCCACGTCAAGGGCCTGACGATGAGCCACCCGCAGGTACCACCTGAACTTCGGGGCACCTACGCCGGCCTCGCTTCGCCGCCAGTGATCAAACATCTGCAGGGGCTTGGGGTGACCGCGATCGAACTGCTGCCGGTCTTTGAGATCCTCGACGAGGTTCACCTCGCGCGCCGCGGGGCGGTCAACTACTGGGGCTACAGCACGCTTGCCTACTTCGCGCCAGCTGCCCGCTACGCCGCATCTAGATGCCCCTTGGGTCAGGTTGAGGAATTTCGCTCGATGGTGTGCTCGCTGCATCGAGCGGGCATCGAGGTGATCTTGGACGTCGTTTTTAATCACAGCGGCGAGGGCTCGCACCTAGGGCCGACCCTGAGCCTGCGCGGCTTTGACAACCCCGCTTATTACCGCCTCGATGTCGAGGACCCGCGACGTTACGCCGACACGAGTGGCTGCGGCAACAGCCTGAATCTCGGCCATCCCCAGACCCTGCGCCTGGTGATGGACAGCCTGCGCTATTGGGTCCAAGAGATGCAGGTCGACGGCTTTCGCTTCGATCTTGCGCCGGCCTTGACCCGTGATCACGGCGCGTTTGATCGGCGCTCGCGGTGGTTGGCGGCGCTCCATCAGGATCCAGTGCTGAGTCGAGTCAAGCTGATCGCGGAGCCCTGGGATCTGGGCGAGCACGGCTACCAGCTCGGGGCTTTCCCCGCGCCCTTTAGCGAGTGGAACGGCCGCACCCGCGACGCGCTCCGTCGCTTTTGGCGCGGTGATCCTGGCCTCTTGGGCGAACTCGCGTCGCGGCTTTGCGGCTCTTCGGATATCTTTGCGGCGGGCGATCGGCGGCCGCAGGCGAGCATCAATTTTGTCACCTGCCACGACGGCTTTACGCTGAGCGATCTCGTATCTTATAGCCATAAGCATAATCAGGCGAATGGCGAGCAAAACCGTGATGGTTCGGATCACGAGCAGAGCGGCAATTACGGAGTCGAAGGGCCGACTCTAGATCCAAGTATTACTGCCCTACGTGCCCGCCAAGCCCGTAATTTACTGGCGACACTCGTGCTCTGCCAGGGCGTGCCGATGTTGCTCGGTGGCGACGAAGTGCTGCGGACTCAGGGGGGCAATAACAACGCCTATTGCCAAGATAACGAGACCTCGTGGCTCGACTGGAGCTTGGACTCCGAGGCATCGGTGATGCTGGACTGGACCCGGCGATTGCTGGCGATCCGTCGGCGTTTTGGCCCGTTGCGGCGGCGGAGTTTCTTTCGCGATGACGGTGTCGATGGCCGCGAGGAAATCCGCTGGCGCAGCGCCGACGGCACGGCGATGACGCCTGCTCGCTGGGGTGATCCTGAGGGGCGCTCGCTCGCCCTGTGGATCGCTGCCGAGGGTGTAGATGTCTCAAGGGACAGCATCTTGATCCTGTTAAACGGCGGTCCAGATGTCCTCACCTTCGAGCTGCCGGCGGTCGGGGCTGGAGCGGGTTGGCGGCTGCTCGCAGATAGCTGCGCGCCTTGCCGAGAAGAGCAGCTTTTGCCCCGCGCAGAGCATTGTTACAGGATGATCGGCCACTCGGTGGCGGTGCTCGCCCGGGTCGATGGGGAGCGAGAGGCGAGCGGCCTGAGCGAGCCAAACGAGGAGAGCGCACGATGACCAGACGAGCGAAGGCAAAGCCAAAGCAAAGAACCAAAAGAGTGCGTCGATCGGGCGGGGTGCGGGCAGATGTCTCGCAGGCTGCGCCCTCGAGTCTTCGTGACGTCGACGTTTTTCTCTTTCACGAGGGCACGCACCTTCGTCTCTACGAGCACCTGGGCAGTCACATCAGCCTCGATCCAGAGCGGCCTGGGGTCAGCTTTGCGGTCTGGGCCCCGAACGCGGTCTCGGTCGCGGTGATCGGCGATTTTAACGATTGGAGCGAGGGCGCTCATGCGCTGCGCAGGCGCGAAGGGTCCGGGATCTGGGAGCTCTTTGTCGAGCAAGCCCGCTGCGGTCATCTCTACAAATATCGGATCCACAGCCAGAGTGGCGAGTGTCTCGACAAGGCGGATCCGATGGCATCGCGGCAGGAGCATCCGCCAAAGACGGCCTCGGTGATCGCCGCTCTGCCCGACTATCATTGGCTCGATGAGCGTTGGATGGGGGAGCGAGCCGGCCGCCAGCGGCAAGACCAGCCGATGTCGATCTACGAGGTACATCTGGGGTCGTGGATGCGGATCCCGGAGGAGGGCGATCGATGGCTGAGCTACCGCGAGATCGCGCCCCGTCTCGCCGACTATGTCGCGGATCTCGGCTTTACACACGTCGAATTGATGCCCCTCGCCGAGCACCCTTTTTACGGATCCTGGGGCTACCAGACGACCGGATACTTCGCGACGACGGCTCGCTACGGCGATGCTGAGGGCTTGATGTGTTTGGTCGACACCCTCCATCGGCGGGGCATTGGCGTGCTCATCGATTGGGTACCTGCGCACTTTCCGAACGATGCCCACGGCCTTTGTCGATTTGATGGCACTCACCTCTATGAGCACGAGGATCCGCGTCGGGGATACCACCCCGATTGGAAGACGTTGATCTTTAATTACGGTCGTCACGAGGTGCGCTCGTTCCTACTCTCCTCGGCGATGCTCTGGCTCGATCGTTTTCATATCGATGGTCTGCGCGTTGACGCGGTGGCGTCGATGCTCTACCTCGACTATTCGCGTGCGGAGGGCGAATGGCTGCCCAATGTGCACGGCGGTCGTGAGAACCTCGAGGCCATCGATCTACTGCAGCGGTTGAACCAGGTCGCCGAGCAGCATTTTCCGGGGACCCTCGTGATCGCCGAGGAGTCGACCGCTTGGCCCAATGTGTCGCGGCCGGTGGCCCAGGGCGGCCTAGGCTTCGCGATGAAGTGGGATATGGGGTGGATGCACGATACCCTGCGCTATCTCGGTCGCGATCCTCTCTTTCGCCAGCACCATCATCGAGAGGTCAATTTTCGGATGATGTACGCGTATTCAGAGAATTTTGTGCTGCCGCTCTCCCACGACGAGGTCGTGCACGGTAAGGGCTCGCTGGTCGGCAAGATGCAGGGTGAGCGATCACAGCGGCTTGCCCACCTAAAGCTTCTTTATGGTTATATGTACGCATCGCCGGGCAAGAAGCTGCTCTTTATGGGCGGTGAGTTTGCCCAAGAGCGCGAGTGGAACCACGATCGGAGCCTCGATTGGCACCTGTTAGAGGGGCATGATCCCGTACATCGCCAGATGCGGGCCTGGGTCACCGCCCTGAATCGTCTCTATGTCGCCGAGCCCGGGCTGCACCAGCTCGATCACGATCCCGATGGTTTCCGTTGGATCGATGCCGACGACGCTGAGCGCAGCATCGTCTCGTTTGTCCGTCTGCCGCGCGGGGGTGAAGGGTCGCCGATCCTTGTGATCCTCAATTTCACGCCCGTCGCTCGTCCGGGCCTCGAGATCGGTGCGAACGCGGCGGGGGCTTGGGCCGAGGTCTTGCGCAGCGACCTGCCCGAGTTTGGCGGCGAGGCGGAGCTACGCGAGCGGATGGCAGAGGCCCAGCCCTGGAGGCAGCTGCCCGCCACGTTGCGGGTGGATCTGCCGGCGCTCGGAGTTGTTTTTTTGAAGGGGCCGAGACACGTCGACTGAGATCGACGCGCACACTCAATCGACAGCTCAATTGTGCAGGCAGTCCGATCAACAACAAGCGAGTTTTCCATCGGCGTCGCGAGCCAGATTTGGGTCGCCCTGATGCTCACCGCTGGACTCGCGTGCAACGGCGCCGCGGCGGGTAGCGAGACGTCGACCGCGACGCTTGGCTCTACAGCTGGCTCTACGGGCAGCTCGACGAGCGGGTCGCCGTCGTCGACCGATGGTTCTAGCTCCGACACCGGCGAGTCCTCCGGCACGATGAGCTCGTCTGGGGGCTCGACGTCGGGCACTACGGGGAGTGAGACGGAGAGCGAGAGCGAGACCGGCACCTGCGCTGATCGATCCAAGGACGTTGAAATCCTTCGGCAGGCCATCGTCGGTAAACTCGATCCTGGGGAAGCGCTGCAGATGATCGCGGACTCCGGGGGCTGGCCGATCGAGAGCTGCGAGAGTACCTATATTTTTGCCTGTCTCTGCGGACAGGAAAACTGGAACCTGGTCGGCGATTTTAACGACTGGGCACCGACAGCGATGGCGTCGGCCGGCGATCTCTGGTGGATCGAGGTCCCGATCGCCGAAGCTGTGGGCGCACGCTACAAGTTTTACGACGGCATCGAGGCCTACATCGCCGATCCGATGGGCCGCCGCTACGGCTACGACGAGTTCGGTGAGTACTCCCTAGTGCGTGCGAACGCCCGGCACCTCGAGCGTTGGTTTGGGCTCGCAGGCTTTGGCCTGGGGCCTAGGGATCTGCAGGTTTTGGTGCCCACGGACGGCGTCTTCTCCCACGTTGTCTACGCCGCGGATGGCCAGAACCTCTTCGATCCAGAGGCGATCTGGGGCGGCTGGCAGCTCGCTGAGAGTGTGCCGCCCGAGATGCTGATCGTCGGTGTCGACAATACGGGCGCTCGCCTGGACGAGTACACACAGACGACCGATGAACTCGATGGCATGAGTGTCGGCGGCAAGGGGCCGGACTACGCAAAGCTCGTGCACGAGGTTATCCGGCCGCGTATCGAGCAGGCCTATGGAGCACCGGCCGCGGTCGCCGTGATGGGTTCATCGCTCGGCGGCCTCATCTCGTTTGCGATCGCGGATCTCTACCCGAGCGACTACGACATGGTGATCTCGCTCTCGGGCACCCTGGGTTGGGGCTCCATCGGCGAGGGGGTGCAAAATCCGACGATCCTCGAACTCTATCAGGATGCGGGCAAGCGGCCCTTCGCGATCTATCTCGACAGTGGTGGGGGCGACGGCGGCATGCCCTGCATCGACAGCGATGATGATGGCATGTTCGATGACAACGATCTCGCAAGCGACAACTACTGCGAGAACATCCAGCTGCGCGACGCTCTGGTCGAGCTCGGCTACTCGTTTGACATCGATCTGTGGCACTGGTGGGAGCCGGATGCTCCGCACAACGAGGCGGCGTGGGGGGCCCGTGTGGGCGTGCCTCTTGCTCAATTCGCGGGGATCTGAGTAGGTCGATCGTGCGGTCGTCCCGATGGCATCAACCAGCTCAAATCACGCAAAATGCGCGCTCTAGTATCGCGTCGCCAAGCCGACTATAAGCAGAATACCATGAGCGCGTTTTCGAGAGCATTGGTGAGCGGAGTTTTTCTTGTCGCCGCTTGTAACTCCACTACGGGCGAGAGCGAAGGCTCGGAGTCCGGCAGTGAGAGCGCGACGAGCTTGGGCAGCAGCTCGGGCAGCAGCTCGGGGGGCAGCTCGGTCGGCTCTGCAGGCAGTACGTCGGATGCCACAACGAGCGCCACTTCAAGCGCGACGACCGGGACGACGACCGGGAATACGACCGGAAATACGACCGGGAACACGACGGGAAATACGACCGGGAACACGACTGGAAATACGACGGGAAATACGACCGGAACGACGACCGGAACGACGACCGGCGATACGACCGGCGGCAACGACCTACCGGCTTGCGACTACTACTCGAGCCCCGGGGGAGGGGCCAACGCCGAGGGCTCGAAGGAGGATCCATGGGGCCCGTTGGCGGAACTCGCGGCCCAACAATCGATCCCCACCGAGGGCGTGCTCTGCCTGATGGACGGCGCCCACGGTGCACCGAAGATAAGCGGTCTAGACTCCGGTGGTCTGTTGATCCGCGCCGAGCATCGTCATTTCGCAACCGTCGGCACCTTGCAGCTCATCGGCGTCCACGGGGTGGATTTTTGGGGCCTAAAGGTCGACGGCGCCGGTGCGATCGACGAGGGGGCTGATCAGCGGCAGATGTTCATGGTCACCGGCGACAAAACGACCTCTGAGGTGGCATTGCTCGATGTGCTCGTCCAGTCCGCGCCCTCGTCTGCGCTCTGGGATAAGCTCGACTGGGTCTATCTCGTGCGCAGCGGTATTGACTTTCGCGGGCCGAAGATCTCGATTCTGGACTGCCAGATTTTAAATACCTATCACGCGCTCTTGCTCCGGGGGGACGGTGCGCTGGTCGAGCGTACGCTCATTGATAACTTTGGCGGTGATGGCATCCGCGGGCTTGGCAGTAACTCTCGCTACTCGTGGAATACCGTTCGCGACGCCTACATCGACGAGTACGACATCCAGCACGATGACGCGTTCCAGGCCTACAAGCTCGATGGCGATCTAAAGATCGCCAACGTCACCATCGATCACAACAAGTTCATCCTCTTTGCCGATCCGCTCACCGACTTTGTCCTGGAAAACGAGCTCGTCGGCACCTTGATGCAGGGCGTGATCATCACCGATGGCTACGCCGACGGTTGGGTCGTCGAGAACAACCTGGTGGTCAACGGACAGGCACACGGCATCAGTCTCTTTGGTGCGAGAAATTGTCGGGTGCAAAACAACACCGTGGTCGCGCACCCTGACTTTGTGCCTGACAGCGGCCCCTGGATCCGTCTAGCGGATCAAAAAAAGACCGGTCATAAGAATTTTGACAACGTGATCAGGAACAATTTGGCCCAATTGCTGACGCCCTGGGACTACGACGATACCTCGATCGTCGAGGCCAATATGAAGGCGCCGTGGTCGGATGGTTTTTTTGTCAATAGCGCCGAACTCGACTTCCATCTCGGGGGCATGAGCCCCGCTCTGGATGCAGGCGTGGACACCGATCTCGCCCAGGTCGATCTGGACGAGGCGCCCCGGCATGTCGGTGGGGCCGTCGATCTGGGTGCCTACGAGGCGCAGTAGATCGCCGCTTGCTCGCCGTGATCTGCGAGGCTGGGCCGATGTCGGTCCAGCCTCGAAGATCGAAATCAGGCCCTATACTCTCGTAGGTGCGGGTAGATGGCCACTTAGCGCAGCGGCTTTATGTCAAAGACCCGGACTTGCGACTTCGTGACCTTGACTTTGATGCCAGCTGCGCTGAGCACATCGGTCTCGGCGGTGAGGGGGACTGACTCCGGTTGCATGAGATCCTTGAGGCTGACCTCGTTCACGTCGCTGAGGCCGATGGCGACAAGAGCGCTCTCCGGTACCTTGAGGTCGAGAGTGTACAGATTGTCCGGGCTCAGGTTGACGGCGATCAGGTAGATCTGGTCACCGCTGTGGCGGATAAATGTATAGCACCAGCGCCCGGCGGAGCAGTAGGTGTCTGCGCCGATATTGTACTCTTGGAGGCTGATGAAATCACCGGATGCGATCGCTGGCTGGGTCGCGATCGCCAGGAGTCGGCGGTAAGTGGTGTGGAGGTCGAGCTGTGAGCTGCTGAGCTGACTGCCGTCGTACTTGTGGTCGCTCACCCACTTGGCGAAGTCGGGCATTGTCCAGTAATCATAGGTCGTTGTGCGTCCGTCCTCGATGCCAAAGCCTTCGATCTGGGAGCCGTGCTCGCCGACCTCCTGACCATTGTGGACCTGGAGCGGCCCGCGGCCGAGGAGATAGAGCAGTGCGGAGCCGGGCACACCCGCGATCGCCGAACCAAAGCCTGAATTCGTGGTCGTGCCGTTAGGGTCGATTGGCGAGGCGATCCGACGTTCGCGGTGGTCCTCGCTGTATCGGAGGAGTTTTTCGGAGAAATCCTGGCTCTCCTCGAGGAGTGGCGTGATGTCAGCGGCCTTGGATTTGCAGCAGACCACCTTTTTGATGGCCTCGTAGAGCGCTCTATCGTTGATCGCATCGACACCGGTGTTGAGGAGCGCTTCGCGGGTGAACGCCTCGAGCTTGTTGGGCGCGGACTCGTAGCCGACCGCGAGGAAATACGCGTCGGCATCGCGGCTGCGGGCGTTGGTTATCATCCAGGTCAAGAACTCGAGGGGCACGAGGTGGGCGCCGTCGATACGAAATCCATCGATGCCCATATCCTGCCAATAGGCGACGATCGCATCCATGTCATCCCAGGTTTTAGGGATCGGGTCGTAATTGCCAACGGCCATCGGATCGTTGAAGTCGATGCCGTAATTGAGCTTGACCGTGTCCCACCAATCAGTAGATATCAATATCGACGTAGTTGTATTATTGCCGCTCACTCGGGGTACCAACTCGTCGGGATATGCATTGTCTGGCATGCCCGGCGGCGCCCACCAGTCGGGGGTCGGCAACTCGAGTGGCGGCGCATTTTGCAAGTAGAAGAAATTATTTTGCGGGTCCGCGAATACGCCGGTATTGTCGTCGGTCCCGAAGTCTGTCTTTCCTGGGATGTTGGTGTGGTAGGAGCGGGCGACCTGATTGGGGATCAGATCGATGAGCACCATCATGTCTGCGGCATGGATGCGATCGATGAGTTCCTGGAACTCGGTGAGGCGGTCGATGGGCTCCATCGCGTAGTCCGCCGAGACGTCGTAATAGTCGCTGATCGCGGTGTAGGAGCCCGCTTTGCCCTTGATCGTATCGGGGTCGTCACCGAGCTCTTGGAGGTTGTTGTAGGGGGTAAAGGTCGCCTGTTGGAGCACCCCGTGCAACCAGATGTGGCTGTAGCCCATCGCCCGCAATTCGCCGAGGGCGATATCGTCGATGTCGACGAATTTACCGACGCCATTGGTATCGATGTCGCCGTCGCTGATACTGCCACTCTTGGTATTGGAGAAGGTGCGGACCGTGAGCTGATAGATTCGCTGCCTCGGTGCGTCGAGGTCGACCTGGACCTCTCCGTCGGTATCGGTATCGGTGCCGGTATCGGTGTCGGTGTCGGTATCGGAATCGGTGCCGGTGCTGGTGCCCGTTGTTGTGCCCTCGGAGTCCGTGCCGCTTGAGGTCGACGAGGTCGATGTTTCGCCGGTCGAGTCGGTATCCGACATCGAGTCGGTCGCCGTGTTGCCCGACGAACCGGACTCAAGTGGTACACCGATGGCGCATGCCGTAGGGGTCATCGCCATCGCGCAAGGAAGTGCTAAGGAAGCTAAGTAGCGAGCGCTCACCATCATCAAGAATCCTCTGGAGGGTCGGCGTTGACGACCCTCCATCATGCTAGTGGATCTGCAGAGCCCTGCCACGGAGAGCTTTGGTCGCAGGTCTTCGTGTGCTGCAGATCAGGCCCGCGAGCCGTCAGGGTGCGAGGATGACCGAGCCCGCGGCCGGCAGTGTCAGCGTGAGCGTCTCTGATCCTGAGACCTGGACAGAGTTGCCTCCGAGCGCATCGTTGAGCACATCCTTGGCCGCGAAGCCGAGTTCGCCGACATCAAAGGTGCGCATCTGGGGCGCATCGGCGCGGGTCAGGCCGACGATCGCAGCATCGCCGGGGCCTATCACTCTGGCGAAAATAAGCGTGTCGTCATCTACGGCGAGGGTCCGGTAGTCACCGCGCTGGAGCGCAGGGATCGTCTGCCGGGCGCTGCCGAGCTTGCGCACGAAGGCGAGCGTCGCGGTCTCGAAATCGCCTAGTTCGTTCTCGGGGCGCCACATCAGGCGGTTGTTTGGATCGGCCCCGCCCCACTGCCCGTACTCGTCGCCGTAGTAGAGGAGCGGAGCCCCTGGCTGACCTAAGAGCCATGTCATTGCGAGGCGTAGGCGAAGGTAAGGTTCGTCGTCGGTGGGCGCGGTCGCTGTGTCCTCCCATTGGTTGCCGGGCACGCCCTTGTTGTGCTCCGGATCCTGACCGCGGTAATCGGCCAAGGTGGCGAAGCGGGCGGTGTCGTGGGAGCCGATGTAAGGGGTCATAATGGCCGTTTTGGGCCATTTTTCGAGGCCGTGCTTCAGCCAGTAATCGGCGTGCAACATTCCCTGGTCGCCGTGGGCAAAGGTCCGGTAGGAGACGCCGTGGTAGAGGACAAAATCGAATTGGCCATCGAGTCCATAAGGACCGATGTACCTGGCGATCGTTCCGTAATTTTCGTCGTTGCAGGGGTCTGGGCAGTCACTCCAGCCCATCGCTGTCTCGCCCATCTGGAAGTACTCGGTGCCGGCGCCCTCAAAGAGCTCGTGCACCTCGGCGGAGAGATTACGGGTGGCGACCTCTTCGACATGCTTGACCGCGTCGACCCGGAGGCCGTCGAGGTTGAAGGTATCGAGCCACCAGATGGCATCGTCGACGAAGGCGGCGTTGGCCTCGGGTACGGTGTGGTTGATGTCTGGCAGGTAGCTGGCGAACATGCAATCGAGGGCGTGGCCGGTCCAATCACACTGGTCGGTGCCGCAGACGCAGCCGGTCCGAAACCACTCCGGGTGCTCCTGCATGTAGAGGTGATCCTCGTGCACGTGGTTGACGACGAAGTCCTGAAGGATCCGAATTCCGTGTTCGTGTGCCTCTTTGACCATGTCCTTAAGGGCTTGTTCACCGCCTAGGCGTGGGTCGACTTCTCGGGGCTGAATCGGCCAGTAGCCGTGGTAGCCGGTGACGTAGTGCACGCCGTCGCTAGCGACGTAGGCGTCACTCGGGTTGGTCTGGAAGGGCGTGAGCCAGATCGCCCGGACGCCGAGTTTGTCCAGGGTGCCGGCGGCGATTGTCTGGCGGAGGCCGATCAGATCGCCGCCCATATAGTCGCCACGAACATCGGCCATCGGCGTCGGCCCTGGGTTGTTGCCGGGGTCGCCGTCGCGGAAGCGATCGCTGACGACCATGTAGATCAGCGCACCCTGCCAGGTGAAGGGCACGGCTTCGATCCAAAAAACCAGGCGCAGTGGCTCGCCGAGCGCATCGGCAGCCGTGGCCCCACGCAGGCGGACGGTGTACTTGCCGTCGGCTAGGCCCGAGAGTTCGATGTTGACGTTGCCGTCGGCGTCGATCGTGAGTTCTTTGGCGGTCAGCGAGCGGCTCTCGTCCTCTTCGCCGAGAGTCGCCTCGAAGGCCTCTGGATCGGGGCCGTCGCCTGCGATCGCGTCGACGAAGGTGAGCGCGGCGCTGTAGCTGCCCTTGCCGGGCGCCAGCCGTTCGCTCGAGGAGCTGTCGATGACAAAACTCGGCAGGGTGCAGTCGGCGACCTTGATCGCGGAGTTTTCAGTCTCGCCGATGTACTTGCGGCGACCCTGCAGTGGGTCGAGGATCCACTGAGCTTCGCCGCCCGCGTCGTAGACGATTTTGTAGGCGTGGAGGCCCGGTGGCAGAGCCATGGTCGCGCTAAAATATCCGTCGCCATTGGGTCCTTCGAGGGGGATCGCGCTGGCGACTTCGAAATCATGCCACTCGCCCGCGACTCGGGGATCGTCGGCGGGACCGACCGGCTTAAAGCGGAAGGTCGCGGGGCAGAGCCCATCGCCGTCGCCCGTGGTGTCGGTACCGGTGTCGGTGTCGGTCTCGTTGGTGTCGGTGTCTGTTTCGCTGGAGGTCGTGCCGCTGGTGTTGGTTTCGCCGGTGCTCGCCTGGTCGCCGGTGGTCGGGGCTACGCTGCTCGCCTCGGAGGTCGGGTCGCTGCTGCCTTCGCCGCTCTCGATCGGCACTCCGGTTGAGCAGGCGAGCAGCGGGAGCAGAACGGCGACGCTAGAAAATCGAGGGGGGCAGGGCATGATCCTCCGTCAAGACTATCAGCCAGAGCCCGCACCGATGCTCACGTCGTTCGTCTTGTCCGTTACTCTTGCGCCGATGTTTTGGCTGCGAACCTCTAGATCTTGCCGTCGCCATCGGGGTCAGACCTCGGTCTCCCTACATTGCTTCGCGCTCCTCGTGGGTGGTCTCGCATCAACGCCGAGCTTTGCCAATGCTGCACCCACGCGGACCCGCTTTGAGTTGCCCGCCGCCAACGGCTACAGCGCGCTGCTGGTCGATCTGCAGGCCGGGCGGGCGACGCAACTTCGCGAGCATCTCTTCGCTGCGGAGGAGCCACAACTCGACGCAGAGGGCGAGGAGATCTGGGACGGCTCCCAGTTTGCGGCGGTCTATACCCGCGATCTCCTCTACGACGCCTACTTCGGGCTTCGGACCGCGGACTCTCAGTTTTGGCTGCCATCGCTGCCGGTCGATCTTGATGCCAGCGGCTACGCTCCAAGGGGCCCCGGTGAGCGAGGTGGAACTGGCCTTGTGACCATGGTCCAAAGGTCAGGGAGCATCGAAGCGACCCAGTATTTCTTCACGCCGCAGGCCCTGGAGGGCGTGGGTTTTGTGATGGCGATTCGTTTGAAGAATACCGGCGATCAAGCGGAGGCCGGAATCCAGGCGTTCTCGATCCATAATTTTCACCTCGGCTTTGGCAGGGCCAACGCGCCTTGGGATGTCGGCGAAGACATCGGCGAGAACGGCGAGACCCTGATCTGGGACGCAGAGAACGGGCAGTACGTAGAGCGAGGATTTGCCGGGGTCGTTGTTGCTCGGCCGTTGGGGACTCTCGCCCATCACGGCTCGACACCCGGCTCGGATCCCTTTAGCATTGTCGACGGCGGCACCAAAGTGGATCTTGCCGATAACGTGCCGCCGATGGGCGCGGTTGATGGCGCTGTCGGGGCCTACCAATTTGACATCGGCTCGCTCGCTGCTGGGGCTGAGTCGTGGGCCGGGGTTGCCTTCGTGTGGAATGGTGATCCCTTTGCCCAGGAGGAGGCCAACATGTGGTTGCATGCCGTCGTCGGTGACAAATCCGCGGCGGAGGTTGTCGGCGATGAGCTCGATCGATGGGCTGATTTTCAGGACACGCTCACTCTGCCTGCGGGCGTCAATGCGGACGAAGAGACGCTATTGCGACAGTCGGCGGTGATGCTGAAGATGGGCCAGGTGCGCGAGAATACGGCCTATCTTCGCGAGTGGCTGAGCGAGGATGGCGAGCCCCGACAGACCCGATTTCCGGGTCTTGATGATAAACCTGCCTCGTTGCCGGGACTTGTCAAACACCGCGGTGCGGGGGCAATTCTCGCCAGCCTGCCGCCGGGAAACTGGACCTACGCGTGGATCCGTGACGGCGCCTACGCGACCGTTGCGATGGCTGTATTGGGAATGCAAAAAGAGGCCCATGATGCCCTGAAATACTATCTAGAGGCCGAGTCGGGGCGTTTTAAAGATTGGTCCGAACTCGCCGACTACGACCTGCCGGACTATCAAATCTCGCTTGTTCGCTACTACGGGTTCGGCGTCGAGGAAAGCGACTTTAATGAGTTTGGGCCGAATCTCGAATTCGACGGTTTTGGCCTTTTTCTTTGGGCGTTGCGGGCCTACGAACTCGAGACTGGGGACGAGAGCCTGACGGACGCCTATTGGCCGCTGATAAGCAGCCGTGTCGGCGATGTGCTGGTGGCGCTGATCGAGCCAGAGACCGGACTCATTCGGGCGGACTCATCGATTTGGGAGACCCATTGGCAGGGTCGTGAGCGGCACTATACGTATACTAGCCTGACCGCGGTGCGCGGGCTCTGCGACGCGGCGGCGCTGGCTTCGAGGGTTGGCGACGGCGAACGGGCGGCAATCTATGCTGACACCGCCCAGGCACTGCGGCAGGCGATCGTCGACCGTCTGACCGATGACAAAGGCATGTTAGCCGCCAATCTAGAGGAGCTTCAGGCCGGCGAGGGATACTACGATGCGGCGGTCTGGGACGCGATCGCGATGGGCCTTTTTGATCCGCAGGGCTCGATCGCCGCGGCGACGATGGCTGGGCTCGACACTCATCTCCAGGTCGCCGCGGGTCCGGGATGGTCGCGCAACGACGATCGTTTTGATCACCAAATGGGCGAGGACCTCAGCCCTTGGGGTTCGGATTACGATTCGGCGGAGTGGGTGATCACGGATCTCCGGGGCTC
>Ga0256845_1002127_pt1 | contig 14704 bp, 15 predicted proteins | sample RiftiametaG_FD_189101 | JGI IMG/M metagenome (GOLD analysis project Ga0256845, IMG submission 189101) | Tube worm associated microbial communities from hydrothermal vent at the East Pacific Rise, Pacific Ocean - Riftia | ecosystem: Host-associated > Annelida > Integument > Unclassified ...
GTTTTTAGGCTTTGTTGCCAATTCACCCTCTGGGTGAGTTGGTTTGAACGGATAAGCCATGATTTTATCCTTGATTTCAGTAGGTTACAGAATTATACGGTTTTTAACTGATTAAAGTAGGTTGATATTCTCGGAATAAATCAGCAGCGATGTTGATTTGCAGGGAGCTTATTGCTTCAAAAATTTTCAAGAATTCTGCCCTCTTTCTCAAAATTGGATCGAAACTCAAATATTCTAAAATTCCTATTGCCTAGCAGCAAAGACTAAATTCCTTGAGACGCCAAATAATCCTCATAACGCCCTTCAAAGTGAATAATACCCTCAGGTTTCAGATCTAGCACCTTAGTGGCCAATGAAGAGACGAATTCACGATCATGAGAAACAAATATCAAAGTTCCTTCATAATGTTCTAACGCCAGATTCAAAGCTTCAATTGATTCCATATCCATGTGATTGGTTGGCTCATCCATTAACAAAATGTTGGGCCTCAATTGCATGAGTTTACCAAATATCATACGACCTTTCTCACCACCAGACAATGTGCTCACTGATTTTTTGATGTCGTCTTGAGAAAATAGCATTCGACCCAATACGCCTCGGATTGCTTGTTCATCATCACCTTGCCTACGCCATTGATTCATCCAGTCGTATACTGATATATCCTCAGCAAAATCTTCATTGTGATCTTGTGCGTAATAGCCAATCTTAACGTTTTCTGACCATTTAACCTCTCCCGATTTAACCGGTTTTTCACCCATTAATGTTTTCAAGAAGGTCGTTTTACCCACGCCATTGGGGCCGATGATGGCCACTTTTTGACCCACTTCTAACATCAGGTTAAAGTCTTTAAATAACAACTCATCATAACCGTTAGCAATATTTTCTAATTCCAATGCCAAACGGAATAATTTTTTCTCTTGTGGAAATCGAATAAATGGACTAACACGGCTGGAAACCTTCACTTCAGCCAGTTCGATTTTTTCTAATCGCTTTGCTCTGGATGTGGCTTGCTTCGCTTTGGAAGCGTTAGCAGAAAAACGACTCACAAATTGTTGAAGTTCAGCCATTTCTGTTTTTTTCTTGGCATTTTGCGATAGTAAGCGCTCACGTGCCTGAGTGGCTGCGGTCATATATTCATCATAATTTCCGGGAAATAAATTAATTTCTCCAAAATCCAGGTCCGCCATATGAGTACAAACACTATTCAAAAAATGGCGATCGTGAGAAATAATAATCATGCTGCATTGACGTTGCTTTAAGATCTCTTCAAGCCAGCGGATCGAGTTGATATCCAGATTATTGGTTGGCTCATCAAGTAACATGATATCAGGATCCGCAAATAATACCTGAGCTAACAATATACGTAATTTCCAACCTGGAGCCACTTCGCTCATCAAACCAAAATGTTGATCGGTGGGAATATCCAAGCCTAATAATAATTCACCAGCGCGAGATTCAGCGGTATATCCATCCATTTCTGCAAATTGTGTTTCTAGATCGGCGACTAACATTCCTTCTTCTTCGCTCATTTCAGGCAAAGAATAGATTCTGTCTCTTTCTTTTTTAATTTCCCACAATTCCTTGTGACCCATAATCACCGTATCGACGACTGAATATTCTTCGTACGCAAATTGATCTTGCCCCAAAACCCCAATACGTTCGTTTGGATCAGTGATTACTTGTCCGGCAGACGGCTCTAGTTTATCAGACAGGATTTTCATAAAGGTTGATTTACCACAACCATTAGCACCGATCAAACCGTAACGATTGCCGTTAGCAAATTTGATTGAAATGTTTTCAAAAAGAGGTTTTACCCCAAACTGCATGGTGATATTGGCTGTTGAAATCAATTTTTTACCTATGAATCAATTGGTTAGTGATATATTAAGAGCTGTCTAACGACACGCAGACACTCTCCCAAAACAGTTATTCAAACGCTTGAAGCCATTAAAAGGCGCGCATTCTATCTTAATTTGTGCAAGAAGTAATCAATCTTCGAATAAATGTTCAACAATTAGCTTGGGCCGAACATTAGTTCACCCCTTTCTCTATTTTCCGGCGTTGGTCATACTATAAAAAACATGTACAATTCGCTTAAGGCTTGTTGATCTTTCATAAGTCATCTAGTCCTAATCACTATATTATTCGGTTTCAATATTAGGTTCGACATGTCCACATTTGATATAAAAGCACTGGAAAGTTGCTTCAAACAATCAACCATTAAAGAATCCTTTGAGTCTTTATATTATTCTTTGGGTTTTATAACAGCAATGGCCTCTAGCCCAGAGGAAATTCAACCGTCAGAATGGATAGAACAACTTGTTATTACGGAAGACAAAGTTCCCCATTTTGATAACGAAGATCAAGTCAAGGTATTCACAACAAACCTGATTACCTGGTGGAGTCAATGTAACCAACTTTTTGATCAGGGTGGCACGATTAACTTACCAACCAAAATCGGTCTCACTCCAAGTGGTAAAGCCAATAAGACGTTAATCGATTTTTCAAACGGTTATCTGGATGGCTTCGATTGGTTATTTGAAACTTGGCAAGCGGTATTGCCAGAAGATAATCCCGAAGCACAGCGAACTTTATCGGTTCTCAATTTTATCTTAGCTCGATTTATTGATGAACGACGCATGGCAAAATCAGAACCAGACTTATATCGACAATTGCCCGATACCAAAGGCTGTTTCAAGGTACTTCCTAATCTTCTATCTGGAGTAGGTATGTTAGGTCAGGATCTTGCTTTCATAGATGAAGAGGTGGAAGCAATGTTGTTAGACTCTTCAGAATCAGACTATACTCACTCAAATATTATGTCCGAGCCCTTCAAAAATATTAAGCGAAGCGTGGGGCGAAATGACGATTGTCCATGCGGCAGTGGTAAAAAATTTAAAAAATGTTGTTTGCATTAACCTTTTTTAATTTTAATTAAAAATAGAAGCCAAAGGAAATTAAAATGCTTTTAAAACACCAAATCTTAGCCGTTGTTTTTGCCTTTATGCTTTCAGGCTGCATGCAATCGGAGCCAGATATTCAATCCAATTCAAATCCCAAGACCATTCAACCAGCGTCATCAGAAGAGGTTAAGCCACCACCAGAGAATACTATGAAAAATATTTCAAAATTCCCTTACAAAGGGACAATTCACTACATGAATATAGAAGGTGGTTTCTACGGAATAGTCACTGACAAAGGTAAAAAATTACTGCCTTTAGGCTTAGAAAAAAAATATCTTGTTGAAGGTACTACCATCATTTTTTCAGGAAATTACGAACAAGATATGATGACGATCCAACAATGGGGGACCCCTTTTAGGATCAATGCAGTTCAATTGATCAATCTTGGTAAAGGCACAGCTAATCCTGAAGCCTGATTTTTTTACCCTGACTAAGGAATTCTGCTATTTAAATAATCCATTTTGGCTAGCCGCTTTCAAGCCAAAATGCCGATAGGCCGATTGGGTGGCTACCCTGCCTTGAGGCGTTCGGTGAATAAAACCCTGTTGGATCAAAAAGGGTTCTAGCACATCTTCTATGGTGTCCCTTTCCTCACTAATCGCGGCTGCTAACGAACTAAGTCCCACCGGACCACCGTCAAATTTTTCGATAATGGCTAATAACAGTTTTCGATCCATATTATCAAAACCTAGACTATCCACATCGAGCAAATTGAGCGCCATATCAGAAATATTTTCATTGATAGCACCATCGGCTTTGACTTCAGCAAAATCCCTTACCCTGCGAAGTAATCGATTGGCAATACGCGGCGTACCACGGGAACGTCTGGCAATCTCTTTAGCACCTTGATTATCGATGGGCAAACCAACTATACCGGCAGAACGTGAAACAATGGAGGTTAACTCTTCAACATCATAAAATTCTAGTCGTTGTACGATACCAAAGCGATCTCTTAGAGGTGATGTTAATAACCCCGCTCGTGTGGTTGCTCCGACTAAAGTGAATGGCGGCAAATCTAATTTGATTGAGCGAGCTGCGGGGCCTTCACCAATCATGATGTCGAGTTGGTAATCCTCCATTGCAGGATAAAGGATCTCTTCGACAACGGGGCTTAATCGATGAATTTCATCAATAAACAGAACATCATTTTCTTCCAGATTGGTCAGTAATGCCGCTAAATCACCGGCTTTTTCCAATACTGGGCCGGAAGTATGGCGGATATTAACTCCCATTTCTGTAGCAACAATATTGGCTAAAGTAGTCTTACCCAAGCCGGGAGGGCCGAATATAAGTACGTGATCGAGAGCATCCTGACGTTTTCTGGCGGCTTGGAATGCAATATCCATTTGTTCATGGACTTTTTTCTGGCCCACATAGTCAGCCAATGTTTTTGGCCGAATAGCACGGTCTATCTGCTCTTCAGCACCTTGGTCGGTTGCGCTTATAATACGATCGGTTTCAATCATGTTTGAATATTGGACTATATAGGTGTTTGTCTGAGTAGTATTCTACCTATAAATGGCGGGATAGTGAAAGAGAATTTTATTTTATCCATTAGCCGGAAAAAATATTTGCCACTAATCCACCACTCTCAAAAACTCTTGAAGGCTTTCAATATAGTTAGTGTGGGTTGAAATATCATTGTGATTAGCTCCTGCAATAACAATTTTTGTTAGTCGTTTTGGATCAAATTCATTTGCCAAGGCTTCACTTCTTTCTCTAGCAATAACCTGATCATTTTCAGCAATCAGGATCAACGTTTTTGCTGTTATTTTGGGTGCTCTTGCTGCCGATAAAAATTTATCTGTTGCTAATAATGATACTGGTAAAAATGGATAATGAGTTTTCGCGACGTTTTCTATACTGTCATATGGCGTGACTAATACTAACTTGTTAATCTCTCGATTAGCAGCAACAAAAGTTGCTACGCCCGACCCTAGGCTACTCCCCATCAATGTTACGCTCTCATAGTTTTTGATTAAATGCCCATAAATATGAAGGGCATCGGAATAAAGCCCTTCTTCTGTTGGCGTCCCCTTGTTATTGCCATAACCTCGATAAGGGATCAAATAAACGGTGTGCTGTGGGGCGACTTGATTAAAAAAATCAATATGATTTTCTATTGCACTAGCATTGCCGCCATAATAAAGCAGTAAATGTTTTTGCCCGGGATTAAGTACCCAGCCAGTCAACTTCTGGCCGTTATTATTAAAAGTCGTTGTTATCTCATTTGCGTAGCTGGCAGGTTGCGGAAAATAAAGAAATGATCGCTGGAATATGAAAAACAATATGCAAATGGCTAGATAACCAAAAACAACAAGACCTATAAATATTTTCATTTTAAAATCTTCACCTGTGTCATGTCATCAGTCATAATGGTTTTTGAATACTCAGCCAAAATCCTGCTGCTATTTTTCTTTGCTCGCAACAATTCCTTATCACATATTCTTCAATGCAAGGCGGATCAAGCTAGCGGCAGGCAAACTGTCATCACCAATTTTACTAATCGCTTGACTGGCGCTTTGTGACTTATACCCCAAGGCGACTAGCCCACTAATGGCTTCTTGTACATTAGCATTGGTAATTTGAGAGGGAGAGTTGCTAGTTTGGATCGCCCCTCCAACTTCCCAATCATTCAACTTATCTTTCATTTCAATAATCAAACGTTCAGCGGTTTTTTTACCCACACCGGGAATTTTGACCAAACGATTAGCATCGCCATTATGAATATTTTGTACAAATTCTATCGCACTCATTGCGGACAAAATGGCAAGGGCAAGTTTTGGCCCTACTCCATTAATTTTTATTAATGCTCGAAAAAGCGTTCGCTCTTCTAAACTAAAAAATGCAAATAATGTGTGTGAATTTTCACTGACCGACAAATGAGTATTTAGCACCACCTTTTCGCCAAGTTCGGGTAGAAGGTAAATAGTATTCATTGGTGCCTGACATTCATAGCCGACACCATTAACATCCACAAGAATAAAAGGAGGCTGTTTTTCTAACAATATTCCGTTTAATCGACCAATCATATTTTTCTCTATTTAATTCTTTAACCTGAATAATCAATTGGAGTACTTTCTAGCGCAATCGTCCACGCTTAACTTTTTTAACACCCGCTTGAAACAATGCACTTTGCATCGCATGACCATGACAAATCGCCACCGCCAAACCGTCTGCAGCATCCGCTTGCGGACTAGCACTCAATCCTAATAAACTGGTTACCATATGTTGCACTTGCAACTTGTCCGCCGCACCGGTACCTACCACGGCTTGTTTAATTTGACGAGCCGAATATTCTGCGACCACCAAAGCATGTTGCGCCATAGCCACCATGGCAACACCGCGTGCCTGGCCTAATTTAAGCGCGGAGTCAGCATTTTTTGACATAAAAACTTGTTCAATTGCCGCTTCATCGGGTTTATATTGTTGCACAACTTCAGAAATACAATCGAATATTTGATTAAGTCTATCAGAAAGTATGCCTTCTTTAACACGAATACAGCCACTGGCCAGATATTCAATTTTACGCCCATTCATTTTGATCACTCCAAAACCGGTGATACGGGAGCCGGGATCGATGCCTAGGATTATAGACATAAACAAAAAGATAAATGGCGAATTCTGTATAGCGTCCAAAACAAACGCTTCCCACTCCCCGCTGCTCGCTCACAAAAACCGCAGATCTTATAAAAGCTCATAAGCTTCAGCTGGAATTTCGGCATTGCTAAACACATTTTGGGTATCATCCAAATCATCCAATGTGTCAATTAGTCTAAGTGCTTTTACAGCGGTGTCAACATCGAGTTCGGCGTGAGTTGCTGGCAACATTGCTACTTCGCCGGCTTCCGCTTTTAACCCTTTTTGCTCTAAGGCTTCTTTGACTAAAATAAACTCTGCGGGAGAGGTTAAAATTTCAAATGAACCATCATCATGATTAATGATATCTTCGGCACCCGCTTCCAACGCTTCTTCCATCAAGGTGTCTTCATCCACTTGGTCAGAAAAAATAATTTGTCCTTTTTTCTCGAATAAATAAGCGACCGAGCCCGATGTGGCCAGCTCACAACCAGCCCGAGTAAACGCGTGGCGAACTTCGGCCACTGTGCGATTTTTGTTGTCGGTTAAGCATTCCACTAATATCGCCACACCGCCGGGACCATATCCCTCGTAAATCAGTTCATCATAGTTATCACCATCGGCATTGCCTGCACCACGAGCAATAGCCTTTTCGATAGTGTCTCGCTTCATATTGGCGCCGAGCGCTTTATCAATCACGGCGCGCAAAGAAGGGTTATCTTCTGGATTGGGTCCTCCAGATTTAGCGGCAACCACCAGCTCCCGAATGATTTTGGTAAAAATCTTCCCGCGTTTAGCATCCTGTGCGGCTTTTCGGTGTTTGATATTAGCCCATTTACTGTGTCCCGCCATTGGTATCCTCCAACTTGATCAAGCTAAGATTTTTTTCCTACCGTCGCAATGGCCAACTCTTGCAATTGCACTGCTGATACTTTTGATGGTGCCGAAGTTAACGGACAACTCGCGGTGGTAGTCTTCGGAAACGCAATAACATCACGAATAGAATCAGCGCCGACCATAAGCATCACCAGTCTGTCCAAACCAAAAGCAATTCCACCATGAGGCGGACAACCATATTTCAGTGCTTCAAGTAAAAATCCAAACTTATCATCGGCTTCCTGCCCATCAATACCTAATATATCAAATATTGCTGATTGCATTTCCTGATTGTGGATACGAACTGAACCACCGCCAACTTCACAACCATTAAGCACCATATCATATGCACGGGACAAGGTTTGGGTTGGAGCTGCTTTGAGTTTATCTACATCGTTTTGTTGAGGCGCTGTAAAGGGATGATGGAGTGCATGCATGCGACCGTCATCTTCTTCAAACATGGGAAAATCTATTACCCATAACGGTTTCCAGCAATCTTCCATCAGACCACGATCTTGGGCGACTTTTAATCTTAATGCGCCCAAGGAATCCGTTACCACCTTATTCGAATCTGCACCAAACAATAAAATATCACCTGCTTTCCCATTCGTTCTTTCAATTATTTGATTAATAATCTCATCATCAAGGAATTTGCCTATTGGTGATTGAATACCTTCAATTCCCTTACCCGTTTCTTTGATTTTAACCCAAGCTAATCCTCTTGCACCATAGCGACCAGCATATTCACCATATTGGTCTATTTGTTTGCGACTCAGTTCTGCACCGCCCGGTACACAAATTGCCGCAACCCGGCCATTAGCATCATTCGCAGGCGTTGAAAATACTTTAAACTCAACTTCTTTCAATAAATCGGCCACATCCACTAATTCAATCGAAACTCGTAGATCGGGCTTATCACTACCAAAACGCTGCATAGCTTCGGCATAAGGCATTCTTGGAAATTCGCCTAGATCAACCTCCATCGTTTTAATGAATAATTGGCGGATCATCTTTTCCATCATGCCCATAATGGCTTGTTCATCCATAAAAGAAGTTTCAATATCCAGTTGGGTAAATTCCGGTTGGCGATCAGCGCGTAAATCTTCATCTCGAAAACAACGGACGACCTGATAATAACGGTCAAATCCGCTCATCATTAAAAGCTGTTTAAATAGCTGTGGTGATTGGGGTAAGGCAAAGAAAGAACCTTTGTTGGTTCGACTTGGTACCAGATAATCACGCGCTCCTTCAGGTGTCGCTTTGGTTAAAATGGGAGTTTCGATATCGGCAAAATGCTCGGATTCTAAGAAATCTCGTAGATTCTTAGCCACCTTATTGCGAAACAACAATTTTTCTTGCATTTCCGGACGACGTAGATCCAAGTAACGATATTTGAGTCGCAGTTCTTCAGACACTTCTTCATGACCATCGATCAGGATAGCGGGTGGTGCCGCTTTGTTCAGAACCATTAAGTCGCTCGCTAGAATTTCGATAGTACCCGTTGGCATATCTTTGTTGATCATATTTTCCGGTCGATTTCGCACTTCTCCTGTAATGGTAACCACAAACTCACTACGCAAGTCTTCAGCTTTAGCAAATAATTCCGGTTGATCCGGTTCAATGACCACTTGGATAATACCGCTACGATCACGTATTTGCAGGAATATTAACCCGCCTAAGTCACGCCTTCTATGGATCCAACCGGCTACAGTAACCAGCTCGCCTATTGAAACTGTTAATAAATCACCGTTGTAATGGCTACGCATAATGAAACCTTAGAAATAGCAGATTTAACTACCTTGAAAAACCGCGTATGTTACTGGATACAAAGGCTAAAGTCGATGTTTTTACAAAGCTCTCTCAACGTTATACTTTGCCAAAATCACCCACGAATTCAATCTTATGCTAAGATTAGTATGACATCTAACCAAACTCGCTTTATTATTCTAGGATGATTAGGGCAATATGACCTGTCATTCTACCGTAGCAACGATTTTCAATATAAATACCATTTTCAATGAAGTGAATAGGCGTAATTTGTAAAATATGATTAAAAAAATAAGAGCCAGATTAACCGAAGGCTTTGATCTTGAAAACAATCCTTTTCTGTACCGCCGTCTAATAATGACCACGGCTTTACTTTTTATCGCATTATTTGCCTTTACTGCTTTTATTTTTATTAACTTTTCCCTAGGCAATCAAAAGTTGGTAATAATGGATGTTTTTGTTACTTTGATGTCAATCATTTCACTCTATTTGCTGTTTGTTAAAAACAATATCGATCTCGCCGCTGCGGTATCAACCACCATATTGTTCTCCTTCCTGATTTTTTTCTCCTATATCACAAAAAATAATGGATTTGGTTTGGTCTGGACTCTGTGTTTTCCCTTATTTGTCATCCCTATATTAGGCACTCGTAAAGGCATGATAATAACCGGGGTATTCTATTTAATTATGGTTCCTCTAGTTTACTCCGGGATCGGTGAATGGGATAACGGTTTCTGGGACAAAACGGCTTTCACCCGGTTTTTTATGGCTTCATTCACCGTAGTCTATACCGCATATTTTTTCGAGTCATCATCTGTCGCTGCCTATCAAACAATTCTCGAAATAAGAGAAAAAGAAAAAATTTACTTAAACAAACTTGAAAATTTGTCGGTGACCGATCAACTAACGGGTTTACATAACCGGCGATATTTTGATGACCATTTTGAAATAGAAAAACAAAAAGTTGGACGCTACAATAATGATCTCTGTTTGATTATGATTGATATCGACCGGTTTAAAGCGATCAATGATCGATATGGACATCCTGTAGGCGATAAAGTACTTAAAGAATTTTCGCTTTTGTTAAGAAAAAATATTCGTAACAGCGATATACTATCCCGGTGGGGCGGCGAAGAATTTATTATATTGTTACCTGGTACTTCCATTGATAATAGCATTTTAATTGCTGAAAAAATTCGAAAGGCCATCGCAGCCGATCAGTTTAAAAAAATAGGAAAACTTACCGCCAGTTTTGGAGTATCTAAAGTTGATGCCAGTACAGTTTCAAATCGTGAAGCGATCCACCATGCAGACAAAGCACTATATCAGGCAAAACACGATGGTCGTAACAAGGTTGTTAGCTATCAAAAATAACCACCTTCATTTCGTATACAAAGAATTCAGAGCCAAGTCCCTGACCTCTATATTTAGAATGAATTCTGACACCTTCAATTAAGAAACGCCATAAACCGATATGAGTTAAATACGGAATAAAAGTGAGCTGCAACATACCGACTACTTCTCCATTATTTTCAACTACTGATAACTCATTGTTTATAGGTCTTGTTCAATATTATGAGCAAATGGTGATCCGCGAGGTGTTGGAAAGCTTGATTATTAAGTACCAATCAAGACGGTGGGATTCAAACAGACAGCAAGCTACTAAATAAAAAAAACATTAGTGGGGTCACGTCTTTCTTTGCTCTTCATATCTTTTTAGCCAGCGACTAACGGTACTATAATGATGTCCCAAGTAATCACCAATCTCCCGCTGACTATATCCGCCAGAGTAATAAGCGTCATAAATCGCGGCTGATCTTTCTTTGTTTCTAAAGTAGGTACTTAAAGCATAAATTTTTCGACGCTGTTTCTTAGGGATTTCTGAAAGATCCTTTTGACTCTCTTTGGGTAGTTTTGCCAGTACCTTAGTCACGAATTTATCGCTACCTAATGCAAGCTGTCCTTGCAGATCATTGAGTGGTGGATCATTGTAAATCCCCTCTTCAACGAATTCACTGTATTTTTCAATCGCTCTTTTTTTCTGGCGACCAAACTGACTCAAAGTCCAATCAACATCTAACCACTCGCCGGCCTCGTAGTAGCCAACCGTCGCTCGATAACTACTCCATGGGTAATTAATGGATTGCTTGACCATTTTCGCTCGAATAGGGTTAAGAACCACATACCGACATAGTTCAAGTAAATAACCGTCTTTGTCCACTAATATCCCTTTAAAACGGCCTTGAAATAAATGACCATATCGCTTTTCTTTACGTGTGTTGTTAAACCATTGGGTATATACACCATTAAGATGCCTCATCCCTTTCGATAGGCTGCTTTCTCTTGTTTCGATTAAAAGGTGATAATGATTATCCATCAAACAATAGGCGTAAACGCTCCATTGATAGCGTTTGCAAGCCTGCTCTAGAACAGAAAGGAAGTGATATCGATCAGCTTTAGTCTCAAATATCGCCTGTTGCGCGTTTCCGCGAGAAGTAATGTGGTATATCGCACCGGGATATTCTATTCGAATTTGTCTAGCCATAAGGTACAGTATCACAAATAAACCGACAGAGCAAAGAAAGACGTGTCCCCACTAATCCACAGGGTAATTTAAGGCTCTGTCGGAATCTCTGCTATGTCAGTTTAGCCACTTGTTGCCAGCACCAAAAACGAGTTGTATTGATCAGCCACGTCAATGAAGTTTTAATCCAGCCTCACTGGCGCAGTCATGATGAATTGATCAAACAACAGATTGCCTGAAATATCTTAATATTGAATCGATGATCGACTAAGTATTATCGAGTCTGCTAAAATCATCCAACTTTTAATTTTTTCCTAAAGAGAAAAGAACCACGTTTGAAAGGAGGTTATGATGAGAAAAAGTATGATTTTAAAGTGGTTGAATTGAAAAACCGAGTGAGTAGAGAAGCTGGTTACCCGACACTTCCCCCCTCGTTAGAACCCAGCGTGCGCTATTTACGCACTGGGCTCACGATTATCCCTTCATGAACTATGGATCAGAAAAGCCTATGATTACTTTTCTTTTGTGATCCCGTCGCTTCCAACCGCTGCTTTTCCATCCAGTGGTTGGTAACAACGCAACAGGCTATCAGCATCAAAATGATGCATCAATTGCTTGAAGAGCATTTTATGATCGCCCGTTGATAATTCACTTATTCTTATCAATTTTGTGTCCAACATTTGAAGTCCTCTGTGTTACTTCTGTTGTGTCCTTAATAAGGGCGTTATAACCTAGCTCCCTTCGCCATGCACTTGGCTTTCCCAAGCTCGGACTACTATGAAGCATCTGACTTCCTAATTCCCCTCTCAATATTCTTGCTGTTTAGGCTTGTTTATTAATACTTCATCCTTGAAGAGAAATTAGGATCTCCCACGTTCACTTATTAACCTTTGATACATGCCATGCTCTCCGATCCCGGAGGAGCGGTGCAAAACTGCCTATAGCGCTTTGTACCGTGTTGCTTTCTGGCATCATAAAACCATCAGCCTCCTCAAATAACACTCTTAACGGAACTCAATCACTTCAACTTTCGCTTACGGCCTGCATCATTTCTGTCTACGCTTAACATTAGTCGTTACCTTCTAATGCTCAAGACTCGATTCAAAGTATGGTAGGTCTCCATTTCTTAGGTAGCACTTTCAGCTACGGGTTAATAAGCGCCTCGTGGCGCACTATGATGGGAATTTGGAAAAAACATCGTAAAACGGTCAAATCATATGATGAATAATTTGGCAAATCTTACGACGGCAATTTGGACGGCTACACCCAATCATTTTTCAAGCGCCCCCGCTTTTTGAGGAATTACTGTATTTGATTATTTGTGGCGAAAAGAAGGAAAGGCCAAAGAAGCCATATCGTCTGTTATTGAAACAAAACAATCTTCAACCAACTTCATACTGACAATAGGCGGTATATCAACAGAAAAATATGAAAACTGAATCAATTCCTCTATATTGCATTTGTAGTTTTTTAATTTTTCTATCGCCACTTCAATAGAAGCATTACCATGAACCATTATCCACATCGTGCTATGAGCAGATTTCGTTAACATTTTCCACGAAACAACCTCTCCGTTGTTATTTAAAACTACAGAAATTATGTCGCCTACAGATAAGTCTTTAATAAAAAAAGGTGGCTCACTGACCTTATACATCTCATCCAACTTTTCAAAATGTAACCCCTCTTTTGAAACAGGAGGCCAATCATCTTTCACATGAAGATTAAAAAATAGCTCTGTCATTATTTCTCTCAACTCTCTCAATTTTATGACGTTTAATATGACACTCTGGACACAATACCACTCCGTCACTGTGCCTACCACCACCATTTTTTATAGCAAGACATGATGAACCTGAGCTTGATTACTCGGTGTACCGCCTTTACTCGAAACATTCTCAAGAGATTTTCCACAGTCTTCGCACTTCATTTGTCCATCATTTTTAGCAGCGTTCTCGGATTTGAAAACATTTTTTTGCTTAGTGGTAAAATCGCCTTTATTACCATTAAAATCCAATCTACAAGCATTATGTATCCATACCCCAGCATTACCAACAAAATAAGTATGATAATCAGCCACTTCAAAAAAACATCCACCTTCTTAGAAGGCTGACTGTATTATCCCAGATTTGGTTTAAATTCTAAAACTTAAGTCCGTCTTGTCTTGATTCTTCTTTTTCCTGAAATTTGACATACTTTCGTATGATCCCTTCATCAATTCCAACCGTATCTACACAATAACCTCTTGCCCAGAAATCGTTACCCCAATAGGGCTTATTCTTCAAATAAGCATTAGTGGGGTCACGTCTTTCTATGCTCTTCAAACCATTAGTGGGGTCATATGCTCTTCATATCTTTTTAGCCAGCGACTAACGGTACTATAATGATGTCCCCAATAATCACCAATCTCCCGCTGACTATATCCGCCAGAGTAATAAGCGTCATAAATCGCGGCTGATCTATCTTTGTTTCTAAAGTAGGTACTTAAAGCATAAATTTTTCGACGCTGTTTCTTAGGGATTTCTGAAAGATCCTTTTGACTCTCTTTGGGTAGTTTTGCCAGTACCTTAGTCACGAATTTATCGCTACCTAATGCAAGCTGCCCTTGCAGATCATTGAGTGGTGGATCATTGTAAATCCCCTCTTCAACGAATTCACTGTATTTTTCAATCGCTCTTTTTTTCTGGCGACCAAACTGACTCAAAGTCCAATCAACATCTAACCACTCGCCAGCCTCGTGGTAGCCAACCGTCGCTCGATAACGGCTCCATGGGTAATCAATGGATTGCTTGATCATTTCCGCTCGAATAGGGTTAAGAACCACATACCGACATAGTTCAAGTAAATAACCGTCTTTGTCCACTAATATCCCTTTAACCTACTTTAATCAGTTAAAAACCGTATAATTCTGTAACCTACTGAAATCAAGGATAAAATCATGGCTTATCCGTTCAAACCAACTCACCCAGAGGGTGAATTGGCAACAAAGCCTAAAAAC
>Ga0256845_1002128_pt1:0-12500 | contig 14696 bp, 8 predicted proteins | sample RiftiametaG_FD_189101 | JGI IMG/M metagenome (GOLD analysis project Ga0256845, IMG submission 189101) | Tube worm associated microbial communities from hydrothermal vent at the East Pacific Rise, Pacific Ocean - Riftia | ecosystem: Host-associated > Annelida > Integument > Unclassified ...
GAGCCAGATGCGGTCGACGGTGTAACGGGCAAAACCACCGCGTAGATGGTCGTAGATACCGCCCTGCCACATCTTCTCCAACGCCAGGCGAAGTGCCTTGCTCGCCGGCTTCGCATGTCCGTCGCCGTCGCCTTCGCCTTCGCCTTCGCCTTCGCCTTCGCCGCTGTGCTGCTCCTCGCGAGCCATCACCATCAAGAGCCCAAGCGTGGTTGAGTTGGGAAATTTGGGCGCCTGCCCGAGCCCTCCCCACTCATCGTCAAAGCGGCGGAGGAGGTGCTGCCCGGCCTGTGCGAGCGCCGAGTATCCGGCGATGCGGAGATCCGGCGAGACCTTCGCGCTCTCGAGATCGACGACCGAACCGAGTTCGGCGATGCCCTCGACAAAGCTCTCGGCCTGCTCCTCGATCTTCGCCCGTCGCTCGATGTAGGCCTGATGGAGCTGCTCCAAAAGCTGACGGAAACTCGGTCGCCCGTAGCTCGGCTGCGGCGGAAAATAGGTGCCGCCGTAAAAGGGACGCAGATCTGGAGTCAGAAAAACGGTCAGCGGCCAACCACCGCCCAAGCCCATTAAAAGAACGACTTTTTGGTAAATCGCGTCGATGTCTGGGCGTTGCTCGCGATCGACCTTGATGTTGATGAAGCGATCGTTCATCAATGCCGCGATCTCCGGGTCCTCAAAGGACTCGTGGGCCATCACGTGGCACCAATGGCAGGCCGAGTATCCGACCGAGAGCAGGATCGGCCGGTCGAGGTCGCGGGCCCGAGCGAGCGCCTCCTCAGACCAGGGGTACCAGTCGACCGGGTTGTCAGCGTGTTGGCGGAGATAGGGGCTGGTCGAAGTGGCGAGGCGGTTCACAGGGCTCCAGAGGGCACCAGAGTGCCCCCCTTACCTTGGGGCAGCTTTCCCGCGAGGGAACAAGCGGAGGTCAAAAATCGCGCAATTCGCGCGGCGTGAAAGCTCACCATCTGGTGGGTGTCAGCGCCCGAAAAACCTGATATGTTCCGCGACCCCGGCCCGGCCAGAGATGGTCAATGCCTTCTGGAGAGGTGTCCGAGTGGTCGAAGGTGCCTGACTCGAAATCAGGTGTGGCGAAAGTCACCGAGGGTTCGAATCCCTCCCTCTCCGCAAGACCTCGGCCATCCCCTTTCTGAAAATTCGCAGGCAAGGATAAGGCCCCTCTGGAGAGGTGTCCGAGTGGCCGAAGGTGCATGATTGGAAATCATGTGTGGGGCAACCCACCGCGGGTTCGAATCCCGCCCTCTCCGCTTCCGGCTTAAGCCGGTTTATGCCCCGACCGACGTCAATTTCACGAACTCCGCCAGGACCGGAAGGTAGCAACGGTAGTGAAACACGGGTGGTCGGGGCACTTTTTGTGCCCTGCGCAACATGCAGCCTGCGCGCGCCCTGCCAGAGTCAGTCGCCCCCCGTAGGCCCGCGCTCGCTGGCCGCCAACGCCTGGGCCAAGCGCTGCGTGATCTCAGATGACGCAGGCTGATAGTGCGCCGCCCGGCGGTAGCGCTCGATCGCCCGCCCGAGTTCGCCGTTGGCCTCGAAAATACGACCGGCGACGAGTTCGAGTTCTGGATCGGGATAGGGTGGCCGGATCTCCTCGACCGTCGCCACGGCCTCTGCAAACTCCCCCCTCGCCTCGAGGATCTTTGCCTCGAGCAACGAGCCTCGCCAAGCGGGCTCTGACTCGCGAAGCAGATAGCGACGGACCAGCGACTCGGCCCGCGAATACTCGCCGCCCTCAAAGGCGATCTCCGCCGCCAAAAGGAATACGTCCCCGTTGATGCGTCGATCTTCGAGACGCGACTCGACCAGCGCGCGCGCTTCGGCGATCGCCCCCTCTCGGAGATAGAGCCTGCCCAGAGGCGCGATCAATTTTGTCAGCTCTCCGGCACGCTCGGCCACCCAGAGCAGATCCTGTCGTCCTGCATCCAGACGGCCGCGCTCGTAGCGGAGCGTGCCCCGGCGGATCCTCGCGTCGTTGTCGCTGGGATCCTCAAAGAGTGCTTGATCCAAGATCTCCAGGGCCTCGCGATCTCGCTTCTCGGCGAGCAACGCATCGACCTCTGCGCTGAGAAGGCGTCTCATCGCCGCCCGCTCGTCTGCCCAGGCCCGCTCCCGCGCGAGCAGAGCGATGCCCTCCTCCGCCCGACCTAAGTCGCGAAGAATCGAGGCCTCGGCGATGATCGCCGGTACAAAGCGGGGCACGAGTTCCCGGGCCGACGCAAACTCGGCCAGCGCCCGGGCGACGTTGCCCTGCTCGCGCTCGATGAGCCCGCGCAGATAGGGGACCCAAGCACCGCCGACATCGCGAAGCGCGAGCTCTTCGACGAGACGAGCCGCAGCCCGCGGACGCCCGGAGCGCAGTTCGAGCTCAACCCCAAGGCTGGCTAACTCGGGCACCTGCTTGGGATCCAAAGGCGCCCCCTCCATCTCCTCGATCTCGCGGCGCAGACGGGCAAGATCACCGGTCGCGAGCAACAAGCGAAAGCGGTGGATCGCGATGTCCTGCCGCTCTGGCGCCTGCTCTCGGGCCGCGTCGTAGAGATCGAGCGCCCGACTCGGGCGAGCGCGACGCTCGAGCAACAGTGCCCGAAAAAGCAGTGCTCCACCGCGAAAGCTAGCCGAAGCCCGTCGCGACGGACGCAATTTTTGGACCCGCCGATCAGCCTCGAGCAGGGCGCCCTCCGAGAGCAGCGCGCGCACCAATGCCTCCTGAACTCGCGGGTGATCGGGCGCCGCGTCGGCGAGTCGACGGTAGTCGTCCAAGCTCGTCTGGGCATCGCTCTCCAGCGCAAGCAGAGCCGCAGCAGGATCACCCGGGAAGTCGACGAGCAACGCCCGAGCCACGGCCAGCGCAGCCACCTGATCACCGCGGGCCGTCGCCAACCACCCGCGGTAAAGCCGACTCCGACGATCGTCACCAGCCTCCGCGAGCGCGGCTGCAGAGGCCGCAAAATCGCCGCCCCGCAGGGCCAACAGAGCCCGAACCCGGGCACTCGACGACTTCGACGGTCTCACCGGCGCGTTCTCTTTGAGGTCACGAAGCAACGCCCGCGCCCGCGCGAGATGCACCTTATCTGGCCCATAGCGCAGGTCAAAGAGCATCGACACCTCGGCCTCACAGGCCCTGTCACCGATCTGCACGCAGATCACCTGAGCCTGGTGATAGGCGTCGGGAGTGTCTTTGGACAGGCGCGACTCGAGCGCCCGAAAGACGTCCGGGCCGGGCATCGCCGCGGGCTCTCTGTCGCTCGCACTCGCCCAGTAGTGGGCCGCTAAACTGGTGACGAGGCCCAGGCAAATCAGCCCCACAAGCGACCACGACGAGCGGCTCACGGTCCCCCTCCTCGGCTCCCGAGCGGCGACAATGACAGAGCGCGAGGCATGAGCAGCGCTCGCCTGTCTCGCCCGAGCGAGGATCGCAGTCGACTCCCCGAGCCGCTTTGGTTGCGGCAAATCGAGGACACTGCTGCCCTCGACTTCGCACCCTTGGACCTCAAAATCGCGGGCCCTCGCGGCACCCTGCGCATCGCCCCCTTCGCCGCCAACCGGCATCGGTAGATCCGCGGACCCCCGCTCCTGCGACGGCTGGGCCTTTGCCCCCTCGCCGAGCTGAAATCCCTTGGGCACAGCTGATTCCAACATTCCCGAAGACTTCTGCACAGCAGACACCAAAGCCGCGTCAGCGAGCGCCAGACCGCACTGGGGGCAGCGCGGAGGCAGCGGTTCCTCGTCGTTCTCAAAGGCACATCGCGTACAACGAGACATCGCAGCCAGTTCGCGGAGGCCTGCGACCATACCATGCAGGGTCGAATCCGATCGGCACAGAGCGATCCTGATTGTGAGTTGTTGGTTCTCGGTGTGGACCCAAATTATTGGGGGGAGTAGGCCGCATTAGTGCAGTTACAGAGGGTCCGAAGACCCCGCTCCTCTCCTCTCTATGGTCGGCGCTCGCGATCCTCGCTAGCGTGCCCCGCAATGCCCTCACCTCTCTTTGATCTCAGCGCTCAGGTCGCGGTCATCACCGGATCGAGCCGCGGAATTGGCCGTTCAATCGCCGAGCAAATGGCCCTCGCAGGCGCCCGGGTCGTCATCTCGAGCCGCAAGTCCGAGGCCTGCGAAGCCGTTGCCCAGGGGATTCGCGACGCGGGCGGCGAGGCCATCGCGGTCGCCGCGAATATCTCCAATGCCGACGATCTAGAGCGCCTGATCGCGACCACTTTGGATACCTGGGGGGCGATCGACACGCTGGTCTGCAACGCCGCCTCAAACCCGTATTTTGGTCCTCTCTCAGGCCTTGAAGACCCGGTGTTTGACAAAATCATGCACAACAATGTGCGCGCCAACCTCTGGCTCGCCAACCGCGTCGCCCCGCAGATGGCCGAGCGCGGACGCGGCAACATGATCATCGTTTCGAGCATCGGCGGCCTCCGGGGCGACCGTCTCCTCGGCGCCTACAACATCTCAAAGGCCGCCGACATGCAACTCGTCCGCAACCTCGCAGTCGAGTGGGGCGGTCGCGGCCTTCGTTTCAACGCGATCGCCCCCGGCCTCATCCGCACCGACTTCGCCCGGGCGCTCTGGCAGAATCCCAAACTCCTGGAGCGCATCGAAGGCGTGACCCCCTTACAACGGATCGGCGAGCCCGATGAGATCGGCGGCATCGCAGTCTTCCTCGCCTCAGCTGCCGCGGCGTTTATCACCGGTCAGGTGATCGTCGCCGACGGCGGCGTGACGATCGGCGCGCCTTGGTGATCGACGACGCCGCTGGCAGCGTAAGGGTCGAGCACGCGGGCCCGGTGACCACCATCATCCTCAGCCGACCGCAGCGACGAAACGCAGTCGACGGACCCACCGCGGCCGCGCTCCTGGCCGCCTTCCGCAGCTTTGCCGACGACCCCAAAGCCCGGGTCGCAGTGCTCTGGGGCGAGGGCGGACACTTCTGTGCGGGCGCCGATCTCGAGGCCATCGCCGGCGGCACTCGATCGAACTCGATCGACCCCGAAGGCCCCGGTCCGATGGGCCCGACCCGGCTTCTCCTCGACAAGCCTGTGATCGCTGCGATCGCCGGCTATGCGGTCGCTGGCGGCCTCGAACTCGCGCTCTGGGCAGACCTCCGAGTCGCCGAAGAAAGCGCGACCTTTGGCGTCTTTTGCCGACGTTTTGGAGTGCCGTTGATCGACGGCGGCACCATCCGCCTGCCCCGCTTGATCGGCCACGGCCGGGCGCTCGACCTGATCCTCACGGGGCGAGCCGTCGACGCCGAAGAAGCGCTGAGGATCGGCCTCGTCGACCGCGTCGTCAAAACCCACGGATCGCGCGACGCAGCTCAGACGCTCGCTCGAGAGATCGCTGCGTTCCCCCAGGCCTGTCTCCGCGCCGATCGCCTCGCGACCTACCGCCAGTGGGATCTCGGGCTCGCGGATGCACTCAAGGCGGAGGGCCGCGGCGGAATCCGGGCTCTCGAAATCGAGGGCATACACGGCGCCCGCAGCTTTACGGCGGGCCGGGGTCGTCACGGTGCAGAGTTCACGACAAACCCGGACTCGATCGCCGATGAGCAAGAGTAGGACTCAGCGCCTGACACCGATCCGACGCCACCTCAGTAGAGTCCGCCGCGCGCGAGTTGGTTGCATAAAGTGGGCCCGAGAAGTTCGTTCGGTCGCGGGCGGACTCGCGGACTGCCACCGATGATCTCCCTGCGATCATGCGGCCGTGGCGGGGCCGATGCTCTCCGTTAGATCAAGCAGCGATGGCACAAGAGATGGGCACCACCGAGAAGCCCGATGACCACCGCGCCCAAGCCAAGCCAACAGAGCATCCGCAGCCCCCAGCACTCGCCAGCGCTTCGCCCCGCGCTCGCGCTCGCCCACAGCAACAACGCTGACCCTAGCCGGCTCTGGCGTGCCCTCGGCTTGCCCGCACAGCGAGCTGCTGCTCCGCGACCGATCTTCGACCCTGCAGGGGGCTTCGCGTTTCGCGATCTCGCCGGCCTCTACGTCGGCTCCAGCGAGTCCATCCTCGCGATCTGTGTCGACCCCAAGCCTCTACAACGCCGACCGGCAGGCTGCGCCATCGACCCCCAGTCGTCCTCTCAGACGAGCGAATACCGCGGCCGTGACCGTCGCCTCGGGCTCCTCCTCGAGGCGATCGATCTGGTCGTCGACAGCGACGGCCTTCGCGAACTCGGCGGGCTCCACGAGTCCAACCCCAGGCAGAACGCAGAGCTCCAGGCGGAGTCACTGCTCGGCTTTCTCGACCGCATCGATCGTTCGGTTACAGACGACCTCGAGATCCACCTGATCATCGACCGCCGCGCCAGCTGTCGCCGCCCTGAACTCCGCGAGTGGTTTCGCCTACGACCGCGAATCCACGTGCACTTCACGAGCGATCATCGCCGTTGGCGTGAGCGCGCCCTCGCCTGGCTGAGATACGCCGCAGAGCTTCAAGAGCGCTGGAATGCCCCCCGCAGCGCCCTCGCTCTCGAGGCTGCGCTACACCGCTTCGTGCTCCGCCCCCCCACCTGGCCGCGCGCCTTTGGCTGGTCCCGCAGCGCCGACGAAACACTCACCTCCGTCGCTCGCTACCTCCTCCATCGCGATCGATGCCGTCGCGATCGATGCTCCTGATCTACCTGTCTATAAGGTCATCTCGGTGTTGAGCCGAGCCCGAGATCGTCGATCATGCCCCGATGCACAACCTCGCGCAGGCACGCCTCGACGCTCGGCGCCCCATCGCCGACATGCGAGGCCAACGCACCCGCCTCGACCAACAACGCCAGACGCCGCCGAAGCTCGCCAATCGCTCGCCCTGGGGGCAGAGAAAATTTGACCATCAAGGCGTCCCCCAGGCCCGAGGGCAAGGCCGGTAGCTCGCTCTGTGCCACCTGGATCGTACGAACTCGCCGCGCTAGCTCGCTGATTCGCTCTAGACATAGACGTCGCCGACCCGGTCGTTGCGAGGTCACATCCGCGCGGGAGAGATCCAAGACATCGACAACACAGGGCCCCATGTCCCGAGCAAAGCGACGGACCGCGGCGTCGGTCCAAGACGCGTCGTACTGGGCCGGACGCAGGTGATAGAAGATCAGCTTTTCGACGCGCTCACCGATCTCCGCAGGAAATTCGATCCGCCGCGCCGGCCCCTCGCGAAACATCGTCGCACCAGCCTCCGCATGGCCGATAAACGTCACCTTTGCGGGACCGACAAAGCGCCGCGTCGTGACCTTGCCGATATCGTGCAGGACCGCCGCCCAACGCAGTGCTGGCCGAGGTACGGCCTGACGAGCGACGATCTTGGTGTGCTCCCAGACATCCTTGTGACGACCCTGCGCCCCGTCGGCTAAGGCGGCCGTCGCGACGAGCTCAGGCAAGAGATGCGCGAGCAGACCAACATCAAAGAGCCATTGCAGCGCCAGATCTGGATGACGCCCGCAAAAAATCGCGGTCAAACGCTCGTAGGTGAGCCGCCCGTCGAGGGCCTCGATCTCCGCGGCCCTCAGGGTCGCCTGCGTTGTCAGCGCATCGAGAGGAAGAACCCCCTCCCTGGCCAACGCTAACGCCGATTCAAAGAGCGTCGCCAACTCTGTGCCGGAGCGTTCTGAGGCCTCTACCATGGCGCAACAACATCATAGCGCACCCTCTACCAGAACAGCCGGCACAACCCGTGCGAGCGACTCCGTGATACCTTCACACGCATAGTCATGGCAGTGCAGCAATCCCCCCAGCTCGGCTACAACCACAACATCCCGCACCGGGGGCGGCTCTACCACGTCCAGACCGAAGACTCTGGGATCAAGAGAGCGCACATCTACACGCACGTGTTCTTCGACGGCACGATCATCTCGAGCAACAAGGTCGAGTACGGATCGAAGCTCGGCGACGAAGAGATCAGCGCGACGATCATCGGCTTGATGCAAGAGTCGCACAAGGCGATGATCCGGAAGCTCCGGAGCGGTAGCTTTGACGACAAGATCGTCCGCAACGTCGGCGCCCACCCCGACGGCTCCGGCAAACAAGAGCCGAGCGCTGCAGCGGCGCCAACACCGGACAGCAAACGACCGGAGCGACGCCCTCCGCCAAAACCGCGAGAGGTCGAGCCCCAAGGCCCGCCACTTCAGACAAACGCAGCCACCGGCCCGGTCGTCGATCCAAGCCTCACCCACCCGATCTTCACCTCCCGCGAGGCTCAAGCTCAGGCGACCGCTGCCGCTGCGGGACAGGGACAGACGCGTCCGAGCCGAGGCCCGAGTCGCGTTCGCCGCCGCTCTTTTGGTGGCATCGGCGGCCAGGGTGTCTCCGCTGGCACTCCACCGATCACTCAACGACGGGACGTGGTCGTCGGCAAATTCGCCAGCGAACACCAGGCTCAGCTCGACGAAGAAATCCTCGCCCTCCTCCGCGAGGAATAGACCGATGGCAAGCGCTCCCCTGCCCGAGGATGTCGACGGCCACGTCGTCGCCTATGTCACCGCTTTTTGCGGTTTTTGTCGGGCCGCCGAACGCCTGCTACAGGCCCGCGGGATCGAGTTCGTCGCGATCGACGTCTCCCGCGATCGACCCGCCCGAAAGTGGCTCGCGGAGCGCTCGGGTCAACGCACGGTCCCGCAGATCTTCATCAAGCACCGGTCGATCGGCGGTTACACCGAACTCGCGACCTTGGATGCCCGCGGCGAGCTGCAAACGATGCTTCGCTGAGTTCCTGAGCGGCAGCGACCTCTGCATCCTTACGCAGACGGGTCGAAAATTCGCACGACCACAAGATCTGCACGGCTTCGTGCGAATGCCTCGCTCGACAATCGCGTGCTCGAGTCTCGATTGCGAGGCAACACCGCTCGTAGGTCGGTTCGAGAGTCCACGCTCGCGCATTTACCCTGGGGCGAAGTGCGATGATTACGACCCGAGTGTGACCTGTGCCGCTCATGCACGCGCAAACTCGTTTGCTCCACACCGACTCCGCAAGGCATGCGTGTAAGCAACGACGGGACTCACCCAGAGTTGCCTGTGCTACGCTCCTGCCGCGACGTCATTACGGCGTCTGCGCCCAAAAAACCCCACGATGAAGGAACCGTCGATGCGTCGATCCCTCCACCGCATGATGCTTGTCTCCGCCTTTGCCCTCCCTCTGCTCATCGGCAGCACCGCCTCTGCCGGCGAGATCAAGTTCGGCCAGGAGATGCTCGATGTGACCGACAAAGGTGCCCTCTCCAGCGACGGCAAGAAAAACGTCGTCTCCGAACTCGACAACGTGCCCGGCGAAGACATGTGGCTCGCCCACACCTGGGCCAAGATCGACAAGGGAGCCGAAGGCCCCCTCTACGTCGAATTCTTCCAGCAGCTCAACGGCGAGAGCATGCTCGTCTGGCGCTACGAAGAGGGCTCCTACGACGGCAGCAAGTACGTCAACATGGAGATCGAGCTCGAAGGACGTCTCGGCTTCAACAAAGAGCGGACCTACGACGTGCGCGTCGTCCAGGTCAGCTCCAAGGGCAAAGACATCGTGCTCGCGAAGTCCAAGATCAAGTTGATCAAGAGCGGCCGCAAGCCGCCGCCCGATGAAGACGACGGCGAAGAAGATCCCGAAGAGGACGACGACGAGTTCGACACCTACGGCGACGACGAAGAGCCGCCGGTCGAGGCCACCCCAAGCGAAACGCCTCCTCCGATCGAGCCCGCCAAAAAGAAGGGCTGCTCGATCGACAGCGATGCCTTCGGCTTCAATGGCGCGCTCGTTCTCTTTGGGCTCGCTGGCGGCCTACTCGCACGCCGCCGACGCCGCTAGACGCCGCGTTCCAACGCGTTCCAACACGTTCCAACAAGAGACCCGGGAGCTTCCACTCCTGGGTCTTCCTGTTCTCGGTGTCCGTTGCCGCCCATACGACTTGCGAACAAGCGTTGTAGACAGTTCCAGGCAGTTCCAGGCAGAGTTCGACGGCCCAGAAAGCCCGCGCGCTTTGAGCGCGTCAACTGCGTTCGATCACGGACTCTGACGAGTCAACCGGGATCCGAGCGAAGCACCGGCCCGAGCCAACTCGAGCCGAAGCTCATACTCGCAGGGATCCGCGCCAGCTCGCCGGTATCAACCAGCTCGCAGCGGTCAACCTGAACTCACGCGGTTGCGCTGAGCAATGCAAACAAATCGAACCAATAAAAAAAGGCCCCCTCCAAAAGGAGGGGGCCATAACCCTGGCGACGACCTACTCTCCCACAGAGAAACCCTGCAGTACCATCGGCGCTGGAAGGCTTAACGACCGAGTTCGGGATGGGATCGGGTGTGACCCTTCCGCAATAGTCACCAGGAAACCTTCACGAGGAGGCGGCGCTTGCTCTCCCGTTGGGGGCGAGCGGCCTCTTCGCTATCGAAATCGTGCAATCAGCGACGAACAACGCGAGCCATTTTGAGTTGCAAAAGGCAAGCGTAGTGTCACTCGAAACCTCGGACCTGACCACCCTCCATCAAACTGGATACGGCATCCCAGGCCAAGACGAACGGTCTATTAGTACTGGTAAGCTTCATGCGTTGCCACACTTCCACACCCAGCCTATCAACGTCGTAGTCTCCGACGGACCTTCAGGGAACCCTAATCTTGTAATTGGCTTCCCGCTTAGATGCTTTCAGCGGTTATCCATTCCAGACATAGCTACCCGGCGATGCACATGGCAGTACAACCGGAACACCAGGGGTCTGTCCATCCCGGTCCTCTCGTACTAGGGACAGATTTACTTCAAGATTCCTGCGCCCACGGCAGATAGGGACCGAACTGTCTCACGACGTTCTGAACCCAGCTCGCGTACCGCTTTAATTGGCGAACAGCCAAACCCTTGGGACCTACTACAGCCCCAGGATGCGATGAGCCGACATCGAGGTGCCAAACCACGCCGTCGATGTGAACTCTTGGGCGTGATAAGCCTGTTATCCCCGGAGTACCTTTTATCCGTTGAGCGATGGCCCTTCCATACAGAACCACCGGATCACTAAAGCCGACTTTCGTCCCTGCTCCTCGTGTATGAGTTGCAGTCAAGCTCCCTTGTGCTTTTACACTCTGCGGTTGGTTTCCAATCAACCTGAGGGAACCTTTGCGCGCCTCCGTTACTCTTTCGGAGGTGACCGCCCCAGTCAAACTACCCACCAGGCAGTGTCCCGGACCCAGCTAATGGGCCACGGTTAGGCTTTCAGACTTATCAGGGTGGTATTTCAAGGGTGGCTCCACGAGGACTAGCGCCCCCGCTTCAAAGCCTCCCACCTATCCTACACAGACAAGCCCAAAAACCAATGCCAAGCTGCAGTAAAGGTTCACGGGGTCTTTCCGTCTAGCCGCGGGTAAGGGGCATCTTCACCCCTATTTCAATTTCACTGAGTCTCGGGTCGAGACAGTGGGGAAGTCGTTACGCCATTCGTGCAGGACGGAACTTACCCGCCAAGGAATTTCGCTACCTTAGGACCGTTATAGTTACGGCCGCCGTTTACCGGGGCTTCGATTCGATGCTTTGGTAAACCTAACATCTCCTGTTAACCTTCCGGCACCGGGCAGGCGTCAGACCCTATACGTCGTCTTACGACTTCGCAGAGTCCTATGTTTTTGGTAAACAGTCGCTACCCCCGATTCTCTGCAACCCCCTAGAGCTCCGGACGCGAAGTCCTTCACCCCAAAGGGCACACCTTCTCCCGAAGTTACGGTGTCAATTTGCCGAGTTCCTTAACCCGAGTTCTCTCAAGCGCCTTAGGATATTCACCCCACCCACCTGTGTCGGTTTACGGTACGGTCAGCACAGCGTTTAACTTACGCGAAGCTTTTCCTGGAAGCGTGGAATCACCGAGTTTTTGACTCCTCAAGGGAGTCAACCTCATCGCTTCTCGGCATTGCGAGCGCGTTTGTGGCCTGATGCCTCCTACGCTCACTGCCTACAAGCTTGAACCACCAATCCGATCAGTGGCTCGGCTATCCTCCTCCGTCCCTCCTCGTAAAAACATCCGTGCTGGTGCAGGAATATTCACCTGCTTCCCATCAACTACGCATTTCTGCCTCGTCTTAGGGGCCGACTAACCCTAGGAAGATTATCTTAACCTAGGAACCCTTGGGTTTACGGCGACAGGGTTTTTCACCCTGTTTATCGCTACTCATGCCAACATCAGCTCTTGTCTACGCTCCAACGCTCGTTTCCGTACGCCTTCGCCGCATAGACAATACTCGCCTACCGCCAGATTGCTCTGACCCGAAGCTTCGGTGCATTGCTTAGCCCCGTTAAATTTTCGGCGCGGGTTCACTCGACCAGTGAGCTGTTACGCTTTCTTTAAAAGGTGGCTGCTTCTAAGCCAACCTCCTGGCTGTCTGTGTGCTCCCACATCCTTTACCACTCAGCAATGACTTGGGGACCTTAGCTGTCGGTCTGGGTTCTTTCCCTCTCGGCTACGGAACTTGCTCCCGCAGCCTGAGTGCCAGTCTGTTGTCACCGGTATTCGGAGTTTGATTGAGTTCGGTAAGATGGTGG
>Ga0256845_1002129_pt1 | contig 14691 bp, 14 predicted proteins | sample RiftiametaG_FD_189101 | JGI IMG/M metagenome (GOLD analysis project Ga0256845, IMG submission 189101) | Tube worm associated microbial communities from hydrothermal vent at the East Pacific Rise, Pacific Ocean - Riftia | ecosystem: Host-associated > Annelida > Integument > Unclassified ...
GGAGTATCCCATTCCGTTCCAGTTGCTCCGCCTACTCTAAATGCTCCGTTTGATTTATCAAAATACATACGGTTGTTATCATCAATTCCTGCAACATCAGCCAACTGCGTAGATCCAAATAAGAAATCATCGTCTACATCTCCAGCAAATATTACGTTAGCTGTATTTGCAAATGCACCACCTGCTTTAGCAGTATTGGCCGTAATTTCAGCTGCCTGTCCTGATGTAATACCAGTTTTTGCTGTATTTAAAGCAATGGCTGTTTCGTTAGTAGTAATAGCTGTAGCATTCGTTGCAATACCAGATATATCTTGGTCTCCTGAATTGGTTCCAGTTGTATTGGCCAACACAGTTGCTTGTTCAGGAGTTACACCACCTTTTAATGTGTTTGCTTCTATTTCAGCAGCTTGTGCTGGAGTAATTCCAGTTTTTGCTGTGTTTAAAGCAATAGCAGTTGCATTGGTTGCAATACCCGAAATATCTTGATCACCTGTATTAGTGCCACTTGTATTGGCCAACACAGTTGCTTGTTCAGGAGTTACTCCTCCTTTTAACGTGTTTGCCTCTATTTCAGCAGCTTGTGCTAGAGTAATTCCAGTTTTTGCTGTATTGGCCGTAATTTCGGTTGCTTGAGCACTTGTAATTCCATTAGCTGCAAAATTGGCATAAGGTACACTTTGTAAATCGTTTGTACCTAAATCTACAAACCCTGCTCCCGAATCGGCCTCTACTTTTACAGCTATGCTTGCCGACCAATCAATAGCTGCATATGTTGATGCAGTGCCTGATGTTTGAGTTCCAGTACCGATAACCAAGGTAAGCATGCCATTGGCATTGGTGGTTACTGTATGGGTTTCTACATATACATCGCCATTGGCATCACTAAGTGTAAACTGCATAGTTACATCACTGTTGGCCAATATATCTCCGTTATTATCGCGAAGAACGGCTTGGTAGTTTATACCATCAGGCGGACTGTTTGTTTGTCTCGCTAAGGTTTCGAGCTTATCGTCATTAAAATCCGCTTTAACTCCTGTAGTAGAAGTAAGCAGTATAAAGAGTGAAGCCGAAAAAATATAGAAGTATCTTTTTATCATAGTATTAAGTTTATTGGTCTATTATTTTTTTAAAATTTTAAAATTGGCAACGGTTTGTGTTGCTTCGTTATGTAAGGACAAATAATAATACCCGCCTTTCAGCTGGCTTAAGTCTAGCTTAATTTCCTTTTCAAATCTATTAACCCTAATATCTAAGCGTTTGCCTTCAACTGTGAATAGGTTAATTATTGTTCCTTGGCCATCAAATAAGTCGCCATTAATGGTGAGTTCGTTAACAGTAGGTGTTGGGTACACATTCAAATGGCTTGTAATGTCTTCCAATCCGAGAGGTTCATCTCCTGCTTCTAAAAAAGCAGGCTGCTGAAACCCTACCGTTACTTCTAATTGCTGTGAACTAATGAGCACTTCCCCCATTGTAAATGAATGAGAAGTAGTTCCTCCACCAGTAGCAGCAATTACTTGTCGTTCGAGCACTTGCCCTCTTACCCCTATGGCAAGCAGCAAAAGAACCCAAACAGTTAATCCCTTTTTTGTTTTCATATATTATTGGTTAAAATTTGTATTTTTTTGATAATTACTATTGATTTCTAACTTTAGAGTTAATGAAAATAAACCGCAAAACCAAGGGGTTCTTTGTGAACGACCACTTTTTCTTTGTGAATGAATTTTCACAATTTTTAAAATGCGGAATATATAGGATTATTCCAATGCAATTTTAGGAAGGTTTTCTTGATTGTTTTTTCTTCTCTCCTTCAAGCACCTAATTTTTAGTGGCTGAGATCCTGTTGTATTAGCCGCTAAATTAAAAAGGTCACCTTGGTTTATAGGAGGTTCCGAAGGAGTAGCCTATTGCCTTCTTTCTTTTTTAAAACAGGCATCTCTCTAAGGCTTGTTAGTGCTGTAAACTATTGGGCTCTTTCCATTCCAAGGTATTGAGCAAATGGATAATATCCATTTTTATATATTCAATGGCAGGAGACAACGAGTCATTTTTAGTAGAAGACCTAAAATAGAGGGCTCCTCTTAAAAAATTTTCGGTAGAATCGGTTATAAAAAACTGTAATTGTGAAGGTACTTCTCCTTCTAACTCAGCAACCACGGCTGTTTTACCGGAAGGTGTGGTTACAATGGTTTCATTAATGGCATAGGCTTTAATTTGATGCTTAGAAGTTAGCTTATAGGCATCATTCACAAGCTCTTTAAGCAGCTGTTCATTATGGTTAAGCGATTTATAGGTTAGCTGTACATTAGCTACAATATTGGGATAGTAAATATCTATCCAATAACGCTCTGCAATGTAGGAAGAGTCGCGTAGAATTTTTGCTGCCGTAGAAATTTGAAACTGATAAGGAAGTGAATCGGGCAATGCTTTATAACTATGCTCTGGTAAATCTAACCGATTATAGCCTCTTTGTTTTGGCGTGTAAGTTTGCTCACAGCTCCAAAACACCAACACCATTAATAACCAGCTCTTATTTTTCATCAATAACTACTCTAATTTTTTTTATTCTCTTAGTATCAACGGATAAAACCGTAAATGTGTATTTATCAAATTTTACTTGCTCCCCTGTATTGGGTAATCGGGTGTGCACTTCTAATATCATACCTCCTAAGGATTCGCTCTCGCCCATTATTTCTTCAAATAAAATGGCATCCTCTTTTACCACTTTACAAAAATCATTAATGGAGGTTTTGCCCTCAAAATCGAAGGTGTTTGTATTTACTTTTTTGTAAAAGTCTTCTTCCTCATCATACTCATCACTAATCTCCCCAACAATTTCTTCAATTATGTCTTCGAGCGTAATTAGGCCTTCTGTCCCTCCATACTCATCAACTACAATGGCAATATGCACATGCTTCTCCTGAAAATCTTTCAAAAGTGTATCTATCATTTTGGCTTCTGGCACAAAATAGGCTGGCCGCAATAATTGTTGCCAATCAAAATTCTCTCCTTTAGAAATGTGAGGAAGCAAATCTTTGATGTAAAGAATTCCTTCAATGGTATCTAGGTTTTCTTTAAAAACGGGCAATCTTGAAAACCCAGTTTTATTAATCTTATCCATTAATTCATGAAAGGAAGTTGCAATATCTACTGCTTCCATATCTACCCTTGCCTTCATTATTTGCGTAACAGGAATAGTAGAAAAATGAACAATACCTTTTAAGATATCCTTTTCTTGCTGCGTTGTTCCAATTTTGGTAGATAGCTCTAATGCGTGATTAACCTCTTCAATGGAGCCAGAATAGCCTTTTCTCTTAATACGTTTTTCTACCACACCCGTCATTGAAACAAGTACCCAAACCAAGGGTTTTACTACTTTCATAGAGTAATAAAGCATTGATGAAGATAACCTTGCAACAGCGAGGCCTTTCTGGTTGGCATAGATTTTAGGAATAATCTCCCCAAAAAATACAATGAGCGTGGTAATAACAGTGGCCAAAATGGCCAAAACAGGGCCTTCGTTGGTGTGCCCAACTACTTGCCAAGTAGCAAATGTGGCAATGGTAATAATGGCTACATTTACAAAATTATTAATGATAAGTATAGTGGCCAATAATTGCTTTGGCTTTGCTACCAAGTAGCAAATAAACTTATCCTTTTTAAAATTTGTGGATTCGCACTCTTCCAACTCTGCACTTGACAACGCAAAAAAGGCTACTTCAGAGCCAGAAATTATAGCTGAAATAACTAGGAGTAAAAGTATAACTCCAGCCACAAGCAAAAGAAATATAAGGGAAGTGTCAGTTCCTCCAGAAAGTGTTAAAAGTTGGCTTAAGACCCAACTCGGAGGTTCATCTATTGAATTTTCCAATCACTGATTGCTAAATTGAACATAGTTTTAATGCCTTAACTAAAAAGGAAGATCGTCTAATTCTGGGTTGTTTTGTGCCTCCACCGCTGCAGGGTTTGCAGGCTGGGCTGCAGCTTGTGACTGGCTAGGTGCTGCAGGAGCAGAATATCCACTTTGGTTTCCTGCATCTCCACCACCTTGTTGGTTTTTATTACTCAACATTGTCATATTATTTCCAACAATTTCAGTGCTGTAACGGGTTACATTATCTTTTTCCCAAGAACGAGTAACTAATTTGCCTTCGATATATACCTGATCGCCTTTGTGTAAATATTTTTCAGCTACTTCAGCCAATCCTCTCCATAATACAATATTATGCCATTCGGTATTGGTTTTTCGCTCACCCGTAGTTCTGTCTTTATACGTTTCTGAAGTGGCTATTGAAAACGAACAAACAGGTGTTCCGTTTTCAAGATGTCTTACTTCTGGGTCTTTTCCCAAATTGCCTATTAGTATTACTTTATTTACTCCAGCCATATCGGTTTTATGTTAGTCTTGTAAATTTATGGATTTAGAAACACTATTCAAATAATTGCTAATCAAAACAGGTTTTGGTAGCGCCTCTATTTCTGTTTGCGAGTACAAAACTAAGTTATTTTCAGCCAACAACTTATCGCTTTGAGCACCAGATTTATATTTGATTTTTATAAAAGAACTATATATGGTTTGATGACTCAATATATGTTTTGGCAAACAAGTTTCTTCCTCCAATACGGCTCCTAAGTTTAGTGCTCTAGTTAACACAGTATTGTCTAGTTCAGTTACCTCCGTTGGAGCAGCTGTTTCTATTAAGTAAAACTCGAACATTCCTTGCCAAATACCTTTACCTACTCGTTTACTCATAGCTAACTTACCATCAATTTCTAACACCAAATAGGTAAAAAAACGATTGCTATTCCTTTTCTTTTTGATTTTTACTGGTAGCTCCTTTTGCTTTTTATTAGCTCTAGCAAAACACGCCACTTCTACAGGGCAAGTATCACACGTTGGGTTTTGAGGGAGACAAACTGTAGCACCAAGCTCCATTACTCCTTGGTTATAGGTCCCTGGTATTTTTTTATCTATTAGCTCTCCCGATAAATCGAAGAATAATTTAAAGCTTTTGGTATCTGCAATATTATTGTCTATGCCAAAAACACGGGCTAATACGCGGTACACATTTCCATCAACAACGGGTACAGATAGATTAAACGCCAAAGAACTTATGGCCGCTGCAGTATAAGGCCCAATGCCGGGTAGCTTTAACAGCTCCTCGAAACTTTTAGGAAAAACATTGTCAAACTCAGAATTTATAACCTTGGCGCATTTGTGCATATTACGAGCACGGGAGTAATAGCCTAAGCCCTGCCAAAGAGAAAGAACATCTTGCTCTTGAGCACTTGCCAAATCTTGTACGGTTGGGAAAGCCGCAATAAATTTTAAATAATAGGGTAATCCTTGCGCAACTCGAGTTTGCTGAAGTATTATTTCAGAGATCCAAATATGATATGCATCCGTTGTTTCTCTCCAAGGAAGTGCTCTTTTATTAGAATTATACCAACTAATAATATTTGAAGTAAACTGTTTGTTAATCAAAGGAATAGAGTAAAATTAAAAGTTTTTTTAAATAGCGCTGAGATAATTTTTATATTAAAACTTTGCGTTTAAATTTGCGCAAAAATATTGGCTACTAGCCAATTATAGGATTTTTAAATTTAAAACTTTTCAATTTTGACGAAAGCAGACGTAATTTCAGAGATTGCTGATAAAACAGGAATAGACAAAGGAGATGTAACAGCATCTATCGAAGCATTTTTTAGCGTAGTAAAAACTTCAATGGCCGAAGGCGAAAACATTTATGTAAGAGGTTTTGGTAGTTTTGTAAACAAAAAGAGAGCAAAGAAAATTGCTAGAAACATATCTAAAAACACGGCAATTGTTATTGACGCACATTATGTGCCTAGCTTTAAGCCATCTAAAGTATTTGTAGAAAAAATTAAAAGCAGCTCAAAGGTTAGCGGATAAATTATTCTACATTCAAAAAGAGCCTCACATAATTTATGTGAGGCTCTTTTTGTTTCTTCTTGTTCTGCCTTATCTACCCTGCAGCCTGCGCCTCTTTCCAATTTACATATTCATCATACGTCATTAGCTTATCCGTATAACCATCTGGTCGTAATTCTATAATTCGATTAGCAACGGTTTCTACAAATTTATGATCGTGCGATGTAAATAATACTGTACCAGGAAACTCCTTGAGTGCGTTGTTAAACGCAATAATAGCTTCCAAATCTAAGTGATTGGTTGGCTCATCTAAAATTAAAAGATTTGCACCATTCAGCATCATTTTAGAAATCATGCAACGAACTTTTTCGCCTCCTGAAAGTACGGTTGAACTTTTAGTAGATTCTTCTCCAGAAAAAAGCATTTTGCCTAAGAACCCGCGAATAAATACTTCATCTTTTTCTCCTTCGGAGTACTTTCTAAGCCAATCGATTAAATTTTCGTTGGTATTAAAATAAGACTCGTTTTCGTTAGGTAAAAAGGCAGTAGAAATAGTTTGTCCGAATTTAAACTCACCACTATCTGCTTCTTCTTCGCCCATTAATACTTTAAACAAAGCTGTAATAGCCAAACTATCTGGTCCAACAAAAGCGATTTTATCGCCTTTATTTACAAATAAATCTAAGCCTTTAAATAATGGTGCTCCTTGGTATGATTTTGTTAAGTTATCAATTTGCAAAATTTGATCGCCAGCAATTCTATTTTGAGTAAAAATAATGCCAGGGTATTTTCTATTAGAAGGCTTAATTTCTTCTATGTTAATTTTATCCAGTAGTTTTCTTCTACTCGTAGCTTGCTTTGATTTAGAAGCATTGGCACTAAATCGTTGAATAAATGCTTGCAATTCCTTTTTCTTATCTTCTGCTTTTTTGTTAGAAGAAGAACGTTGTGTTAAGGCCAACTGACTAGATTGATACCAGAAGGCGTAGTTACCTGTGAAAAGAGAGATTGCGCTAAAATCGATATCCGCAATATGTGTACACACAGTATCTAAAAAGTGCCTATCGTGAGATACTACGATTACTGTATTTTTAAAATCTAAGAGAAACTCTTCTAACCAAGATACCGTTTGAATATCTAAATCATTGGTAGGTTCATCTAGAATAAGAATATCCGGATTACCAAAAAGTGCTTGCGCCAAAAGTATTCTCACTTTTAAGTGGCCACTTAGCTCTTTCATATTTTTAAAATGTTCCGATTCTGAAACACCTAGGCCACTTAATAAAGCAGCAGCATCAGATTCAGCATTCCATCCTTCAAGTTCAGCAAAATCTGCTTCTAACTCAGCAGCCCTGTTCCCATCTGCTTCACTAAAGTCAGGTTTGGCATATACGGCCTCTTTTTCTTCAATAATTTTCCAAAGTGTAGTGTGGCCTCTAAGTACAGTATTAAGTACTGTTTCTTCATCAAATTCAAAGTGATTTTGGCGTAAAACAGCCATTCTTTTACCTGGCTCTAACACTACTTTACCGCTATTAGGACTAATGTCGCCAGCTAATATTTTTAGAAACGTGGACTTGCCTGCTCCATTTGCACCAATTACACCGTAACAGTTACCTGCTCCAAACTTTACATTTACGTCTTCAAAGAGTACTCTTTTGCCGTATTGTAACGAAATATTATTTGCTGAAATCATCTCTTATCAATTTTGAAGCTGCAAAACTAGCTGATTATGAGGAGATTTACAGAAATAGACTTATTAATTGATGAGATTTAATAGAGACAGCTTAACCTAAAACGTAAACTTTATGCCTGGCCCAATAAGTAAGAATAAATTTTCTGCTTTAAACAAGTAACCAAATCCTGCATAGAGCGGAAAATTAATTTTGGAATCTGAATGAAGCGGCTGGAATGACATTAAAGCTACCGCTCCTATGTCGCTATCATCTGTTGATCCTGTTATGCTATTAATTGCATTAAGGGCTATAAAGCCAAGCCCCAACCGAATGGGTTGTTCTTTTTTAATTTGCCCTTTTTTATAAAACGTAAAATTTGCCATAGATGCAATACTTAAGCCTGTTAGGGAGCTCACTTCTTGAGAAACCCCTATGGGCACCACAAACAAGCCTGCAGGAAACGAAACTTCAATATCTAACGAAAATTTATCGCTTCGGTAGATGATGGCTTTGCTTTTAAAACCATTGCCTCCATATTTAGATTTATCGTGTTCTATGGTTATTTCAATTTTTGACCAAGGCCTTAAATCATAGGTTTTATTAACCAAAAAATCATTAATTCTAAGAATTGCACTCGATTCGTTATCGTGGTTATACCCCAAATGACGAACGGAGGATTTATCTGGAACCAGTTTTATATCTTCAACCGTTCGGGTTTCAATCTGCCTATTATTTTTATCCCAAAGCCTAATTTCTACATTGATATATTGCACGCCATAAAACTCAGATTCTGCATCTATTCTATCTAAATGTGCCTTAATTACAACATCGCCAATTTCTCCATTGTATAAAGAAGGGTTATAAAACTTTTCTCCTGTAAGCTCATGCTCGCCTTCTCCATAATTTATAGTTATAAAATCTAAACTTCGTGGGCGCTGGTACTCATTCACCAAAAACTCAAAGCTTGTGGTATTTTGGTTTAGGCTAATTGGTATCGATCGCTCTTTAATGTTATCAGGTATCTTTAGGCTAAAAAATCGGACTTGGTTATTCTTACGTACCGTATCTGGGATGGCTTTATATTTTCCATCTGCGAAGGTTATTTCAGAACTAGATAAACCTGTTCCTTGAATTTTAAGTTCTATTTCTTCTCCTGGATATACGATTTGGCTGCTAGTCCAATCCTTGCCTTGCCTTAGAATAGATATTTTTTCTATAAATGGCTTTGGTAAAATATTGAAATTTGTAAAAAATCTATTCCTGTCCCCTTCTTTTACATAAAGCAAGCCTCCCTCTACTTGGTGCAGCGCATAGGTTCGCATAGATGCTATTACCTTATTCTGGTTTTCCACATAAGCACGTGTATAAATTTCGCCAATTAAACGACCCCCAGGCCCTTCTTGGTCTTCAATTCTGTAAGTTTTGTTAAGCTTTATGTTTGGGTTATAATCAAACCAAACAGTAATGGCTTTTTCCCCCTGTGGTTCAAAAAAATATGTGGGTTCTGTAAAATTTAAGTAGTTAAACTTAGAACGCACCACTCTTACAGTAATTCTAAAATCGAATAATTCAGTTGTTAGGCTACCGTGTTCGTTTAAAAACGGTTTAATAGACTCAACACCCACCGTTAATGATTGTAAGCCTAAAGCATTGGGTTTTATAGATAATGCCGGCCCTGTTAATGTTTTAATAAGCCTATAATCTAGGTTGCCCTGTGTTTGCCACAAGCCTGTATATTTTATAAGCGTAGGGTTTGTAATTGGTAATGGTATGGTAACTTCTTGCCCATTAAATATTTCAATTTGAGGGTTTAAATCCTTTAGAGTGGGAAAAATAAATGGGTATAATTTAGTTTCTTCAACCGTGCTTGTAGAATCGCTAAAAATTTCAAAAGCCAGTTTAGGAAATCCAACATTGAAAAGAGAGCTAAACCTAATATCTACTACAAACGTATTTTTACCTGTTTTAATGATGGAATCTAATTGCTCGAACCCAGGTGTGCGAATAAGGTGTACTTCATCCACATTAATCTTAGGGTTAGTTCTAATTATAACTTCAACTTCTTGATTGAGCCTGCTAAGAACGAGGTATAAGTAATCACTCTTTCTTAGCTTAATTATTTGTGTTTTTAAGGAGTAATCTGTGCTATCTGTCCTAATTATTACATCTTCAATAATTTTTTGAGCCGTAATTTTTGTGCTAGACAGAGCAATTAAGATCAAAAGGAAAAGCAGTCTCTTCATGGTTCTAAAATAAAAAAAATATACGAAGGTTATCTTCAATTACCGATTTTGGTTTTAATAACTACATAATAATGTTGTTATTAAAGCAAAAGTGCTATTCGATACAAAAAAAATACTTTTAAAGGAGGGTATAAATCTTATTAGCTGTATTACTTATTACAAACACAGATTAGACTTATGAAACCATTTACAAACAAAGTTGTAGCTGCCATTAATGCCGAAACTGAAGATGTTAAATTAAGTGTTTTTGCAAAACCCTCTGCACGAAAAAGCTACCAACGACTTTTTGAAATTGCTAAATTAAATTTTCAAACTATTAATACTCACGATCCGATTATTAAATTACTTTGGCAAGCCTAAGCCAAAACTAAGCACATCTCTTTTCGAGTGCTGTTTATTATAATTGGCAAGTTCTTTGCAACTGGTTTATTAACCAAAAGAACGTTGCTATGAAAAATCTAATTTTCTTGCTCCTTATTTTAGTGGGGAGCTGCCAATTAATAATTAACGAAGAACCTGCTTATTACGATGCTCGTGATGAGGTAGTTGGTCAATATCAAATAGATGAGTACAGCGAATCTACTGAGCAATATTTTTCGTATAGTGTAGAAATATTCAAATCCTGTTGTAACTCCAATGAAGTTATTATCTATAATTTTTATGATGTAGGCTTAGAAGTATTTGCCTATTATGACGGATATAAATTGACTATTCCAAACCAATTTATTGGTGATTATGAAATAGAAGGCACAGGTAGGTTTACCGATGATGAATGGTCGTTAACTTATGTGGTGCATAATAGATACCAAAACCCTAGCACCGATTTTTTATACTTTACAGGGTGGAGGATTGGTGGATAATTCCAAGTTTAGATTAGTATGATATGCCCATAGCATATAAAAATATAGGAAAACTTGATATTTGTTTTTATAATATTTAACTTCATCTCATGAAAAACTTGCTACTATTAGCTTTAATTGGGGTTTCTTCAATCTCTTTTGGACAAACGCTTGGTAAATGGTCCACAGGGTTAAGTTATACCCCATCTATTCAAAATGGTACAACTCTGGCTATTCCTATTAACCGGCACTTTACCGATAAATTTCAAATGGGGTTAACAGTTTTCACTTGGTATGATAAGTACCAAAGTGGCAGCTCAACAAATGTAAAGTCTGGTTCGTTAGGGATAAATTTAACTTCAAAATATGTGTTTGTAAAAGGGTCTGTTTTAAGACCATATATTCAAGGTTTTGGAGGCTATGGACATACAGCAACAATCTACCAAAGTCAGTTTTATGACGATCGGGAAGAGCTTCTTGATTATTGGGGCTTTTCTCTAGGGATTGGAACAGAAGTTGCTATTGGAAAGAAAGGATGGTTCGGAGATATCAACCTTGGTTATTTTAAGTACATTTCATTATCAGGTGCTACTGAATTTAGTTCTCCAATCGGTTCTGTAGGTATCCTAAAACGATTTGGTAAATAGTTTAGAGCTTACCTGTTTAGCAAGGGATTTTATTATTATTACATTTAATTAATTCAACCTCATGAAAAACATATTTGCCTTTTTATTGAGCATCTCTACTCTTTCTTTTGCCAATGCCCAAGAGGCAAATCCTACAGATTTCTATTATCAAATTCCAGAAGCTCCTACAGAATATACGGCCACAAATGCGGTAGCTCGTATGGTTGATGGCTTGGGTTTTAGATATTATTGGGCTACAGAAGGATTAATGGCTGAGGATCTTTCTTTCAAACCAAATGAAGAAGCCCGAACCATAGAAGAAACCATTGATCACATTCTTGGTCTCTCCACTGTAATTATCAACTCCGTAACTAATACGCCTAATATTAGGCCCTCTCAAACTGTAGTTCGGAGTTATGAAGAAAAGAGGGGCAAATCACTTGATAACTTAAAAAGGGCAAGCGAGATTCTTAAAAAGAGCACTGCGAAAGATTTAGAAAACTTTAAAATGGTATTTCAAAACCCAAATGGCGCTACTGAATATCCGTTCTGGAACCAGATTAATGGCCCCATTGAAGATGCAGTTTGGCATTCAGGTCAAATTGTTTCTTTAAGGCGTTCAGCAGGTAATCCTTTTGATTCTAAAGTTAGCTTATTGCGCGGGAAGAGAAAAGAATAGTACGTCCTTCGGGCATCTCCCTCAAGGGTGGATTTCTATAATTGAAACACGTGAAATGGATGTACAGACTCAAAAGTTGGCTTGCTTTCGAATAATCCATATACAGCAGAGCCAGATCCACTCATGCTAGCGTAAAGAGCACCGCCATTAATCAATTGTTTTTTAATTATCTCAATCTCCGGAAACTGGTTAAAGACGGGCTTTTCGAAATCGTTTTTTACAACCGGTTGCAACTGTGAAAGACCCAACGTTTCTAGACCGTTTTTTAAATTAGAGCTAGGTTTGTTTGGGCTTATTCCACTATATGCTTGGGCTGTTGAAACATGAATTTTAGGCATTATTAATGCCAGGTATTTTCCTTGTAATGAAAAATCAATTTTTGAAAATTTATTACCTGTTCCTTCTACAAACACAGGTTCGTTATTAATAAAGAAAGGGCAATCGCTTCCTAGTTGCCCTGCAATAATTTCCATTTCTTCCAGTGCCATTTGGAGATCGAACTTATCGTTGAGCAATTTAATCATAAAAGCTCCATCGGAGGACCCTCCACCCAAACCAGCACCTATTGGTATATTTTTATGTAAATGAATTGAAACGAATGGTATATCATACTGCTCTTTTACTAGTTGGTAGGCTTTTAAGCATAAATTATCCGTATCGTTCCCAGGTATTTCAATGCCTGACGATGTAAATGAGAGAGTGTTACTTTCGATAATTTCTAATGCATCTGTTAAAGGAATAGGGTAGAAGCAAGATTCTATCGCATGGTATCCGCTTGGTAACTTCTCAACAATGTTAAGACCGATGTTAATTTTTGCATTTGGAAATATTACCATACTAATTAGGCTTACCGATTATTGTTAACACATAAAAAAAGCAACCTGCTCTTAGAACAGGTTGCTTCACTCCGTTCGCAATGACGGTTATAAAATTATTTTGACAGAATCTGATCTATCACTTTTTGGGTCATTCCTGAATTAGAAAAACCACCATCGTGCATAAGGTTTTGCATAGTTACCATTCTGGTAAAATCAGAGAACATCATAGTAATATATTCTGCACAGGCTTCAGCTGAAGCATTTCCTAAAGGAGACATTTTTTGAGCAAATTCTAAAAAGGCATCAAATCCACCAACTCCACTACCAGCTCTCGTCATTGTTGGAGATTGAGAAATAGTATTTACTCGTACATTTTTAAGTGTTCCATAACGTTCGCCATAGCTACGCGCAATAGACTCTAACATTGCTTTGGCTTGCGCCATATCAGAATAATCAGGATAAGTACGTTGAGCAGCTACATAAGATAAGGCAATTATAGAACCCCATTCGTTCATAGCATCTTGTTTTTCTAAGGTTTGCATTACCTTATGAAATGACATCGCAGAGATATCTAATGATTTATGCATCCATTCGTAATTTAAATCGCCATACGATCTGCCTTTTCGAACATTTGGGCTCATACCAATAGAGTGCAACACAAAATCAAGCTTACCACCTAAAATTTCTGTTGATTTACTAACAAGATTTTCAAGATCAGGAATTGAGGTTGCATCTGCAGGAATAATTTCTGAACCACATGTTTCTGCAAGCTCAGTTATTTTTCCCATTCGCATTGCAATGGGGGCATTTGTTAACACAAATTGGCCTCCTTCTGCGTGCACTACTTCTGCTGTTTTCCAAGCAATCGAATTTTCGTCTAAGGCGCCAAAAATGATTCCTCTTTTTCCTTTTAGTAAGTTATTTGCCATAATTTCTATTTCAATAAAGATGCAAAGCTAAAAAATTTATTCTATCTGAGCATTATTAAGTTTAAAAGTCGGGTTATTGTTGCTATTTACTTTGTGTGGTTACCCAAAAGAAGTGCCTAAGTTGCGCCTTTTTAGGATGATCCAGATAACTACAGGAGCGCCTAAAATGGAGGTTACTACATTAATGGGCAACACAAATTGGCTGCCTGGTAGTTGCGCAATAATATCGCAAATAAGCAAAACTAAACTACCCATTAAAAAAACAGAAGGTATTAATTTTTTATGATCGCTAGTAGGGATAATAGAACGAGTAAGGTGTGGTACAGCAATACCAATAAATGCAATGGGTCCACAATAGGCTGTTACAACCCCAGCTAATAAGCCAGTAGAAAGTAAAATTCCATTTCGTAGCTTATTTATATTTACTCCTAGGCTTTGCGCATATTGCTCCCCTAATAAAATAGCATTCATTGGTTTAAACAAGAGGAAAGAAACCACTAAACCCAGAATTGTGAAACCAAAGAAAAGGGGAAGATCCTTGATGCTAACATTACTTAGGGATCCAAAGGTCCAAATGGTAAACGCCTGCAATTGTTTTGCTGAGCTAAAATATTGCAAAGTGCCAACTACCGCTCCGGTAATGCTGCCTACCATTAAGCCTATGATTAATAAAGTTGCGCTGTCTTTAACTCGTATGGATGCTAACAGCACAAAGGAAAAAGCCAAGCCTGCTCCAACACTTGCTGCTATCACAATTCCGAAAGAATTAATTAACAATGCACCCGAAAATCCAGCCATTACAAAAATGGCCACTCCTAAACTTGCTCCTGAGCTTACCCCTAACACAAATGGCCCAGCCAGTGGATTTCTAAAAAATGACTGCATCATTAAACCACTTACGGCCAAGGCACCACCAGCCATAATAGCGGTAGCTGCTTTGGGCAGCCTGAATAAAAGTATAATTTTTTCCCACGCTTGATTTTCTGAT
>Ga0256845_1002130_pt1 | contig 14676 bp, 11 predicted proteins | sample RiftiametaG_FD_189101 | JGI IMG/M metagenome (GOLD analysis project Ga0256845, IMG submission 189101) | Tube worm associated microbial communities from hydrothermal vent at the East Pacific Rise, Pacific Ocean - Riftia | ecosystem: Host-associated > Annelida > Integument > Unclassified ...
GGTGGAAACCGACAAGGTGGTGATTGATCATCTCAATAAAGAGTTGAACACCAAGGGCATATTGAAGGTGTTGCGGCAGGGCTTCAAATGTTACGGCAAGAAGCTGCGTATGGCGGTCTTCGCTCCCGGCAACCGGATGAATCCGGATACCCTGGCACTTTACGATAAAAACATTTTAAGCGTAACCAGACAGCTTTATTACGGTAGCGAACATTCCAAATCGCTGGATATCGTTCTTTTTCTCAACGGTCTGCCTATTATCACGGTTGAGCTGAAAAACCCGCTTTCCGGTCAAAACGTGGAACACGCCAAAAAGCAGTATAAGCGAGACCGTGACCCACGGGAGTTGATCTTTCAGTTCAAAAAACGAACACTTGTCCATTTTGCTGTTGATCAGGACATGGTTTTTATGACCACGCGACTGAGCGGCGACAAGACCCGGTTTCTACCTTTCAATCTAGGCAACAACGGTCACGCCGGCAATCCGCCTGCCAATGATGGCGGATACCGAACAACGTATCTCTGGCACAAGGTGTGGCAGCGCGACAGTCTGCTGGATATTCTGGGGCGCTTCATGCATTTGCAGGTTTCTGAGAAGCGGATCATGACGGACCGGGGAGTTAAACGCATCACCAGGGAGACGATGATCTTTCCTCGTTATCATCAACTTGACAGTGTGCGTAAACTGGTGGCGCATGCCCGGGCTTCGGGAGCGGGGCATAACTATCTGGTTCAGCATTCTGCTGGATCGGGAAAATCAAATTCCATCGCCTGGCTGGCTCATCGTCTTTCGTCGTTGCATGACAAGAATGACAAAAAGGTTTTTGATTCGGTGATTGTGGTGACGGATCGCCGTATTCTCGACCAGCAGCTGCAGAACACGATCTACCAGTTTGACCACAAGCAGGGTGTGGTTGAAAAAATTGAAGAGGACACCCGGCAACTGGTCAAAGCACTGGCGGATGGAACGCCTATCGTCATTACGACCTTGCAGAAATTCCCCTTTGTGACCGAGACACTGGAAAAGCTCCGTGAAGAGAATGAGTATGGGAGTACAATATCCACCAAAGACAAAAAGTTTGCCGTTCTTGTAGATGAGGCGCATAGTTCGCAATCCGGTGAAAGTGCCATGGAACTCAAAGGGGTGCTCAATGCCGATCAGATAAGAGAAAAGGCTGCCGTTTACGCCGATGAACACGGTCTGGATGAAAATGAAGATGCCGACCAGCTCGCCGGGGTGGTGCAGGAAATGATGCGCAGGGGCAAACAGCCGAATTTGAGTTTTTTCGCATTCACTTCGACCCCGAAATATAAGACAAAGAAAGTTTTTAATGAACCGGGACCTTCCGGTGAATCGCCTTTTCACCTTTACACTATGCGTCAGGCCATTGAGGAAAAATTCATTCTTGATGTCTTGAAAAACTACATCACCTATGAGACCTATTTTCGGATTGTGCAGGTGAGCGATGATGATATCCACGTCGAACGGAAAAAAGCATCACGCGCCCTTGCCAGAGTGCTTACTCTGCACGCAGTGAATCTTCGTACAAAAACGGAGGTCATGGTTGAACACTTCAGAACTCACGTTAAACACAAGATCGGTGGTCGCGCCAAGGCAATGGTCGTTACCGATTCGCGTTTGCATGCCGTGCGCTATAAATTGACCTTTGACCAATACATTAAGGAAAAGGGCTACACCGATATCAAGACTCTGGTAGCGTTTTCCGGCACGGTGGATGATCCCGACGTTAACGGGAAAAGTTATACTGAAGTGGCAATGAATAACGGCATTCGGGAAAGTGAGTTGCCGGAAAAGTTCGATAGCCCGGAATACCAGGTTTTGCTGGTAGCTGAGAAATATCAGACCGGATTTGATCAGCCGTATCTGCACACCATGTACGTTGATAAAAAACTGACTGGTCTTAAAGCGGTGCAAACGCTGTCACGTCTGAATCGTATCTGTGTGGGTAAAGAAGATACTTTTATTCTCGATTTCAGGAACACGTCCGAGGAAATATTTAAGGCATTCAAACCCTATTACGAAGACACGCCCACCGAGCCGCTGACGGATGCTCAGCACCTCTACCGTCTTCAGAACCAAATTGATGAGTCGGGTATTGTTTTTGAAGAGGAGATCAGGGCTTTTTGCGCTGTATATTTTAGACCAAAGAGAAAGGAAACGATCCATGATCATGCAGAGATGAACGGGATTCTCGATCAGGCTGTCGAGCGTTTCAATGGACGATCCGGGGAAGAACAGGAGACAATCAAGTCACTGTTTGTGGATTTCCGGAATATGTACGGTTTTTTGTCTCAGGTAATCCCATACCAGGATTCAGATCTTGAAAAGCTCTATACCTATCTGCGCTTTCTGTTGACCAAACTCCCCAGGCGGGGTTCGGATATCGGTGTTCACGTTGAAGACGAGATCGAACTCCAATATTACCGCCTGCAAAAAATCAGTGAAGGTCAGATTGACCTGAGTATTGGCGACGGCCGACCGCTAAAGGGACCATCAGACGTGGGAACCGGACGCGAAGATCAGGACATCATCCTTTCTGAACTGATTGATATATTGAATGAACGCTTCGGTACCGATTTTACCCAGGCCGACCAGCTTTTCTTTGATCAAATACAGGAAGAGGCTACCGAAAGCGAATCACTTAAACAAGCGGCCATCGCCAACACTCAAGAGGATTTCCGCTACGTCTTTGAAAAAGCCTTTGAAGGGTTGCTGATTGATCGCATGGAGGGAAACGAAGAGATTTTCGGAAAGCTCATGGGAGACAAGGATTTTCGTGACCTTGCGCTTGAGCATCTTCTTGCCAGGGTGTACAAGGTACTGAATAATGATCATGCAGCGGAGGAAGATTAGTTTCCCGTCCTGCTTTGGCGTGATTACACAGAATTGCTTTTCCCGTTCTGTTCCAGCTTGACGGGGTATTGACCGCGGACAGAGTTTATGAGGTAGATGCGGGTGGCGTTTTTAAGCTGAGGCACGGTTATGACACGTTCCCGAAGTATGCCTTTGGCGAGCATCTCGGCACGCTGGACACCGGCGAGCAATCCGCAACTTGCTGGCGGAGTGATAAGCTGTCCGTCGGTCTCAATAACGATATTGGCGATGGTCGATTCGGTTATTTCTCCCTTTGAGTTCCAGAGAATGACATCATTAAAAGCCGGGTTTTCGGTACGCGCACGTTCGTATGGTTCGCGGCGGGTTGTCTTGTGATACAAAAACGGGTCGGAAGAATTCACCGGCGTGGCAGCCAGGCACACACTTGGTGGACATCTGGAGGCGGGTTCATCCGGCAACACCCTGGACTGAATGGTTGTCCATCCGCCGGATGCGAGAAGGAGGCGTATTTTGTGAGGCTTTTCCGGCAGAATTTTGACCAGATCGGCGAGTTTCCGACGGATGTTTTTGAGATTGATCTCAAAAGAGAAGTAGCTGGCGGAATCACGAAGACGCGCCAGATGGCGGTCTAAAAGATGAAATCCTGTTTGCGGTCGCCAGAGGATTGTCTCCAGAAGAGAGAAGTCTCCGGGGGGTTGTTTAAGGACGAGAGCCTTTATCTGTGTCTCTTTGAGCTCCAGTACGGCGGTCGAGTCCCAGACGATGCCGCCGCCAACTCCGTATTCGATTTGATTGGCACGTTTGTCGATGAGTGCCGTACGAATGGCGACGTTGAACTGGACCTGCCGACCGGGGGCGATAAATCCGATCGCGCCAGTGTAGATTCGGCGCGGGTCGCACTCAAGCTCTTTGATAATCTGCATTGCGCGACATTTCGGTGCGCCGGTGATGGAGGCGGGCGGGAAGAGAGCGCGGAACAGTTCGGTCACTCCCGCATTGGTGCAGGCTTCAACCGAGGAGGTCATCTGCCACACTGTTGGATATTTTTCAACTGTGAAAATGTCCGGAGTGCAGACTGTACCAGTGCGGGCGATTCGCCCCATATCGCTACGCACCATATCGGTTATCATTATGTTTTCGGCGCGGTCTTTCACTGAGAGGTGCAGGTCGTGCGCACGGCGTTCATCGTCCGCCAGTGTCGTTCCGCGCGGAGCGGTTCCTTTCATGGGTCGTGAGAGCAGGCTGATGCCGTCGCGCCGGAAGAAGAGTTCCGGGGAGACCGAGCAGACCGCCCAATCGTCGGTCTCCACGAACGCTGCGCAACCGCCCTCTCCGCGTTGTGTAAGCCGGGTGAAGAGCGACCACGGAGAGCCGTTGAAACGCGCACGCAGTCGGTAGGTGAAATTGACCTGATAAGTATCTCCCTCCGCGATATACCGCTTGATGGTGGCGACGGTTTTTTTATAATCTGCGTCACTGATGGACGATCGCCAGGAGCGGGGCATGGAGATTTTCTCCGTTGCCGACGGCAGTTGCTCAAGTACGGTGGGCGGATCGTAGAGTCCGAACCAAAGTAGAGGGAAAGAGGGATCGCTCCGGGTTTCGAGGGCGCGGTCAAAAGCTGCAGCGGCATCATACGCCACAAACCCGGCGGCGTGGAGACCCTCTCCCTCAACGGCGTTCTCGACACTCCTCAGCGCGGGCAACACATCGGCGACGGCGTGTGCCGCGACAATCCTCCGGGGTTTACTGAAATGCAACCAGCGGTGGCGAACGGTGTCGTAAACAAATGTGTCGTTCACCTCAATTCACCCCGCACTTCCCGGCGTTATGCCTGTTCGGTAACGGATTCGGGTTCCCCTTTCAATTCGGTCATTTTTTTCGGCCAAAACGCAATGATAAAGACAAGCATGATCGCCGCCGCCATTACGCAAGGCAAGAACCAGAACTCTTTCCACTGCGCCACGGTGTCGGCGAGGAGGGTTGAGTCGACAGTATCCGGAATATCCACCGAAAACATCTTGCTCATTTGCTGGAGAAATGTCAGGTCGCCCACAGGTTTAGCGGTCTTCAGCGCCGCCTCAAGAACGTTGTGTCCCGTGACGGTGGAGCCAAATTTTGCGAAGGCCATTTTGTATCCAAAGAACATGCCAACACCCTGCGTAAAGAAGACCAGCATGCTCTGTGCCTGGCTTCTCACTCCTTTTTTCGCCTCTTTGTCGGTGTACATGAAGCCCGTCACAAAGAAAAAATCGTAGCAGACACCGTGCAGAACAATCGCCAACAACAGCATCCAGACAACCTGATGCGTCGCGCCAAGAGCAAACAGACCGTAACGCACAACCCATGCCAGCATACCAACGACTATCATCCATTTCACACCCAACCGTTTGAAAAAGAACGGGATAAGCAACATGAATATAATTTCAGACATCTGACCAATCGTCATCAGTGATGCCGGCTGATCAAACCCGACATCCGACAAAAACATTGATGTCACGCCATAGTAGTATGCCAGCGGCACACAAATAGCTGTTGAACAGATGATGAACACCAAAAATGCGGGCTGCTTCAGCATCTTCAGTCCGTCCAGCATAAGAAGTGTTCGGAAATCAAGCACTTTTCCTTTGGCTGGCGGGGGGGTGTTTGGCAAGGAGAACGAAAAGACCCCCAGCACCAGCGAGCTTATTCCCGCGACCCAGAACATGTTAATGCTGGCGGACCATCCCATAAGACCGATAAAGAGTCCCGCAACGATCCAACCGATAGTGCCCCAAACCCGGATTTTTGGAAAATCTTTCTGATCACTGATGTGTGTGAACGCTATTGTGTTGCTCAAACCCAGTGTCGGCATGTAGCAAAGCATGTGCGCCGTGAACAGCCAGACTATCGCTGACGTGTTCCCTTTAAGCGCGAATGACGGCACCAGACACATCAGAACGCCACCCAGCAACAACAGGAAGCCCATTATCTTTTCGGATGAGAAGAATCTGTCCGCGACAACTCCCAGAAACAGGGGCGCAATAATCGCCGCAATCGGCGCGCTGCCGTAGGCTCCGCCAGTGGCTCCCGCAAGTCCATTCTCGCTCAGGCACAATGCGAGAGTGACAAACCACGCTCCCCACACAAAAAACTGAAGGAACATCATTAGCGAAAGTCGCATCAGCGGTGCTTCGTTGTTTTCTAAGTTCATTCTTTTTCTCCCTGTTGACCGCCGGTTAATTTAACAACAGCGTTTTTAATATCTTCCGCACGTGCGTCGCCGGACTCACGTTCAACCACCAAGGCTCCGTCAAAACCGATCTCCCGCAAAACATCAAGAAATCCACTTGCGCCCACCTCGCCCTCACCCCAGGGAACCTCGGCCCCCCATTCCCCCGGTGTCACCGTGCGAACGGCATCTTTTATGTGGACATGTTTGATCCAGGGCGCAAGCGTAAGCACCGCATCTATCGGATCATCTTTGTTGTAGAGAATCATATTGGCTGGATCGAAATTGATTCCGAGTGCCGGGTGATCGAGTTCCTCCAGGAACATTTTAAGCTCATCCGCCGACTCCTGACCAGTCTCCATAAGGAGGGTTATCCCTTTTTGCGCGGCAACGTTGGCGAGAATCCGAACGCGCTCATGGAATTTTCGTGCATACTCTGGTTTGGACTGATCGATAAATCCTGCATGAGTTGAGAGAAACGGCACGCCCAGTTCCGCAGTCAGTTCAATGGCTCTGACGACACGATCCCGACTGGATTCCCAGCACTCATCCGGCACGATGCCGCCAGTGCGCTTTATCGCATCGAGCGTGCTGTAATCCTCCTGCGGAAACTTCACCATTGAACTGGTTATCTTCCATTCTTTTTCTCTGACACTCTCAACAAACGCCTGCCCGTCACCGACAATTCCAGACTCACAGTCCAGATGTATATGTTCCAGACCGACATCTTTCATAAATCGGGCAACAGCGTCCAGACCGCTCTGCAACGACCAGCTACAAACACCAACAGGCCAGTTTCCACATATCTTCATATATTCACTCCCACACTGCGATAACTTTTGCGGACAAAACCACATTTGTCCGAACCTTGGAGATGTTTGTATCACATTTATCCGAACCTTGGACAGTTTTTTTCCGTTTTTTAAAAAATCTTAAAATTCAATGTTTACAAATATTAATATTCATGTACTTTATCACTTATGCAAATACGAAACTATGAGCTTTTAGAGCGGCAGGCGGATCTTTGCCAGATGATGGCGAACCCGAAGCGGCTTGCCATACTTGAGGCACTTGACCGTGAAGAGGTCTGCGTGAGCGAACTGGCTGAGCTGATCGACACGTCCATCAGCGCGACGAGCCAGCATCTGCGAGTGATGAAAGATCAGAAGATTGTCACCACGCGCAAGGATGGTCAAACCGTATATTACCGTCTCAAGAATCCTAAAATTGTTGAGGGGTGCAAACTGATACGCCAGGTTCTGCTGGAAGAGCTTGAAAGTCAGGGTCGGCTGGCTCAGGATTTTGAGAAAGAGAATGGTAAAGACAGGGGATAATCATGACAGAGAAAAAGAAGATGAGTCAGGAAGAGATGATTAAGCAATTGACGGCACGAGTGGAGGTGCTGGAGGCCAACGCGCCCGAGGACAAGCTCGCAATGGGCATTATGCGGGGTGATCTGGACTATACAATGGCGGCGTTTATCGTCGCGTTGGGCGCGGTGGCTTATGATATGGAAGTGGATATGTTCTTCACGTTCTGGGCGACGGCGGCACTTCGCGATCCCAAAAAGCAGAAAAACCTCAAGAAAGATGCCATGGGCAACATGTTTGGCATGATGTTGCCGACCGGCACCGGACAGCTTCCGCTCTCAAAGATGCAGATGATGGGCATGGGATCGACAATGATCAAGGGTGTGATGAAGAAGCACGGTGCCAAATCGCTGGAAGGGCTTATCAAAGACGCAGCGGATTTCGGTGTGCGTATTCATGTCTGCACAATGTCGATGGATCTAATGGGGATCAAGCGCGAGGAGATGATCGACTACCCGAACATGAGCTTTGTGGGGGTTGGCACGTTTGTGGACATCTTCAGCAAGGCTAAACAGTGTTGGTTTATGTAAGAAAAATTATGTTTAAAACCTGAATTAGGAGAAAAATTATGACACCAGAAGAGTTACAGGCACTTGAAGTTGGAAAACTCGTAGATGCACGCGGAACCGCCTGTCCGGGACCGCTTTTGGACGCGAAACGCGCAATTGGTGAATGTGAGATCGATGCCGTTATGGAGGTTCAGTCTTCGGACGACGGCACAATCATCGACATTCAGCGCTGGTGCAAAAAGATGGGGCACGAGTATCTCGGCGACCGTGAAGATGACGGTTTCTGGTCGATCTATCTGCGCAGGACAAAATAAACGTGTCCGCCGCGCCCAAAAAAGAGCCGGATCCGAAGATCATGGTGTTTTCCAGCAACGCGATCTCGGATCCTGGCATTGATCTCGCGGGCAGTGCGCACATGCACTACTCAACTGCGGTTCAGGTCGTGCCGGTTCCCTGCTCAAGCGGGATCAAGCCGTCCTGGATTCTGCATGCCATTCAGAAGGGTTTCGACGGCGTATTTGTAGCCGCCTGCGGTACTGACTGCGCCTACCTTAATGACTGCGTAACCAGAACTGGAAACCTGGTCAAAACCGCTCAAACGCTGATGAAAGAGAACAACATCAGCCCAAAACGCCTGAAAATGTCGGGAATATGCTCGGTTTGCGCCGATAATTTTGTCTCGCACATGAACAAATTTCAAAACGAACTGAAAAAACTTGAGGAATAGAGCCTTTCATGAATTCCTGTGAGAAAATTCAAAGAGAAGAGTCCGCTTCCGATATTGCGGCTGAAAACAGCTCCGGCAAAAAAGGGCTGGATTATGATGTTATGATTGTCGGCGCGGGTATCGCCGGCATGGAGACCGCCGCCACCCTGGGTGACATGGGGTATAAGGTGTTGCTGATTGAAAAACAGTCAAGTATCGGCGGTAAATCAATCTTACTCAGCAAGGTGTTCCCCACACTGGACTGCGCAAGTTGCATTGTTACGCCAAAGATGGCCGCCGTCGCCCACCATCTAGAGGTGGACTTGAAGACGTTCACCGAGGTGGACAGTATTGTCCGGCGGGCTGACGGGACATTCGATATAAAGTTGCACAAAAAGGCGGCATACGTTGATTTTGATGCCTGCACGGGTTGCGGAAAGTGTGAAGAGATATGCACCGTAACCGTGCCGGACGAGTATAACGGCGATCTCGTAACGCGGCGGGTCGCACACATTCCTTATCCGCAGGCTGTGCCGAAAAAGGCGGTAATCAACCGTCGCGGAGAGGCTCCTTGTAATTTCACCTGTCCCGCCAACGTCAAGGCCAGCGGCTACATCTCGCTGGTTAGAGCCGGTCGGCACGACAAGGCGTTCAAGTTACATCTGGAGAACGCGCCGCTGGTGGGCAGTTTAGCCCGGGCGTGCTACGCCCCCTGCGAAGCGGACTGCACACGTTGCGAAAAAGAGGAGACCGTGCATATCCGTGGCATAAAACGTTTTATGGCGGATCGCTACTATGCGAAACATCCTGAACCTGAATTCGGTCCCGTTGAAAACCAGCTCGAAACGAGTGTTGCTGTTGTCGGGTCGGGTCCAGCGGGTTTGAGCGCGGCTTTCTATCTCGCTCGTGAGGGACATAAGGTCACGATATTTGAATCTGAAACCGAGGCGGGTGGCATGCTTCGTACAGCGATTCCGGCTTACCGCCTTCCCAAGGATGTTGTCGACCGGGATATAAAGAATGTTACCGCGTTGGGTGTTAAAATTGAAACCGGCAAAAAAATCAAATCTCTACAACAACTGAAGAAACAGGGATTTGATGTCATATTCGTGGCGACTGGTTCATCTGATGAGCGCAATCTGGACATTGAAGGGAAAGAGCTGGACGGTGTTATGGGTTGCATGAATTTCCTGCGTGAACTCAACATCGGGCAACCCCCGGAGGTTAAAGGACGGACGGTGATGGTCATCGGTGGTGGCAACTCCGCCATGGATCCGGCCCGGGCGGCGATTCGCATGGGCGCAAAGCGGGTGATAATCAACTACCGCCGCGGTCGTGAAGAGATGCCCGCCCATAGCTGGGAGATAGAGGGTGCGGAAGAGGAAGGTGTCGAGCTGATGTTGCTGAGCACGCCAAAACGCTTTGTGGGGAAAGACGGAAAACTAATCGGCGTGGAGTGCCTCAAAATGGAACTGGGCGAGCCGGATGAGAGCGGACGCCGTCGCCCGGTCCCTCTAGAAGGTTCCGAGGAGGTTGTGGAGGTTGATCTCGCCATTATGGCTATAGGGCTACTCCCATCAACTACGGCATTCCCGAAAAAGATGAAAAACAATAGAGATTTGCTGACCGCTGACGAGGAGACGCTTCAAACCGCCGATTCCGCTATTTTCGCCGGAGGAGACTGCGTGACCGGGCCGACAATGATTGTCAATGCCATCGCCCAGGGTCGCCGGGCGGCATTCTATATGGATCGTCACCTCAAAGGGCAGGCACTGGACGTAAAATTCGATGACGGGTATATGGAGAAAGTGGACAAAAACAGCGTCCTCGAAGAGGCGAAGTACTTCAAGGAGCGTTCTCCTGTGCTTCAGCCCATGATTCCGCTGGAGGAACGTAAGCAAACCTTTGACTGCTATGAAAGCGTCATGAGTGAAGAGGATGCCCGCCGGGAGGCTCACCGTTGCATGAACTGCGGCGAATGCTCACAGTGCATGGAATGTGTCAGTGTCTGCGGTCCGGACTGTATCGATTTCAGTCAAAAGCCGGAACATTCCTCCATCAGAGCGGGAAGCGTGGTGTTATCAACCGGTTATGAAATTCTCGATCCGGGAGCCAGGGAGCTTCTGGGTTACGGGCGCATACCGGATGTGATCGACGGGTTGCAGATGGATCGTCTACTGGCTCCGACAAGACCCTACAACAGCGTTCTGCGTCCGTCAGACGGTAAAGAGCCGGAGAGTATCGCCATCGTGCTATGCAACGGATCGCGTGACCACACCGTCTGCAATCCGCTCTGTTGCCGAATCGGTTGCATGTATTCGGTTAAACATGCACAGTTGCTCATGGGAGCCTTGCCCCTGGCCGATGTAACAATCTACACCATAGATGTACGCGCATTCGGAAAAGGATACGACGAATTTTATGAGCAATCCAAGGCGATGGGTGTCGAGTTTGTCAAGGGCAAGGTTGCCCGTGTTGAACAGCTTGAGAACGGCAATATGTCATTGCACTACGAGGATATGGCAGGCGCGGGCGGCATGAAGACCCGTGAGCACGATCTCATTGTTCTGACTGTGGGAATTTTGCCCAACACCGACGCTTTCAATCTTTACAAAGGCGATGAGTCGCTGGACGCTGATGAGTTCCGGTATGTTCGTGAAATTGACCCGATCAGCGAACCCGCCCGCACCAGCGTGAACGGTCTCTTTGCCGCCGGGGCGATCATGGGCGTGCGTGATATTCCCGACACCGTACTGCATGCCGGCGCGGCGGCGGCTCAGGCGGCGGCGTATCTTGAACAGATGAGGAGTGAATAATGGCACAGAAACGACGAATTGGTGTCTATGTCTGCCACTGCGGCGGAAATATCTCTGACTACGTGAATGTGCAGGAGGTTGCGGACGCGCTCACCGATGAACCGGGAGTGATTGTCTCACGAACCCACATGTTCACCTGCTCGGATGCCTCGCAACAGGAGATGATCGACGAAATCAAAGAGAAAAATCTGGACGGACTGGTCATAGCATCCTGCTCGCCCAAACTTCACATGTTCACTTTCCGTGGCATGGCGGAACGGGCGAACCTCAATCCCTATCAATACGTTCATGTAAACCTGCGTGAGCAGTGTTCCTGGGTTCACACCAACGATAAAACCGGCGCGACAGAGAAAGGCATTCACCTTGTGCGGGCCGGTATCGCGAAATGCGCCCTCACCACTCCGCTGACCGCAATCCGTGTGGAGACCAAACCGCGTGCGCTGGTTATTGGTGCTGGTATCGCCGGAATGCGTGCTGCCATAGCCCTGGCAGACATGGGGCTGTCGGTGTTCATTGTCGAACGCGAGACCGAGGCGGGCGGCTGGGCATTGCAGGCGGGACGCATGGGACCGGAGGGGCAACTGGGTGTGGAGGTTGCCGCCAGTCTGCTCGAACGCATCAGGCGGCACGAAAACATCATGCTTCACACCAACGCTAAAGTCACCGGGAAAAGCGGAAGTATCGGCGATTTCAACATCTCCGTCACTCTGAATGATAAAGAGAATATCTCCCTCAATGTCGGGGCCATCGTCGTCACCACGGGATTCACCCCTTATGAACCACTGGATGGCGAGTATGGCTGGGGGGTCTCCGGCGTGATTGACCTTAAAGACTTCCGCCAAATGCTCTCCGACTGCGACGGTGAACTGACATACAACGCCGCACCGGTTCGTGACGTGGTCTTTGTTTACTGTGTCGGCAGCCGTCAGACCAAAGGGGAGACCTGTCCGGAACCAAACACCTACTGCTCACGCTACTGTTGCACTGCCGCCACCTATTCCGCAACTCTGCTGAGCGAAGTTGAAGAGAAGACCGGGCAGACAATCAACCAATATCATCTCTACAGAGATGTACGCACTTACGGTCATCTTGAAACCGTTTATGAAAAGGCTCGTGCCGGTGGCGCACTCTTTGTGCGCTGGGATCCAGCCGATCCGCCGCATATCGAATCGGATGGAAACCGTCTCGCCGTGAGGGTGAAAGACGATCTGGCCGGCGGTGAGGAGCTGGAGATCGGTGCCGATCTTGTTGTGCTGGTAACAGGCATGACACCCCGCGAGAATAGTGAGCTTAACGGCATTTTAAAGATACCGGAAAGCGAAGATGGCTTTTATAAAGAGATTCACATCAAACTCCGCCCTGTTGAAACCGTTATCGACGGTGTCTTTGTCGCCGGTGCCGCTCAAGGTCCAAAAAACCTGGCCGAGAGTGTCGGCTCCGCGCTGGCTGCTGTCGCCAAGAGTGGAGGACTGCTGAAGAAGGGATATGTCGATCTGGAACCGCTGATCGCCAAAGTAGACACAGACAAATGCGTCTGGTGTGACGAATGCCTCAAGGCCTGCCCGTACGGGGCGATAGAACGAATCGTTTGCGGGGATAAAGAGGTGGCACTGGTTATAGAGTCATCGTGCAAAGGCGAAGGGGCATGCGTTCCGGTCTGTCCGCACAACGCCATTGAGATTGAGGGCTATCGTGACGATCAGATTCTAGCTATGATAGACGCAAGCATCAAGGAGCTGAACACAAAATGAGCGCAACAGTAACAGAACTTCGCAGCATGCTTGAAATTGCTCAGGACGAGATGATTATGCGTGACCGCATTGCGGACATCCTGCGGGCTGAGCCAAAAACAATTCCTGAAATATCAGAAATCATGGGCTATCCACCACGTGAAGTAACCGTCTGGCTCTTCGGTATGCGACGTTACGGAATGATCGAAGAGGTGGGTCGCGCAAATGTGGACGGATATTTCAAATATGAGCTGAAAGAGGAAAACACAGAAGAGAGTGGAGATTGATATAATGCCAAAGGTATCTTCCAAACTTGCCGCCAGAGTGAAAGAGACGGACGAATTTAACGCGGAGGCTTGTTATCATTGCGGCACATGCACCGCACTTTGTCCGATGGGATACGAGGTTCTGCCCCGTAAACTCTTCCGTGATGCCATGCTGGGTCTGGAGGATCAGGTTAAAGAGAATATCCCGCAGATATATTCGTGCCTGCTCTGCCGCATGTGCGAGGAGAATTGTCCGCAGGATGTACATATCGCGGAGAATGTCCGTGCGCTTCGCAAACTAATCAACAAAGAAGAATTTGAACTCATGTAGAGGATCGTTAAATGGCGTTACCCATCAAACCAATTTTAGGAATACTGGCCGACAATCTAAGTCGGCGCGGCAGTGTGTTGCCGCTCTCCAAATCCACTTCAACACGCTGGGCGAAAGGTCTCGATCTGCCACGTGGCGGCGAAACCGTTATCTACACCGGACACATGTATCAGCTCATACCCGCCATCGATGCCATGTCCGCTCAGATGGCGATGTTTGAGAATTCACCCATCACCCGCTTTTTCGGTCTGGGTCGGTTTATGAATCGCTTTGTCAACCTCTCCTTTTTCATGGCACTTATGGCATCTGGCAAACAGCGACGCGAGTACGATCAGATGTTGGCATCCATCGCCACTCTGCTTCAGCGTGCAGGGGTCTCTTTCGGCTATCTTTATGGCGAGGAACTTTATTCGGGAACACTCATCTACGATGAGGGACTCGACGACATATTTGCCAAACATGCCCGACGTGTGCATGAGATGTTCAAAAAGAACGGTGTCAAACGCATCATCACTGTTGATCCACACACCACCAATATGATGAGAGAGGTTTATCCAAAGTTCATTGAGGATTTTGATATTGAGGTTTTAAACTATCTGGAAATTCTCGCTGAGAAGGACTTCACCCCGTCTCTTAAAACGGACGGCGCGGAACATGTCATTCACGATTCCTGTGTCTACGCACGCTATGAGGGGATGATAGACCAGCCCCGTCAGCTACTGAAGAATGCCGGCGTAAAACTGCTCGAACCAGAATTGCACGGCAAGGCCACCCACTGTTGCGGAGGTCCGATTGAAGCACTCTTCCCTTCCGAGGCCCACCGCATTGCGGAAATCCGCGTTGCACAGTTGCGTGAGCGCGGAGATAATATCGTCACAAT
>Ga0256845_1002131_pt1 | contig 14674 bp, 16 predicted proteins | sample RiftiametaG_FD_189101 | JGI IMG/M metagenome (GOLD analysis project Ga0256845, IMG submission 189101) | Tube worm associated microbial communities from hydrothermal vent at the East Pacific Rise, Pacific Ocean - Riftia | ecosystem: Host-associated > Annelida > Integument > Unclassified ...
ATGTTGCAATTGCACCTTCGCTACTACCACCAATTGCAACAGCACCATCGGCTAGTACAGTTACAGAGTTTTCATCTACTTTTGCATGTCCCCAGTTAATAGCAACAATCTCGTGTTTTCCATCAGCTAACTCGATGTCAATTACACCAGCTTGAAGTAAAGAGACTAGTGAAGCGTGACCTGGATATACTCCAAACTCACCTTCACTACCAGGAAGAGTCACATCTTTTACATCATCTGAAAAGATTTGACCCTCTGGAGTTACAATTTCTAATTTTAACATATCCATTTTATTTCTCCTTTAACTTGAGCAAAGCCCAAGTTAAATTCCTCTCACTGAAGCTACTGCTTTGCAGAGAGTTTATTTTATTTTTCTATTTTATTACTCAAATTAACTTTTAAGTTTTTCTGCTTTTTCTATAACTTCTTCGATTCCACCAGCCATATAAAATGCTGCTTCAGGAAGATCATCATACTTACCTTCAAGGATACCTTTAAAACCTGCAATTGACTCTTCTAAACTTACATATTTTCCAGGACTTCCTGTAAATACTTCCGCAACGAAGAATGGCTGAGAAAGGAATCTTTCTATTTTTCTAGCTCTATCAACTACAACTTTATCTTCTTCACTAAGCTCATCCATACCAAGAATTGCAATAATATCTTGAAGATCTTTATACTTCTGAAGAACAGCTTGTACATCACGAGCAACAGTATAGTGATCATTACCAATAATCTGAGGATCAAGCATACGAGAAGACGAATCAAGTGGATCAACCGCTGGATAAATACCTTTTTCTGCAATAGAACGGTTAAGAACTGTTGTAGCATCTAGGTGAGAGAAAACTGCTGCAGGAGCAGGATCTGTCAAGTCATCCGCAGGAACATATACTGCTTGAACAGAAGTAATTGAACCTTTTTTAGTTGATGTAATTCTCTCTTGGAATTGTCCCATTTCACTTGCAAGTGTTGGTTGGTAACCAACTGCTGAAGGAATACGTCCAAGAAGTGCTGACATCTCTGCACCACTTTGAGAAAATCTAAATATATTATCGATAAACATAAGAACGTCAAGTCCCATCTCATCTCTAAAGTACTCAGCCATAGTAAGACCAGTAAGCGCGATACGGTTACGTGCTCCTGGAGGCTCACTCATTTGACCGTAGCACAGTGCTACTTTGTCCAATACGTTAGAGTCTTTCATCTCGTGATAAAGATCATTTCCCTCACGAGTTCTCTCTCCAACGCCCGCAAATACAGAGTAGCCACTATGCTTAAATGCAACGTTATGGATAAGCTCCATAATAATAACTGTTTTACCAACACCAGCACCACCAAATAGTCCTACTTTACCACCTTTTGCATAAGGAGCAAGTAGATCAACAACTTTGATACCAGTTTCAAAAATTTCACTTTTTGTACTCTGCTCATCAAATGCTGGTGGATCTCTGTGAATTGACCAAGTATCAGTTGGTGTTACACTCTCTCCCTCATCAATAACATCACCAATAACATTAAAGATTCTACCTAGAACTTCTTTTCCTACTGGAACTTTGATTGGTCCACCTTGTGCTACTGCTGTAACACCACGAGTTAGACCTTCACTCATGTCCATTGCAATCGTTCTTACACGATCATCTCCAAGATGAGCTGCAACTTCAAGAACTAGCTTAGTCGCTACACCCTCAACCTCATAATTAACTTCAATAGCTTCATTTATCTCTGGAAGGTAGCCGTCAAAATCAACATCGACAACTGGACCCATAATCTGACTGATTATTCCATTCATAAAAAATTCTCCCTTATCTATTTCATTGATTCAACACCACTGATGATTTCAATCAATTCAGTAGTGATACTCTCTTGTCTAGCTTTGTTATAAGCTAGAGTTAACATATCTACTCTCTCAGTTGCATTCTTAGTTGCATTTTCCATAGCTTGCATTCTTGCGCTATGTTCTGCAGCCAACGAATCAATAAGTGAGTAGTACATATTGTACTCAAAATATTTTTTCATTAAAGACTCTAAGATTGTCTCATCTTCTTCTGGCTCAAGCTCCATAAGTGATTTTGAATCAGATTCATAGTCGCTAGGAACATCTACAGGAACAACATGATTTACCTTTAACTCTTGCGCTATCATGTTTAGGTAACCATTGTGAACTAAAATAACTTTATCAGTTACTCCGTTTTTAAAGTCTTCTACTGCTTCACCTATAATCTCTTGTGCCTTTTCATAAGTTGGTGCTGAACTAACTCCTGCATACTCAGAATGAAGTTCAATATCTTGAAATTTAAAAAAGGCTATACCTTTTTTTCCAACACCTCTTAGACGTACTTTAACTTTTTTCTCTTGGTACTCTTCCAAAAGTTTGCTAACTTCTTTAATAGTTTGAATATTAAAACCGCCACACAAACCTTTATCGGCTGTAACAAAAACAATATCTACTTTTTCAGGAGCGTTTATCTCTTCAAAAAAACGACTCTCAATTCCACCAATCTTATACTGATTGATTTTATAAGCTATCTCAGATAAAACCTCATTAATTTTATCTGCATAAACTCTTGATTGTTGAGCAGCCAATTTAGCACGGTTCAACTTTGCAGTTGAAACAAGCTTCATAGCCTTTGTTGTTTTTCTTGTGTTTTCAACACTCTTGATTTTTCTTTTTATCTCTTTAAGGTTTGACATTGTCTATCCTTACTTTACTGCGAACGTTGCTTTAAACTCATTCAATGCTTTTGCCAAAAGGTCTTCAACCTCTTTATCTAACTTACCTTTACTTCTGATTTGTTCAAGAATTTCAGGGTATTTAGCTTCTATAAATGGATATAGCTCAGCTTCAAAACGAGTTACTTCGCTAACTTCAATATCATCAAGGAAACCTCTTGCTCCAGCATAAATTATAGCAACTTGTTTTTCAACAGGAAGTGGAGAATACTGAGCTTGTTTAAGAATTTCAACCATTCTTTCACCACGCTCTAGCTGTTTTCTACTTGACTCATCAAGATCACTTGCAAATTGTGCAAATGCTTGAAGTTCACGATACTGCGCAAGGTCAAGTCTAAGAGTTCCTGCTACTTGTTTAGTAGCTTTAATCTGAGCAGCTCCACCAACACGGCTTACTGAAAGACCAACGTTAATAGCTGGACGAATACCCGAGTTAAATAGATCTGACTCTAAGAATATCTGACCATCTGTAATTGAGATGACATTTGTTGGGATATACGCCGAAACGTCACCAGCTTGTGTCTCAATAATAGGAAGAGCAGTAAGTGAGCCAGCACCTAACTCATCATTTACTTTTGCAGCACGTTCTAGTAATCTTGAGTGAAGATAAAAAACATCGCCAGGATATGCTTCACGACCTGGAGGACGACGAAGAATAAGTGACATTTCACGATATGCAACAGCGTGCTTAGAAAGATCATCATAAACTATAAGACCATGACGAGAGTTATCTCTAAAATACTCACCCATTGCAACACCAGCGTAAGGTGCTAGGTATTGAAGTGCAGCTGAATCAGAAGCACCAGCACTCACGATGATAGTATATTCCATCGCTCCATGCTCTTCAAGTTTTTTAACAACTTGAGCAACAGTTGATTGTTTTTGACCAATCGCAACATAAATACATACAACATCTTGACCTTTTTGGTTAATGATTGTATCGATTGCAACTGTAGTTTTACCAGTTTGTCTATCACCAATGATAAGCTCTCTTTGTCCACGTCCAATAGGAACTAGTGCATCAATTGCTTTAAGACCTGTTTGAAGTGGCTCATGAACTGACTTTCTAGCCATAATTCCGTGGGCTTTCTCTTCAACAAATCTACTCTCAGTTGCTTCAATTGGGCCTTTTGAGTCAATTGGATCTCCAAGAGAGTTAACAACACGACCAATTAGTGCGTCGCCAACAGGTACACGAAGAAGACGTCCAAGTCTTTTGACTGAAGTTCCCTCTTTAATACCTTTTCCTGATCCTAAAACAACGATACCAACACTTGACTCTTCCAAGTTTAGTGCCATACCTCTTTCTCCATTTTCAAACTCAACCATTTCACCGGCCATTACATTGTTTAGTCCATAAACATTTGCAACACCGTCTGCTGCTGAGATAACTTTACCAGTCTCTTCAACATCAACGTTGAGCTCAAAGTTTTCTATGCGTTCTTGAATGATTGAACTGATTTCGTCAGCTTTCATTTTTGCTCCCACAAATTGCTCCTTAATTTCATTTAATTTCTTCTTTAATTTGAGCAAAGCCCAAACCAAATTCATCTCACTGAAGCTACAACTTTCGTCGAGAACTTGTGAAATATTTTACTTTTCTAAATCAATAATTTAGATCGCTTTTAAAATATGCTCTACCATTTGAGTTTTTAGTCTGTCTAATGAAAAACTAACTTCTACTCCCAAATCGTCTAGCTGAATTTTAACACCTGGGTAATCACTTACCTGTGCATTTAACTTGATATTTGCACTAAATTTCTTACTAAAATTCTCTTCTAGTTTAGTAATTTGTTCTTTGCTAATTTCAAAGTTACTTATAATTTCACCCTCATAAGAATTGCTCTTGAGTGAAATTTGGTACTTTAACTCTTTTACTATAGTTGGAATCAAAGGCAAACGATCATTTGCTGATAACAACTTTATAAAGTTAACAGTTTTCCCTTCACTTTTAGTTAATAAAGATAAAACAAATTCCTCTTTCTTCTCATTACTTAAATCAGGAGAGAGTATTATATTGTTAAATTTTGTAGAACTAAATGCACTTGAAATATCATTTATAGATTTTTCAATTGAGTTTATCTCAGAGTCATTACAACTCTTCATCAAAGCATTTACATACTTTTTTGCAATAATTCCCTTCATTATGCAACCTTCTTCATGACTATCTTAACGAGCTCTTCTTTATCAATAGAAATAGAATCTTTATCGAACATCTCATCTAAAACGCTTGTAACAACATCACGTGCCATTCTACGTTTTTCAATATCTGTTTTCTCTTTAAAGCCTTTTTCTAAATTTTGAAGTTCAACATCTGTATCATTAGCAACTTTTTCAGAAAGGAGTTGTGCCTCTTTTCTTGAAGTTTCCACCAAAGATAAAGCGTTTGCTTTTGCCTCTTCTACTTTTGCTTGTGCAGCTTCTTTTGCAGTAACTGACTCTTTTACTTTAACTTGAATAGAATTCAATCTATCAGCGATACCTGCTATTCTACCTTTGTACGCATCTTTAACAAGATCTGCTAAAAGATAGTACATAATAGATGCAAATATAGCGAAGTTTATAGCTCTTGGAACTATATCAGTCTCACCGCTTCCATCGCTTGCCAACAATAGCACTGGTGATAAAAGAAGTAATATGTATCTTAATTTCATCCAGACCTCCTATATATTGCCAAGTTTCTGTTTGATGCTATCTCTAAAAAGAGGTATGTTTGCACTCAAACTCGCTTGAAACTCTGTTTTATCCGCTTCTAAGTCTTTCAAAAACAGCGTATACTCTTCTTCAAGTTCACTCTGCTTTTGTTCTACTTTTTTTGCGGCAATCTCTTTTGCCTCACTTAAAGCTGCTTCTCTAATCTTTCCTGCTTCCGCTTTCGCAGTAAGAACGATTTGATCAGCCTCTTTGTAGTAAGCCTCAACATCACTGGTATTTTTACCTGCATTCTCCAAATCACGCTTTATTGAATCATTTCTGTTGTCAATAAACTCCAGAAGTGGTTTATAAAGTATCTTGTTGAGAAGTATCAACAATGTGAAAAATACAAATCCAGTTACCAGCAAAAGTATTGGGCTAATGTCCAACATGTTTTTGCTCCTTTGACTAATAATCACTACCAAATTTAGTTATAACTAAAAGTGGTCATAACTAAAATTGTGCGGATTTTAACATAAATAAGTAAAAATCTTTATTAAACGGTGGGTAATTATTTAATTTTTTCTAAAAAGTGATTGATTGATTCACTATTTTTAAATTCAATTGTGATAGTATGAGCTTTTGTTTTTGTTTTCAGACCAAAGCTATTTAGTCTTTTTTCTAATGAGGAAAACTCTAAAGTGCTATTTTGTACTGTTTTCTTTTGATTGTCACTTTTTTGTTCAGTAGATTTCAATTTTTTTACTAACTGTTCAGTCTCCCTTACACTTAGTTTTTGTCCTATGATAGTATTTACTACTGTCTCTTCATCTTTTGACTCTAGTCCTACTATGACTTTTGCATGTCCTTGAGAAAGTTTCCCCTCAACTAGTAGATTTTTTGTTTTCTCAGTAAGGGAAAGTAGTCTTAGTGTGTTTGTAATCTGTGTACGACTTTTTTTGATTATTTCAGAGAGTCCCTCTTGAGTAATGTTATACTCTTCAATAAGCTCTTTATATGCAATTCCAAGCTCTATTGGATTTAAATCTTCTCTTTGAATATTTTCAATAATCGCAAGTTCACGAAGATTTTCTGACTCAATATCGGCTACTATGGCTCTTATAGTTCCTAAGCCAGCCTCTTTTGTAGCACGAAATCTTCTCTCACCAGCCAAAATCATATAATCATCATCTTTTTCAACAACTATAATAGGTTGTAAAAGACCATGTTTGAGTATAGATTCACTAAGCTCTTTTATAGCTTTTTCATTAAAATATTTTCTTGGTTGATATGGATTTGGTGAAATTCTATCTAAATCAATCTCTCTGATTAAATCTTTTGAGTTGCCAATTTCTTTGCTATAAGCATCTTCAACGTCATCAAAAATAGCCCCTAATCCTCTGCCTAAAGCTTTTTTTGCTGCCATTTTTACTTCTCCTTTCTACTGAACAAAGTCCAGCAAAAATTCCTCTCACTAAAGCTTGTGCTTTTCACAGAATATTTCATACCTAACTCGCCAATATTGAATTTGCTAAATTTTGATACGCTTTTGAACCAGGTGATTGTACATCGTAAAGTATAATCGGCTTTCCAAAACTTGGAGATTCTGCTAGTTTTATATTTCTAGGAATTACTACAAAATTAGATGTCTCTTCATCAACAAATAGTTTATTTTTAAAGTGTTGTTTCAAATCTGCAAAAACTTGCTTAGAAAGATTGTTTTGCGTGCTAAACATAGTAGGCAAGAAGCCTTTAATTTCAAGTTTTGGATTTATAGTTCTTTTTATAAGCTTAACAGTATTTAAAAGTTGTGCTAAACCCTCTAACGCAAAAAATTCACACTGGATTGGGATAATCACAGAGTTTGCAGCACTAAGAGCATTAATTGTGATGCTTCCTAAAGCAGGAGGTGAATCAATAATAATGTAATCATACTGATCTTTTATCTCTTCAATTTTAGTTTTCAAAATAAGCTCTCTACCTTGTGTTTTAGCATCATAAAACTCTTTTTCAACACCAACTAGACCTATGTTTGATGGAGCAAGATGAAGAGTTGGAAGTGCTGTTTCTAAAATAACTTGTGATAACTTTTTTCTTCCTATTAGTACGTGATATATATTGTACTCATAATCATTTCTATGAATTCCTAAACCTGTTGTTGCATTTGATTGTGGATCAATATCAATCAACAATACTTTTTTTTCAGCAACTGCAAGAGATGCAGCTAAATTTACTGCTGTCGTCGTTTTGCCCACTCCGCCCTTTTGATTTGCTATAGCTATTATCTCACTCATCTTAAACTGTACACCCTTCTGTTTTCTACCTCTATAGAACCGTCATTTAGAAGCTTAGCATCTGCTAATAATTTTTTTTTACCGTCCAAGTGGAAGGTAAAACCAAGACTATTTTGAAATTCTATCTTATATTTACTAAAAACATTCTTCCATGAGATTTTTTCTTTTAGTTTTTCGGTAAATAGTTGCACAAGTTTTTGAGGGGCTATTTGCACATCTAAAGTAGCAAATTGCTCTGGTGCATGGAGTATGTTTAGTCCAATTGAGCCTATAATTGTCTCTTTTATTTTAGTTGTTATGACTCCACCAATTTTTCTGTTTTTTATATAAAAATCATTGGGCCATTTTATCCATACAGTAGAGCCTAACTCACATAAAACTTCTCTCATAATCCAAGAAAAATAGATAGAAATTGACTCCAATTTCAAATCTTTTGGCAAGTGTTTCTCTTCTACACAAAATGACAGATAAAGATTTCCTTCTTCACCTTCCCAAAAGTTACCTCTACTTCCTACACCATCACTCTGAAAATCAACTCCAATTGCATATGGAGGTGTTATAGTTCTCTCTTTTATTTTTTCAATAAGATATCTATGCGTTGAAGGAAGATGCTTAAACCACTGAGTTTCCAACTTCTAACCTTTTTCCTCTTACATAATCAACTACATTCATCTCTTTTTTTGAAGCTGGTTGGACAGTTTTAAGCCTCAAAGCACCATCTCTACATGTAACGATTACACTTTTATCTTCTATAGCTATAATTTTGTTTGGCTTGCCCATATCTTTTATAGGTTCTATATCTTTCAATTTTAATCCAGAATCTAAAAATAGACCAGGCCAAGGGGTATATGCTCTAAACTTTGTATAAATTTGGCTTGCACTATCTCTTTCAAATGAAACTAAGCCATCAGACTTTTTTATTTTTTTTGCATAAGAGGTATCTGAGTTATTCTGCTTTAGAGGCTCGATATTATCGAAGTTTTTCAGTGTTTTAATAGTTAGTTTTGCAGCTATAGTTGAGAGTTCTTCAAATAGCCTATCTACTTTTATATGTTCATCAAGCTTAAAGTATGAAAAACCTAAAATATCTCCAGTATCTAATCCCTCTTCCATGAGCATTGAAGTGACTCCTGCAAATTCATCTTTATTTAGTAAAGATGACTGAATTGGACTTGCACCCCTATATTGTGGTAGTAAAGAAGCATGAAGATTAATACAAGGTGCCATATCAAGCACTTCACGAGGAAGAATCTGACCATAAGCAGCTACAACTATAAAATCTGGCTTAAAAGAGTTTATCTTCTCATAAGCCTCTATATTCTTAAGCGTTTTAGGTTGATAAACTTCTACATGTAAACCGTTTTCTAAAATGTAATTTTTTGTATGAGGAGGAGTTAAAATTTGTTTTCTTCCTACTGGTTTATCTGGTTGAGTAACAAGTAAAGAAACTTTAATATCTTTACATCTAAGAAGCTCTTGTAAAATCTTGGTTGCATAATCTGGAGTTCCCATAAATACTATTTTCATTAACTTTCCCTAGAAGTAAAAAGTGTTCCACCCTTATGAATACCATTAAGCATATAACTCTTAACATCACTTAGGTCAAATCCACTGGACATAAACATATCTTTTTTCCTTTGAAGTAAAAAATCTGCTGATTTTAATTTAGTTACGATGCCACCTGTTGCAAATTCACTTCCCGCATTTAGAGGTAATTCTAACTCCTCCTTATCAATACTATGCACTACTTTTTTTATAACGGCATCACTATATTTTCTAGGATCTTTATCGTAGTAACCATCTATATCTGAAAGAATTATTAGCAAATCAGCTCTAAAATAGTAAGCAACATGAGCGGAAAGTTGATCGTTGTCACCAAATACTAACTCTTCTATTGCTGTTGCATCATTTTCATTTATAATTGGTAAAACATCATGACTTATGAGAGTATCTACTGCACACTTTGCATTTTGAGTTCTTTTTCTTGAATCAAAATCATCTGCTGTTAAAAGTATCTGTGCACCAATCTTGTCAAATTTTGCTAATTTTTTGTTGTATAGTTCTATAAGGTGAGGCTGTCCAACTGCAGCTATGGCTTGTCTATTGGGAAGTGATTTTTTATCTAGTTTTAGTTTAGAATATCCAGCTGCAACTGCGGCCGAACTAACCAAGATAATTTCATGGTTTTTCATAAGTTCTACTAAAAACTCTACTAAATTTAGCATTCTCGTTTTTTCAATACGATTTTGCTCACTCAGTACATGACTTCCTACTTTAACAACTACTCTCATATAAATATCTCCTTTTTCAGGAACAAAGTCCCTAAAAAATTCCTCTTACTAAAGCTCTCACTTTGTGAAGAATTTTTTTACTCTTCTTTTTCTTTTCTCGTTTCATTAACTGCACCTAAAAGTGCATATTTTATAGCTTCTAAGTTTTTTCTTGATATTGAAGAAAATGGCATTACAAAGTATGGTTTTGAGTTATCATAGCCATCATAGCCTTGTACGTCTTGACAATATGCAGGAATATCATCCTCAAAACCAAAATGTTTTCCATTTTTGTTTGATTCAAGTCCTAACATTTTTATAAACTCTTCTGATTTTTCTACAACTTCTTCAGGACTTAAAGCATCACTTCTAGTAAGTGCTATTGCATAAGAGTTCTGTGAAAGATTTTCAGAGAAATTTTTAACCTCTTTTGCCAAAGTTCTATACTGCTCTTCTAGTTCTCTATAGTTTGCGATATCTATCATGAAAAGTAAAAATTTAGTTCTCTCAATGTGCTTTAAAAAATCTAGCCCAAGACCTCTTCCATCACTTGCTCCCTCAATAATCCCAGGAATGTCAGCCATAACATACGATTGGAAGTTATCCGTCTCTACAACTCCTAGCTTTGGAGTTAGTGTTGTAAACTCATAGTTTGCTATTTCTGGTTCTGCATTTGAAAGAACTGAGATAAGAGTTGATTTTCCTACATTTGGAAACCCTACAAGTCCAACATCTGCTATAAGTTTAAGCTCTAGTTTAACGTTTCTACTCTCGCCGTTAATTCCAGGTTGAGCATATGAAGGTCTTTGGTTAGTTGGTCCTTTAAAGTGAACATTTCCAAGCCCACCTTTTCCACCCTCAATGAAAAGTAATTTTTCTCCATCTTTCACTAAATCAAACAGGATCTCGCCAGTATCACCGTCAATTACTTGCGTTCCTGGAGGAACTACTACGTCTAAAGATTCTCCATATTTTCCATAACATTTTCTTGCCATTCCTGGTTGCCCATTTTTGGCTTTTAAATTTCCTGAGCCTCTAAAATGAGATAATGTATGAGTATTTTTATCTACTCTAAAAAAGATACTTCCACCTTTTCCACCATCACCACCATCAGGTCCACCCATGATAACGTGCTTTTCACGTCTAAATGAAACACAACCTGCACCACCATTACCTGATTTTAAATTTAACTGTACATTATCGACGAACATGGGAAACCTTTGTTATTTGTTTTGGAAATTTTAAATTATTTATAATATCTACATGTAGAGATTAAAAATAATCTCGTTAAGGGGAGTTAGGCGGATTAAATCCGCCTAATAATTATGCGGGGATAACAGAAACTTTGTTTCTTTTTTTGTCTTTACGTTTGAACTCAACATGTCCATCTACTAAAGCATAGATAGTATGATCTGTTCCGATTCCAACATTGTCACCAACATGAACTTTTGTTCCACGTTGTCTGATTATGATGTTACCTGCAACTACAAATTCACCACCGAATTTTTTAACGCCTAGTCTACGACCAGCTGAATCTCTATTATTCTGAGTACTACCTTGACCTTTCTTATGTGCCATTAGTTATCCTTTTTTCTAAAATTCTTCTTTTTAAGAAGCAAAGCTTCTTAAAAATTCATCTCACTAAAGCTACAGCTTGCTGAGAAAACTATTTTGGTTCTATGCTTTTATGCTTAAAACTCTAACTTTAGTATACTGTCTTCTAAAACCACGTTTAAGCTTAGAATCTTTTCTTCTACGCTTTTTAAAGATAATAACTTTCTTATCTTTACCGTCAGTTATGATTTCAAGTTCAACTTTTGCACCATCTACGAATGGAGCTCCAACTTTAAGTTCGTCGCCTTTAACAGCTAAAACTTCAGTCACCTCGATTTTCTCTTTTGGCTGAGCGTCAAACTTGTCGAGATCTAAGATATCGCCTTCTTGAACTTTATACTGCTTCCCGCCATTTTTAATGATTGCATACATATGTATGTCCTTTTTTGAAGAGTTTTTTATTAAGAGATGGATTTTAGCGAAAATATCTTTAAGGTAAGGTTAAACTTTAATCTAAAATAGTGTAATGTTATTTAAAAGTTTACATAACACAAACTTTTTAAGTACAATACAAAAACAAAACAAAAAGGTCACCATTTGAAAGCGATACATATATTTTCCATATTTTTACTTGGGTTTATTTTAATTGGTTGTTCAAATAAACAAACACCAATCAAAAAAGAGATTAAAAAAACAGTAAAAATTCAAAAAAAAATAGACAATTATAAAAAAGCAATGAGTTATGAAGATAAAAATGGAGTTATAAAGGGCGATAACTATGCTAAATATAAATACTATTTAGACAAAGCTATTAAAGAAAAAAATCCAAAAGCATATGTTAAAGCTTTCAATAACTATAAAAACCCTATTGGTAAAAAAGCATATATTAAAAAAAGATATAAAATTGTTTCTGAACCAAACAGACAAAAAGCTACTAAATTTGCTATTTTAGCAATAGAAAATAAAAAAAATAAAAAAATTGCTTGTAGCACAATCAAACAGATTGGTAACCAATACATGTTCGATGCAAAAGAGTCATATAAAATCTATTTGGCGAACAAAAAACAGGGTTGTATAAATAAGAATGATAAAAAATTTGATTTTCAATTTACTCCTAGTATCTCTTTTATAAATAAAACGAACGGCAAGAAAGAGTTCAAAGAAAAAAATAAAAAAGTTCAAAAAGAACTCATAGATAACTATGCAAAAAAAGCACTAAACGAAACTTTGGCTAAAGATTATGTAAAATATGATGACAGATGGATAATTCTTTCACAAAGTGCAATAAACCTAGCAAAAATAGAATATAGTGACGGAAATGAAGAGTCAGCAGGCTATTACTTAGCCCTTGCGAAAGATATTATTGAGTCTACTCCATTAAATAAAAACAGATATTATCGATATGACCTAAAAAATGGTGGTGAAAAAAAATACTATCATTACAAACAAAGAAATAAAATTATTAAAATAGGCTCAGACAAAATATTAAATGCACTTTTGAAAATAATTTGAAAAAATATACACTAATTCACGTAGCACTCAAGCATGAAGCCAAACCAATAATAGAACAATTTAAACTACAATGTATACAAACTAAACCTTTCAAAATTTATAAAAAAGATGATATTGCTTTAGTAGTTTGTGGAATGGGCAAACAAAACACGCTACACTTAAAAGAAGTTTTTAAAACATACAATATTAAAAGAGCTATAAACATAGGTATAGCTGGTTGTAAAGACAAATCTATTGCAATAGGCTCTATATTTTGTACAAATCGTAGGCTTGAATACATAAATTATGCTACTTTAACCACGGTTAATAAAGCATTAGATAGTTCAGAGAACCTAAAAACAACTCTTGTCGACATGGAAGCTGAGAGTTTTACATCTATATGTAAAGAGTTTTTAGATATAAAAGATATATATATTTTAAAAATCGTATCTGATCACTTAGATACAACAATACCAAAAAAAGAGTTTGTATGGAAGATTATAGAGAGAAATTTACAAAGCATATCAAAAGTTGTAACTTTACAAAACTAGACATAACTACACAGAATTTTTTAGAAGAAAAAGCTTACATGTACAGATTTACATTTTCTGACATAAAACAGCTTGTAGATATGGCAATAGACTTAGATATGTGGGAAGAAGAGCCTCTACATGTAAAGTGGAAAGATGAAGATAACAAGAAAAAAACCCTTTTACATGTAAAGAAGTTTTATGAAGAGTTGAGACAAAAACCTAAAAGTTATAAAAACTTTGATGTAAGTAGTAACAAACGAGATAAATTTAACTTTTTTGAATATGAAAAAGAGGAGATTTCACTTGGATCTTGTCCTGTAGCAAGTCCAAAAACTAGATGTTGTAACCTCATGACACTTGATGCAGTTGAGAGTTGTGGATTTGACTGTTCTTACTGTTCAATACAATCTTTTTACAATGAAAATAAAATCGGATTTGATAAAAACTTTGCGACTAAACTTAAAAATCTAAAGCTTGATAAAAACAAAACTTACCACATAGGAACTGGACAGAGTTCAGACTCTTTGATGTGGGGAAACAAGCATGGAATACTTGAAGCTCTTTTTGAGTTTGCTGAAAAAAATTCAAATGTAATCTTAGAGTTGAAAACAAAGTCTGATAACATTTCATACCTGCTTGAAAATGATGTTCCTAAAAATATACTATGTACTTGGAGCATCAATACTCCTACTATAATAAAAAACGAAGAAAACTTAAGTGCATCACTTGATAAAAGAGTGCGATGTGCCAGAAAACTTGCAGATAAAGGTGTTTTAGTTGGCTTTCATTTTCACCCTATTGTTGTGTATCAAAACTATCTTGAAGAGTATAAAGAGACAGTAGATGTGCTTTTAAAAAACTTTAAGCCTGAAGAAGTTGTGCTTATAAGCCTTGGTACTTTGACATTTATAAAACCTGTTATAAAAAAGCTTAGAGGAAGAGACTTTAAAAGTAAAATCCTTCAAATGCCCTTAGAAGATGCTAGTGGAAAACAGTCTTACCCATTATCAATTAAAGAAGAGATGTTCAAAGGTGTTTATGAAGCTTTTAAACTTTGGCATAAAGATGTTTATTTTTATATGTGTATGGAAGATGAAAGTCTTTGGAAAAAAGTTTTTGGATATGAATATGCTCACAATGACGAGATGGAGAATAGGATGATAGCCTC
>Ga0256845_1002132_pt1 | contig 14667 bp, 15 predicted proteins | sample RiftiametaG_FD_189101 | JGI IMG/M metagenome (GOLD analysis project Ga0256845, IMG submission 189101) | Tube worm associated microbial communities from hydrothermal vent at the East Pacific Rise, Pacific Ocean - Riftia | ecosystem: Host-associated > Annelida > Integument > Unclassified ...
TAGAAGCAGAAATGGAGGCAACTCCAGAAAGAGATGAGATTATTCAATTTATCCGTAATTCTCAGCGAGGAATTATGAAAGGGTATTTCGGAGGATAAAAAAAAATTCTACTTTCAAATTAAAATAGTTAAATAAAAATAAATAAACATTTTTAGAGAATGGCAACAACATCAGACATTAGAAACGGATTGTGTATAAAGTACAACAACGATATTTATAAAGTAATTGAATTTTTACATGTAAAACCAGGGAAAGGACCAGCATTTGTAAGAACAAAATTAAAAAGTGTAACGAACGGAAAAGTAGTTGACAATACGTTTCCTGCAGGTAGAAAAATTGATGAGGTACGTGTAGAGACGCATAAATTTCAATTTTTATATGCAGAAGGAAATACATTTCATTTTATGAATACGCAAGATTATAATCAGATTACCTTAGAAAAAGAAATTTTAGACGCACCAGATTTATTAAAAGAAGGAGAAGTAGTAACAGTGATTATAAACTCTGAAGATGATATGCCACTTTCTGTAGATATGCCACAAAGTGTTGTTTTAGAAGTAACACATACTGAGCCTGGTGTAAAAGGGAATACTGCAACAAATGCAAATAAACCTGCAACAGTAGAAACAGGAGCAAGAGTAAATGTTCCTTTATTTATCAATGAAGGGGATAAAATTAAAATCGAAACGACTAAGGGTACCTATCAAGAGCGTGTAAAAGAGTAAAATAATTTCAATGAAATTTAAAACTCCACAAACACTACAACAAATAGCCACATTATTAAATGCTAATTTTGTTGGTACTACTGATTTTTTAATCACAGGAATTAATGAAATTCATGTAGTTGAAAAAGGGGATATTGTTTTTGTAGATCATCCAAAATATTATGACAAGGCGTTGAACTCAAAAGCAACTACTATCCTAATCAATAAAAAAGTAGCTTGTCCTGAAGGAAAAACATTGTTAATTTCTAAGGATCCTTTTCGAGATTTTAATAAGATTACAAAGTACTTTAATCCTTTTATTGCATCTAAAGTAAGTATTGCAGTATCTGCTGTAATTGGAGAAAACACAGTGATTCAACCTAATGTGTTTATCGGAAATAATGTGAAAATCGGAAAAAACTGTATCATTCATCCAAATGTAAGTATTTATGATGATTGCATTATAGGAAACAATGTAACTATTCATGCAAATACCGTTTTAGGGTCTGATGCTTTTTATTATAAAAATAGACCTACAGGTTTTGATAAACTAATTTCTGGAGGTAGTGTTGTTATTGAAGACAATGTAGATTTAGGAGCGTCTTGTACTATTGATAAAGGTGTTTCTGGAAACACAACAATTGGCGAAGGAACAAAAATTGACAATCAAGTGCATATTGGGCATGATACCATAATTGGCAAAAAATGTTTAATAGCTTCGCAAACGGGAATTGCGGGTTGTGTAATTATTGAAGATGAAGTTACACTTTGGGGGCAGGTAGGTACAACAAGTGGCATATCTATTGGAAAAGGAGCTGTTATTTTAGGACAAACAGGTGTTACAAAATCTGTAGAAGGAGGGAAAACCTATTTCGGAACACCCATTTCAGAATCTCGTCAAAAGCTAAAAGAATTGGCAACTTTAAAAAGGTTGACAAATCAAAAGAAATAATTAAAAAATTTGATATTCAACATTTAAAAATTGAGTATTTTTGTGTTGCTTTAAATCTGTAAAAATACAGTTTAGCAGTTAAACTATTAAACAAATACATATGAGTGTTTTAGTAAATAAAGATTCAAAAATTATAGTACAAGGATTTACAGGGAGTGAAGGTACTTTTCATGCTGGTCAAATGATAGATTACGGAACCAACGTTGTAGGTGGAGTTACTCCTGGAAAAGGTGGTCAAACACATTTAGGAAAACCTGTTTTTAATACGGTTGTTGACTCAGTAAAAGAAGTAGGAGCAGATACTTCCATAATTTTTGTGCCACCAGCATTTGCATCCGATGCAATTATGGAATCAGCTGATGCAGGTATCAAAGTAATCATTTGTATTACAGAAGGAATCCCTACTGCTGATATGGTAAAAGTAAAAGCATATTTAGCAGATAAAGATTGTAGGTTGGTTGGTCCTAACTGCCCAGGAGTTATCACTCCAGATGAAGCTAAAGTTGGTATTATGCCAGGTTTTATTTTCAAAAAAGGAAAAGTAGGAATCGTTTCTAAATCAGGAACACTAACTTATGAAGCTGCAGATCAGGTAGTAAAACAAGGATACGGAATTACAACAGCTATCGGAATAGGAGGTGATCCAATTATTGGGACAACAACAAAAGAAGCTGTAGAAATGTTAATGAACGACCCCGAAACGGAAGCTATTGTAATGATTGGTGAGATCGGTGGGAATTTAGAAGCAGAAGCTGCACAATGGATTAAAGCAGACGGAAATAGAAAACCAGTAGTTGGTTTTATTGCAGGACAAACTGCACCAGCAGGAAGAACAATGGGGCACGCAGGTGCTATTGTTGGTGGTGCTGATGATACTGCACAAGCAAAAATGAAAATTCTTGCTGATAATGGAATACACGTTGTTAGTTCGCCAGCAAAAATAGGCGAGATGATTGCAACTGTTTTAAACTAAATGTTATTACTAGGAATAAAGCAATTTATTTATAATAAAGCTGCTTTTTCTTAATAATGTATAAAATTCCCGTTTTTGAACGGGAATTTTTAATTCAAAAAAGAATTTTATCTTTGACAAACAACTATAAATTATAAAAATGAAACTATTAGAAAATAAAACAGTAATTATTACTGGTGCTACCAGAGGAATTGGTAGAGGAATTGCTATAGAACTTGCCAAACAAGGTGCAAATATCGCTTTTACATACAGCTCTTCAGTAGATGCTGCAAATCAATTAGAAAAAGAATTATCAGATTTAGGTGTAAAAGCAAAAGGATATCAATCTAATGCAGCAGATTTTAACGCAGCTCAAGAATTGGCGAAAGAAGTATTAACTGCATTCGGTTCTATTGATGTATTGATTAACAATGCAGGAATTACCAAAGACAATTTGTTGATGCGTATTACTGAAGATGATTTTGATAAAGTAATAGAAATCAATTTAAAATCGGTTTTTAATTTAACGAAAGCAGTGATAAGACCGATGATGAAACAGCGCAAAGGATCTATTATAAATATGAGTTCTGTGGTTGGTTTAAAAGGAAATGCAGGTCAATCTAATTATGCTGCCTCTAAAGCAGGTATTATCGGTTTTTCTAAGTCAATCGCCTTAGAACTAGGTTCTAGAAACATTAGAAGTAATGTTGTTGCCCCAGGTTTTATAGAAACCGAAATGACGGCTAAATTAGATGAAGAAACTGTAAAAGGTTGGAGAAATGCAATCCCTTTAAAACGAGGAGGAACACCACAAGATATAGCCAATGCCTGTGTGTTTTTAGCTTCGGATATGAGTAGTTATATTACTGGACAAACATTATCTGTTGATGGTGGGATGTTGACATAATAACATTTTAGACCTGATAGGTTTTCTTCCAACAATGGTAGATAAATAAAACCAGTTAGGTCTTTTTAATATAAAATTAGTAGCTTTATCAAATGAGAATTAGTTTCAAAAAAATATTTCTAACGTCATTTATTTTATTGCTGATGAGTATTTTTTTACCAAATACAATTATCAAGTTAAATGCAAAAAACAAAACATTTAAAGATGTTTATTTGATTCAGAAAAATAAAGTAGGACTAGTTTTAGGAACAGGAAAATTTTTAAAAAACGGAATGGTAAATTTATATTTTACCTACAGAATTAATGCTACTGTGAAATTATTTAATGCTAAAAAGATAGACTTTGTGCTAATTAGTGGTGATAATGGAAGTACAGTATACGATGAACCATCCGATTTTAAAAATGCTCTAATAGCAAATGGGATACCTGAAAAAAAAATATTTTTAGATTATGCTGGTTTTAGAACATTAGACTCTGTAGTAAGAGCCAAAGAAATTTTTGGACAAACTAAAATTACAATTATATCTCAAAAATTTCATAATGAAAGAGCTATCTATTTAGCAGAAAATAAAGGAATAAAAGCAGTAGGTTTTAATGCAAAAGATGTGTCTGGAAGATATGGTCTAAAAGTAAAACTAAGAGAATACTTCGCAAGAACAAAAGTTTTTGTTGATATCATTTTTAATATACAACCCAAATTTTTGGGAGAAAAGATTAATATTAAATAAGTAGTTTATTGCAAACAACCACTATTTTATATATCATTTTAGCATTGTTATTAAGTCTTTTAATAGCATTTTTTCAGTATTTCTATAAAAACAAAGACAAGCGCAAAATAAATATTTTATTATTTGTTCTGCGTACTTTTAGCTTGTTTTTAATAGGATTATTATTTATCAATCCAATAATTAAAACCAGAAAAATAGAAAACACCAAACCTATTTTAGCTGTTTTGGTTGACAATTCTCTTTCTACAAAATATTTTAAACAAGAGAAAGTAATAGATACTATTCTACAGAAAATTAAAGCTAGTAAAGCGTTAGATAAAAAATTTAAGATTGATTACTTTTCTTTCGGAAAAAGACTACAAGTGCTAGATAGCTTGTCTTTTAATGCTTCTCAAACAAATATTTCTAATGCAATTACATCTATAAATGAGTTGCAAAAAGAAGAAAATGGTGCCATTTTATTGCTTTCTGATGGAAATCAAACCATAGGTAATGACTACGAATTTACAGATTCAGAAAAAACAATTTATCCAATAGTATTAGGAGACACAACACTATATAAGGATTTAAAAATTGCGCAATTAAATGTAAATAAATACAGTTATATTAAAAACAAATTTCCGGTAGAAACAATATTGTTTTATGAAGGAAAGGAGGTTGTAAATACTCACTTTTCAATTTATCATAAAGGAAAGGCTATTTTTAGTAAAAAAGTTCGTTTTTCTCCTTCTGATAACGTAAAAACTATTACTGCTAATTTTACTTCAGTAAAAGAGGGTTTACAGTTTTATACTGCATCGATTCAAAAAATTACTGATGAAAAAAATATACAAAATAATAAAAAAACCTTTTCTATTGAAGTAATCAATGAGCAAACAAAAGTGTTGATTTTAACGTCTATTTTACATCCAGATTTAGGGGTTCTAAAAAAATCTATTGAAAGTAATAAACAACGTTCAGTTACAATAATAAATATCAATAAATTTAGTGGCAAAATAGATGATTTTCAGTTAGTTGTTTTATACAATCTAAATAAGGAATTTAAGAATATTTTAAAGGAAATAAAAAATAAAAATTCTAATTATTTAATCATTTCGGGGCTAAATACAGATTGGGATTTTTTAAACAAACAACAATTAGGGATTTATAAAAAGTACATCAACCAAGTAGAAAATTATAGTGCAGTTTTTAACAGTCAATTTTTAACTTTTGTACAAAAGGACATTGGTTTTAATCGGTTTTCTCCTTTAAAAGATAAGTTTGGAGAAATTATATTATCAAAATCACACCAAACAATGTTGTACCAACAAATTTCCGGACTCAAAACGCAACAACCTTTATTAGCTACTTTTGAGCTTAATAATCAGAAATCAGCATTTTTATTTGGAGAGGGAATCTGGAAATGGCGCGCAACAAGCTTTTTAAATCAAAATTCATTTAAAGATTTTGATGCTTTTATAAGTAATTTAGTGCAGTATTTGGCATCTAATAAAAAACGTAGCCGTTTAGACGTTACCGCAAAAAGTGTTTATCCTTCAAATAGCACTGTTAAACTATCGGCTTTTTATGTAGATAAAAACTATAAATTTGATGATAGAGCGTCTTTGTGGTTACATCTTACAAATAAACAAACAAAAGAAAGTAAAAAAGTGCCTTTTTCTTTGATGAATAATTCCTATCAAATCGAGGTTGAAAATTTAGCAGAAGGAAATTACGCATACAAAGTTTCTGTTGAAAATCAGAAGATAAAGAAATATGGAGTATTTAAAGTGACAAATTATAAAGTTGAAGAGCAGTTTACTAATGCAAATGATAAAAAGTTGCAGAAATTAGCAGATAAAACAGGAGGGAAGCTGTATTATTCAAATCAAAATAATGAAATGATTAAAGAGATTGTTAGTAATAAAAAGTATTTTACAACGCAGAAATCAACCATAAAAGAAAAAAACTTAATTGATTGGAAATGGATTTTATTTATAATAATCACCTTATTATCAACAGAATGGTTTGTTAGAAAATACCATGGAAAAATCTAATTATAGTTTTGGTAAAAACCTACCTACTTTTTTTTTATAAGTACTATAATCTGAATATCTTTTTAAAAGCATGCTTTCTTCATAAGAAGATTTGAAGTAGAAAAGTATCAATAAAACTATTGAAATCAATAATTTAAAAGATGAATCTGTGTACAATGCATAACCAAAAGTGGTGAGTAAAATCCCTGTATAAATAGGGTGTCTCACAAAATGATATAGTCCAGTTTGTGTTAATTTAGATGTAGATTTTGGTGTGGGAAATGGAGATAAATTCTTGTTCAATTGCAATAGTGCTAAACTTAAAACTATGATTCCTGTGATAGTAACTCCTCCAGAAATCATTCTTAAAAGAACAGGAGAATTAATACTAATAATTTTAAAATCAAATAAGTATACAAAGAATAGCAAGAATTGCATTCCTACAAAAAAGTAATCTTTACGTTTTAATTTCATAGAATAAAAGTATAAAAAAAAGAGGCTAAATTTAAAATTTTCGCCTCTTTTTAGATAAGTTAGGTCAATTTATACTTCTTTACCTTTCATCATTTTATTCCAATATAAATAGGGTAATAAGTATTTTTTAAGAATCCATAAACGCCAGTGTTCTTTTGACGAATCACTAATCATTAAAGGAAATTGTTTTAATTTAGGATCTGGAGCAAAGACACTACCATATGTAAATTCTGCCAATACCATTTTACCGTATCCTGTAACTAAGGGACAAGAAGAGTAACCATCGTATTCTTTATTTGTTAATGAATTTGATGCTATTAAATTAAGAATATTAGCAACAACAACAGGTACTTGTTTTCTTATGGCAGCTCCGGTTTTTGCTGTTGGCAATTGCGCAACATCACCTAAACCAAATACATTATTAAATTTTGTAGACTGTAGTGTTTTGTCACTAACGCTTACCCATCCTCCTTCATTTGCTAATGGAGATTCTGAAATAAATTTAGGAGCAGCTTGTGGTGGAGCTAAGTGTAACATATCGAATTTAATACCAAAACGATTGCCCTCTTTGATTGTATTTACTTTTTTATAATTGTATTGAATAGATTCGTCTAATTTTTTCCCTTCATTATCCCCAGAAATAACAACACAACCACCAGCTTCTATATCTTTAGCTAATTCATACCAAGCAATTTGTTTATCTCCATCTACTTCTACTAATTTATGATGAAATCGAATATTAATATCTTTTCTATCAATTACATTCATTAATGTTTCTGCAATTGGTTTTACTCCAAAAATAACGGACCCTGGAGTTGCAAAAATCACATCTGTTTTGTCTCTAACGCCCGATTTTACAAAATGATCTTCTGCTAAGTACATAATTTTTTGCGGAGCACCACCACATTTAATAGGTGTAGTTGGCTGAGTAAATAGCGCAGTACCTCCTTTAAAATTTTTAAGAACCTCCCAAGTGTGTTCTGGATCTGTGTAGTTTGAACAAACAACACCTTTATCCATCGCCTCTGGCAATCCTTTTACTAACTCTGGCGCCATTACAAGCCCAGGAGCAACCACTAAATAATCATATGTAAAATCTTTACCATCTTTAGTTGTCACTTTGTTATTGTCTGGATCTAAATTTGTAACAAATTCTTTTACCCAATTTACATTTTTTGGCATCACAGAATCCATACTGCGAGCAGTTTTATCAAAATCATATGTATTTGCACCAACCAAAGTCCATGCTGGTTGGTAGTAATGTGTTTTTGCTGGCTCAAAGACTCCGATATCTAATGTAGGATTCTTCTCTAGTAATTGTGAAGCAATCATAATTCCTGCAGTCCCTCCTCCAATAATTAATATTTGATGATGTGTACTCATAGTTTGTTTAGTTTTTAAAATTGAAATCTGCTAAATATAAGACCAAGTTGCAAAACAAATTGTAACTTTTGTTACAAAAGAATAAAAGAAGTTTAAAAAATTAACGATTTAAGTAGAAAGTTCGTAAAAATTTATCTAAAAAATGATTAATTGAGTAGAAAGTTCTATAAAAAAAAACTAACTTTTTATCATTTTGATAAATAATTCTTCATCTTTTCTTTTTTCTGATGAATTGTAGCAGTCCTCCATAATTTGAATTTCAAAATTAGTGAAATACAATAAATACTCTTCTTTACTTCCTCCAAATGGTGGACGGTTTTCATACAATGGTACTCTAAAAAGTACTCCTGCTAATTTTCCATTCTCATTTAAAAGCTCCTGTATTTTTGATGCATACTCAGTTCGTAAATTAGGGTTTAAAGCACAAAAAAATGTTTGCTCAATAATCAAATCAAATTTTAAATCTAAATCAAAAAAATTACTATGAAGTAAATGAATAGAGGGGAAGGAGGGAACACGATTTTGAATATTCTCTAAAGCAGTTTCTGATAAATCTACCACATACACATTTTTAAATCCGTTTTTGTGTAAATATTCAGCTTCATAAGAATTTCCTCCACCAGGAATTAAAATGCTTAGATTCTTATCAGTAAGTTGATCAAAATAGGTTTTTAGAGGAGGAGAAACTTCTCCTAAATCCCAACCCGTATTTTTTTCTTTATAACGGTTATTCCAAAAATCTTCGGATAAAAATTCCATTATAAAAATTCTTTTACTTTACTAATAATACTGTTTTTAGGAACTACTCCAGACTGTCTCCAAACTTGTTTACCTTCTTTATACAAAATTAAAGTTGGTACGCCTCTAACATTGAGTTTTGCTGCCATTTTTTGATTTTTATCAACATCAATCTTAATAATTTTAATTTGTTCTTTTAATGTTGATTTTACCTCTTTAAGAATAGGAGCGAGCGCTTTACAAGGGCCACACCAATCTGCAGCAAAATCTACCAAAACAGGCATAGGTTGATTGATAATCTCTTTAAAGGATGCCATTTTTATTTTTTTAATTAAAAAGCCTGAATTATTTTAAAAAAATTCAGGCTTATATTTTGTTATTATTATAAAGTTTAAGAACTCATTTTACCCGAAGCGCAACTTACAAAAGATTTTGCTTTATGTACCATCGTATTAGCATCGCCAACTTCTGGATATCCCATTTTTGAAAGTTTTGTTTTTACAGTTGTAAAAATTTCATCAGAAACGGTGTTAATTTTAATTTCTGAATTTTCTAGAGTAACCTCAACTTCATTAATTCCTTCTATTGAGAGTAATCCTTTTTTAATGGTATTTGCACAACCATTACATTTAAGATTTAATATATTTATTGTAATCATAATTTTGTTTTTTACTATTTATAGTGTCAGTCGTAAAAATAGCTGAAATTTTACAGAGAGATCTATAAAAAACAGATTAGTTAAAAGTAACATTTAAAACCCCTCTAAAGTCACCATTTTTAAAACCTATGGCTTTATCATTTGGATAGAAAGATTTAATAATACTATCTGTAGCAGTATTTTTTATATCTCCATGACAAGATAAGCATTTTGCTTCTAATTTAATAGGAGCATAAAAATGGACTTTTCCATTTTTATCTTTCTTAACCATTGGTTTTAACTTTTCTCCTTTCTCTATTTGAGCTAGGTAAGTATTTAAAATAGTTTGCTCATCATTATTAGGTTTATTTTCTTCATTTCTAATTTTATGAGAAGTTCTTTTAATACTAACATTGTATTTGTCTGAAATTTCCTTTGTTAATGGATTGGCTGCAACGTTACAAAATGGAATAGCTTGTTTAGTACCACCAGCTTTCATTTGTATCATTAAGTTACTCCCTAGTTTTTGGAGTGTCGCTTTTCCTATTTTTTTTCCTTTAACAATATATTGTTTTTTTTCTTCTGTTGATAATCCAGCTTCTTTTTTACAGCTTACAAACGAGAAAACTGCAATTATAATTATTAATAAATTTTTCATTTTACTTAACAGATTTAAAACCACTTCTTTCCCATCCTATAAATCCACCATTAAGATTTACTACATTATATCCTTTTGCTTTAAGCATTGCAGCAGCTCTCATACTTCTAGATCCTGAGCGGCAATAGACATAAATTGGCTGATCTTTTTTATAGGATGCCATTTTATTGATAAAATCATTATCAAAGACATTGATGTTTTTAGCATTTTCAATATGCCCTTGAGCGTATTCTCTTGGAGTTCTTACGTCTACTAATTGTACTTTTTTATCTTCAGTTTCTTCTTTAAAAGTTTTTGTATCAACTTTTCTTATTACTGGTGTTCCTTGTGCTTCTTTAGATTTTAGTACTTCTGAAGAAGTCTTTTTTACAGGAGTATTTTCACAACTGGAAACGATAGAGCCCGTAAATAAAAATAGTAAAAGAATGTATATTTTATAATTTTTCATTTTTTTTATGATTTTAAAATTAGTGGTGCAAACATAAAAGATATCTTTATAATGAAGTGTAATCTATGTTACAAAAAAGGCCTGTACTTAGTACACGCCTTTTAATTATTTAAAGCTGTTATTACTACAAAAAAGTTGTAGGACAAACAAAATCTGTCATTGAAGCGTCTGTTTCTTTTAAACTTTTGAAACCACCTCTAATATCTGTTACATTAGCCACACCATTTGCCATAAAAATAGATGCTGCAATCAAAGAACGGTAACCACTTGCACAATGCAAAAAGTATTCTTTATTTGTATCAATTTCTGCAAAGTTTGCATTAATTGAATCTAAAGGAAAATTCTCAACCCCTTTAACGTGCTCAGATCTGTATTCAGTATCTTTTCTAACATCCGTTGGTTTTTCTAGTTCTCCTTTAGCTAACGCATCTGCAAATTCTTGCGCCGACATAGATCCAACTTTATCATAGTTGTTTCCTGCTGATTTCCAAGCGTCCATTCCTCCTTTTAGGTATCCTAAAGTATTGTCATATCCTACTCTAGAAAAACGAGTTGCAACCTCTTGGACTCTATCCTCATCAGTAATAAAAATAATTTTTTGCTGAATATTTGTTACCAATGCACCGACCCAAGGGGCAAAACTGCCATCAATACCAATAAACCATGCTCCTGGAACAGTACCTTGCTCAGTATATGCTTCTTTAGAGCGGGTGTCTATGACTAAAATATCTTTTTGCTCGCTCATTTCTTTAAATGTAGCAACATCTAAAGCAACAGTTCCTGCATTTAACACTTCATCAATACTTGTATTGATAGATTTGTTCATTTTTACATTATTAGGAAAATATTGTGGAGGCGTAGTTAAACCTGTTAAGACTTCCTTAATAAATTCTTCTTTAGTCATATCAGCACGCAATGCATAGTTTGTTTTCTTTTGATTTTTTAAAGTATCAAAAGTTTCTGAACTCATGTTTTTACCGCAAGAAGAACCTGCTCCATGATTTGGATAGACGATAATATCATCTGGAAGCGTCATTATTTTATTTCGCAGAGAATCAAATAAAAATCCTGCTAAATCTGCTTCTGTAATACTACCAGATTTTACAGCTAAATCTGGACGACCAACATCACCAATAAATAAGCAATCACCCGTTAAAACACATGGTGTATTACCATCTTTATCTGTAATTAAATAAGAGGAAGACTCCATAGTATGCCCTGGCGTGTGCAGTAAAGTGATTTTACCATCACCTAAAGGAAACTCTTCTCCATCTGTACCAATATGAAAATCATATTCAGCTGTTGCATTTGGCCCAAAAACAATAGTTGCACCAGTTTTTTGTGCCAAATCATATTGACCTGAAACAAAATCTGCATGAAAGTGAGTTAGAAAGATATATTTTATTTTTGCTCCATCTGCTTCAGCCATTTTTAAATAAGGCTCAGTCTCTCTTAATGGGTCAACAATTGCCGCTTCTCCGTTTGACTCAATATAGTAAGCCATTTCAGCTAAACATCCTGTAAATAATTGTTCTACTTTCATTTCTAAATTATGGTTTTTTTGTTATGTTTATTTTCTTAGTCTTTCAAAGATAAAAAAAATTACATTCTTTAGTGTAACAAGAGTTACATATGGTAGTTAATTAACTTAATTTTAAGTATTTAAGTTAATTTGATTGTTCAATAAATTTATTAAATTTCTTTTCTGATGGTTCATTATTACATTGATGCTCGTAACAATCAACAGCTTCTTGAATACTCATAAAACAATGGTCAAAACTAATTTTATCAATAACACCACCTTTTCTCATAACATCTCTAACGGGGCCTTTCATACCAGAAAACGCTATTTTAATATTCTGTAATTGGTAAGTATCAATTACATCAATTAATGCATGTACACCAGAGCTATCTAAACTATTCATGCTTTCACCGTCAATAATTATCAGTTTTAATTTATCTCCTTTTTTGACGACCAACTCTTCTAATTTATCTTTAAAAAATGTGGTATTTGCAAAATATAATTGTGCATCAAAACGTACAATTAAAATGGCCTCTTTTAAAATAACATCTTTACCAAACCTTTCTATATTTCTATAAAAATGTGTGCCATGAATATTGGCTAAAACTGCAACATGTGGTCTTGTAGTTTTTAAAATCACTATTACTAAGGATAAAATAATACCCAAACCAATCCCTTTTTCAATACCAATAGTTAAGGTTGCTAAAAATGTTACTAATAATAAGAAAAAATCTGTTTTGTCGCTTTTCCATAAATGGATAACCTCTTTATAGTCTATCAACCCAAAAACACCAACCATTATTATTGCTGCCAATATTGCTTTTGGTAAATTGTAAAAATAAGGTGTTAAAAATAATAAGGTTAAAAACACTAAAATACCGCTAATAATAGTTGCCAAACCTGTTCTTGCACCTGCCTGTGCGTTTACGGCTGTTCTTGAAAAGCCGCCTGTTGTAGGAAATGATTGGAAAAAAGAGCCAACAACATTTGCTAAACCAATACCAATTAATTCTTGATTTGGTCGTACTTTATATTCTTTATTTTTAGTTTGTACTGCTTTGGCTACAGCAATACTTTCCATAAAACTTACCAATGCAATGGTTAGTGCCATTGGTAAAAGTGAATTTATTAAATCCCAATTTAAAAGAGGTATTTGAAATTTAGGAAGAGAGTTTGGTATTTCTCCAACAATATCCACAACGTTTTTACCTGTATTTAGTCCGAAAGCAGTTACTACTAAAATACCAAATATTACTGCAAATAATTGACTGGGTAATGCTTTATTAATTTTTTTAAATAGTAAAATCATACTAATCCCAACAACTCCTATTCCAAATGAAATCCAATTTATTTCACTAAAATTATCATAAATATTCTCTAAAACTACATTTATATGATGCGATCGTGGAATTTTTATACCTAACAAACTTTTTAATTGTCCAATACCAATAATTAATGCTGCTGCAGATGTAAAACCGCTAATTACAGGATGTGATAAAAAATTAACCAAAAAGCCTAATCTAAATATCCCTAATAAAAACTGAATGACACCAACAATAAATGCTAATAATATGGCATAAGCAATATATTGATCTATAGAAAGATCAACAAATGAACCTAATGAAGTTGCTGTTAATAAGGCAATCATTGCCGAAGGCCCTATTGCTAATTGACGAGAAGTTCCTAAAATAGCATAAATAAATAGCGGAACAATAGATGCGTACAATCCATAAATTGGTGGTAAACCTGCGATATTAGCGTACGCCATTCCTTGCGGAATTAGCATAACCCCAACGGTTAAACCTGCTCCTAAATCGCCTTTTAACCATTTTTTATTGTATGAAGGAAGCCACTCTAGAATTGGCAGAAAGCTTTTTAAACTCATTTTTTGATTTTAGTTGTAGTTGAAATCCAATAAAATTGGAAAGTTGCAAATATATAACGACATCTTTGTTTTTTCTGTGATGAATGTTACTTATTTATAAAATGATAGTATTGAATTATTTAGCTTTTTATTCTAGTATCAAAATAAGTTTTAATAAGGACTTTACTCAACGTGAAACCCTCACTTCTCACTAAATAATAGCATCAGCTTCTAAAACACGACATTCTTTAAAAGCTTTCACTTTACAAGGTATTTCTATTTTTTTATGAATATAATTAATAGCAGTTTTTTTATCTAAAAAGAAAACACTTTCACTCATTTTATTAATAAAATTTCCTTTTTGAAGCACATCTTGACTATTCTTTTTTAATCCTGCAATATAAATTCCACCACGGTTTTTTTGCCATTTTAATACTTCATTCGTCAACCATTCAGCAGCACCTAAATCAATAAAATTAATACCATCCGCAGCAATTAAAATATGTTGAATTTCATTTTGTTCATAGATATTTGCAAAGAAATCAGAAATTTTTTCAATCGAACCAAAATAAAGCGAACCATCAATTCTAAGTATTTTAAGATTTGAACATTCTAATGACTTGCTATCTCTTATTTTATTAATTAATTTTCTATTTTCATCAACTGCAAGTGTGGCGATATTTGG
>Ga0256845_1002133_pt1 | contig 14665 bp, 11 predicted proteins | sample RiftiametaG_FD_189101 | JGI IMG/M metagenome (GOLD analysis project Ga0256845, IMG submission 189101) | Tube worm associated microbial communities from hydrothermal vent at the East Pacific Rise, Pacific Ocean - Riftia | ecosystem: Host-associated > Annelida > Integument > Unclassified ...
CGCCGGCCGGCTTGCCTCGAGTGCACACAATCCCAGCTGCGATCGTCGGCGACGAAGCCCTCTTTCTCCTGATCGTACGCACCCGCGACTACGAACTCCATCGATCGACCCTGCGCCTGCGATCCACCGGCGACTCGTTCCCGAAGCTCGACTTGGCCCTCTCCGCTGACGAAGTCATCGTCTCAAGCGAAGGTACAGAGGTCGCCAGGAGACCACTCAGCGCCTCGATCGACGCCCGCTGAGCCGGTGGGTTTACAGGGCTCTCGCGACAACCCGCGGCGCTGCGCCCTGCTCGACACGCAACGCGATCAGCACGCCGCGGTTGCTAATCGCATAGGCGCGGCCAAAAAGCGGATCGTAGGAGGGCTCCGCACTGATTCCAGAGCCAACATCGAGGCTCGCGAGAAGCTCCCCCGAGACCCGATCCAAGGCGAGCAGACCGGTCTCCGAGTGGCTGATCAAAATCGATGCTCCAACCACCACTGGTGTCGAGAGCACTCCGGGATCCTGCTGCTTGCGCCAGCGCAGGCGACCCCCTCGCTCGATGGTAAAGACACCCTCGAGCGACGAAGCGAAGACCAGGCCGCCGTCGCCAGCAGCGACCACAGTTCCGGCGCCGCGAACCGGACGGAACCACCGCTGCGAACCATCCGCGAACGAAAGGCCGTAGACACCGGTCTCCTGACCGCTGACGACGACCTCCCCCTTGCCCAGATCGACGAGCGGTGTGCTGTCTGCATCGACAAAGTCGCCGCCCTCGGGCGGGGCCACATTCGCCTGCCAGAGCGCCTCGCCCGAGGCCGCTCCGATCGCGACGACACGACCGTTACCAAAACCAGTGAAAACCACACCGCCCTCGGGGACCGAAGGATCCGCGTCGCTCACATAGGTGAGCCCAGCTTGACCGTGGATCGTGAACTCCCCCTGAAAGGGCTGCTCGTACTGCCACCGCCAGACCCCGGTGCGCGCATCGAGAGCGAAGACTTGATCCCGCGAGTTTGCGAAGTAGATGACCTTATCCGCGAGCACCGGACGACCGCGGATCGTGCCCTGGGTGCCGTAAGTCCAGCGGATTTCGCGGGTCTCCAGATCGAGCGCGGAGAGTTCCCCGTTGTCGGTGCCGACGAGCAGAACCGGCTCCCCCTCCACGAGTACAGGCGCCGAGCTGATAGCCCCACCAAAGGCATGCTCCCAGAGAAGCGCCCCGTCATCGGCACCAAGGACCAGGAGGGTGCCGTCGCGAGAACCGACGTAGAGCTGCCGACGCTCAAAGTCCGAGGTGACGATCGCACGCTCGTCGGGGTGCAAGATTGCCATCTCCGTGATCGTGATCGGCTTGAGGAAGTCGACCTCGATCACCGCACGGGCTGCGGCCGTCTCGACCGGATAAACGAGCACTGTCGGCTCTGAGGGACCGCAGGCCCCAGCAGAGGCACCGACGAAGAGCACCACAGAGCTCCAGAGGCGAAGCGAAAGACCGAGCGAACGAGCGAAGCGAGGCATCGATCACTCCGCAGGTGGGGCGGCGTTGTCGATCACATCGACGGGATTGGGGGCCTCTGCGGCGCCGGCGAGCAGGCCCGGATCGACAACCTCTGCGAGCTTGCGAACGTCGTCGCCCATCAGCGAAAACTCGCGCAGCGGGTACTCTTCGATGTAGGTTTTGAGAGCGGTTACCGCTTCGTCCTTGCGGCCATTTGCCGCCAGTAAACGGGCACGGTGGTAGAGCGCCGCTTCGCGGTAGAGCGCCCCCTTGTCACCGGCAAGGATCACAAGCTCGCCCAGTGCTCCGTCGAGATCCCCTTGGCCCTCCAACGCGAGCGCAACTCCCTCACGGGCGAGGAAGCCGAGCGGGTGATCTTCGATGCGAAGGATCTCGCGATAGGTCGACTCGGCCGCCGCGTAATCACCGTCGCGCAGGAGGTTCGCGCCCTGCATGAGCTTTGCCGCTGTCGCAGGTCCGCTGTCGGAGTCGAGTTCGTTGAGATTCTTGATCGCAGCAGAGATCGCCGCCTCGCGGGCGGCCTCGTCGGCGACGACCGGGTACGGCGGTGTGTTTGTCGATCCTGCGAGGCTCGCGACATCACCGACGCGGGCCCGTGACTCGTGGGCTGCGGCGGTCGCGAGCAATGCAGTTGCCTCCGCCGAACCAGTTTTTTGGTTGATCCGGAGGAGCACAACGCCGCCGATCCCCAGGGCGACCGCGATGATGCCGACGATCACCCAACGGCTGCGATTGGCCGCACCACGACCCGCATTACGCACGGCGCTCTGGAACGCATCGTCCTTTGGTTGTGCTGCCTGACCGCCGTCGCCGCGCTTTTTCGTTCGCGTGCGGCTCCAGGTCGGCAATGCCATGCGCTGCTCTGGCGCAGCTTGGGGCGCAGACTCCGGCTTTTCGGGCGTATCGCTCACGGATGGCGTATCTACCCGAGCGGCGCGTCCCTGTCCAGCGAGAGCAAGGTATAACCTGAAACAGTGAGGCTCCCCCGCCCGGCCGCCTGGTGCCGACCTTGGCCCCGCGCTCTCGTTATCGTCGCCTCGCTCGGCGCGGCTGGGCCGAGCTGGGCCGATGCGCCCGCGTCACCGAGCATCGCGAACGAAGCCCCGCGTGATCCCAACGACGCGCCGATGATGCGTGCGCCCAATGGACAGCCACAGCCCACTCCGATCAAACGAGCGCCGGCGCTCACGCCCCCCTACAGCGGTGAACGCCGGCTCGCCCTCACGATCTCACCGGCCTACGCCTCTTTTCGTCTGCCCCTGCTCGGTCGACCCACGATCCGCCGACCAGGTGCTGGCCTCCTCCTAGAGGCTGATCTGCGCCTTCTCTCGTTTATCTGGCTGCGGGCCCAGGTCGCCTACAGCGGCCACCCAATGGACGAGACCAAGCTCCAGGACAAAGAAACCGAGGAGATCAGCGTCACCGCAAACGCCGGCGTGCTGCACACGTCAACCGCGGGCATCGGCGCTGTCATCGGTGTGGACCTCGGCCGCTTCCTGCCGCTCGTCGACGTCGGTGCAGGTGTCTTTCGCATCGGCACTCCCGCCGGTGCTCTCCCTGGCCAACGGGGCATGAGCTGCCTTGACGGCACGATCTGCGACACGGGCCTCGCCTGCAACGCGGGGACTTGCGTGCCATCACTTGTGCCCGAAGTGCACGCCGGCATCGCTCTCGACCTGCAGCTGCGCAAGCGCTGGTTCGTCGGCGTCAGCATCCGCTACTTCGCCCTGATGCTGCAGCCGCGTGACATCCCGATCTACGTGCTCGGCGCGGCTCGACTCGGCGCCCGTTTTTAAAGAACTCTCGGTCACAAAGAAAGAGCCCCTACGCCCTCGCGTAGAAGCTCTTGCTGATGTTGGCCGGCGAGGTCAGCCGGCGAGATCCGGGCACTCGATCTTTTGGAGATCGGAGAGCTGACAGATCGCGCTGACAGTCGTACCCACCGGAGCGGGGCCGTCGCGGAACAGCTTGAACTCGAGGTTCCAGCCCACGTCAACACACTCCTGCGACATGTCATCGTCGGGGTCCGCAGTGACCGAGCCATCCGGATCGACGAGGCCGATGTAGCAGACAGCTCCACCATCAGGAGGTACAAAGGCGCCGCCATTTTTCTCGCAAACCGGGATGTCTAAGCTGTCTCCCGTCGCGAGGTTCTCCTGCTTGAGAGTGCAGTCGAAGTCGAGCACGGGTGTCGTCGTGTCGGTGTCCTTGATGCACTCTGGCATGCACGCGGGCTTGATTTGATCGCGGATTTTGTCGGCGATCGCGGCGAGGGCCGGCGAGTAGTCGTCGTCGCAGATCGAGAAGAGGTTTGAGTCCTCACCGACCTGAAAATGCTCTGCGAACTCGCGGAGGCGCACCGGCGGTACCGCGCTGCCGCTCGCCATCGACTGACAACCCGGATCGATGCCGAAGTTAGCGACGAACTCGTCGCCTCCGACATTGCTGTAGGGAGTCTCCATGCCGTCCTCCCGTACTCCCGCGATAACCGCGACCAATACCTCGGCGTTGCTATCGGACTCCTTCTTTTGGAGTTCGATCGCGTCGAGCTGCTCGGTGTAGCGAGAGATCGGGTGAAGCACGGCTTTGTCATCGGCGACGCCCTTGGCACCCGTGCTGTCGTAGTTGGCCGAAACACAGCGGTCGTAGCCGCTGGCATCGCCGATGCACTCAACACCCGCACGCCAACAGACCGCGGAACTCGGCGTCGGATCGTTGACGTCGTTCCAGAACACCTTGTTGCTCGTAAAGATGTCCTCGTAGGCGACGTTGTAGGAACAGTCCGCCTCATCGGTCACAAAGACCACCGAGAGGATCGCCTGATCGCGGAGGAAGCCCAGATTGTTCTCGCCGCTGGTATCCGCACGGATCAGCGCTTTGTACATGCTCTCGAGATGGGACTCGAAACCGCATCCGGCGATACCCTGGGGGCCGAAACACTGGAACGCCTCGACCGTCGAGATGCCCTCGGGGATATTGGTCTCGCCCTCGATGTTTTGCAGCCAGGGCCGCTTCTTGGGCGTATCGTCACCGTCGATCAGCGTTGGCTCGATGATCAGCTCTTGATCCGTGTAGTCACAGAAATCTGTGCAGGCGGTCTGACCAGCGTCGATCGCCGGGTCGACCCCTGTGAAGATAAAGTCACCTAGACGGTCAGCGCAGGAGCTGAGCGCAAAGTTACCGTTGAGCGGTGTGGTCGCGGCCTTGGGGCAACGCGGGTTGCCGGCATCGGTCGTCGTGATCGCCAGGCGGTAGTTCGCCTTGACGTCCTCTTCCTCGAGCACGCCGATGAAAGAGGCGAAGTTCGCGGAGAGCAGCGCCTGCTCCTCGGCCATCGAACCCGAGTCGTCGATCACAAAAACGATGTCGACGTCCTTGGAGATAGCAATGGAGACGCCCTTCTTGGCCTCTTGAGCCTTGTCGTACTCGACTACCTTTACGGGGTGGCTGAGACACGCGAAGAGCGACGGAAGGGCAACGGCTGCGCCCGCGAGAAGGGCGAGACGGGAGATAGTGGACGTACGCAACATTAGGATTCTCCGGTGACACACGGATCGCGGGCCCTCTTGAGCAAGAGAGGGGTGTCGCCGAAACAATCGCACACGGGTTTGCCAGCTGTAAAGCCCTCTGCAGCGCTCGCATGAGCACTTGCGGGGGTACGACCCCCCGCGATCGTGCACCCTCTGCAGGGATCCCTAGCGCTTGGCCGTCGGGCCGGGACGGGCCCGCTCGCTGTTTCCGCGGCCACGACCGCGAACAACGATGCGGATCGGCACGCCCCGGAGATCCCAGCGTCGGCGAAAGCGACGGACGAGATAGCGCTCGTAGGCCGTCGCCAAACAGCGGCCCTTGTTGGCCGAGATCACAATCAGCGGCGGCGCGGTCTCTGCCTGGGTCGCGTAAAGCAGCTTCACGGGCCGGCTTTTGTGCATCGGTGGCGAGTTGTCGGCGATCGCCGCAGCGAGCTCTTGGTTGAGATCCGAGGTCGGAATATGACGACCGAGACCGCGAGCGGTCTTCAAACAGGCGATCAATATCTCGTCGAGATTGCGGCTGCGACCCCTGCCCTCGTCGCGCCCAGGTCCGACAGCGGAGGTCTTGATGATCCGCGGCCGCTCGAGAAAGGCGAGTGCCTCCTCGGTGCTGGCCAGACAGGCGCGACCGCTGCGGGCATCACCGGCCACCAGATCCCATTTATGGAGGGCGACGACGACCCCCTTGCCCCGCTCAAAGGCCATGCGCGCGAGGCGTTGATCCTGATCGGTGACACCGACGCTCGCATCGACGACCAGCACCACGACTTGGGTGCGCTCCATCGCCCGTATCGACTTGATCGCCGCGAGTTTCTCTTGCGCCCTCGCGACCTGTCGACGCCGGCGCAGACCGGCTGTATCGATCAACACCAGCGGCTTGCCGTTAAACTCGAAGGGAAGATCGATCGAGTCCCGCGTCGTCCCGGCAATGGCGTCAACGATCACCCGCGGCTCACGCATCAAGGCATTGATCAGCGTCGACTTACCGGCATTGGGCCGGCCCATAAAGGCGATCCGAGTACCCGTTGGCTTCGCCAGCTCGGCCAGAGCGAGTTCCTCGGGCAAGTTTTCGACGATCGCGTCGCAGAGTTCACCGAAACGACGACCGTGGGCCGCCGACACCGGATAGACCTCGCCGAGTCCGAGTTCGTAAAACGCGTGGCTGTGGATCTCGCGCTTGGGTCCGTCGGTCTTGTTGACGACGAGCAACACCGGCTGCCCAGAGCGACGCAGCATGCCTGCGATCTCCATGTCGATCGCAGTCGCGCCATCGATCGCGTCGACGACAAAGAGGATGAGGTCCGCCTCGTCCATCGCGATCTGGGCCTGCGCCCGGATATGACCCGGCAGCCCGCTCTCCCCGGAGGGGTCGATGCCGCCGGTGTCGACGACCATAAAGGAGTAGCCGTCCCAATCCGCGACCCCGTACAGGCGATCGCGAGTGACCCCAGGGTTGTCCTCGACGATCGCCTTGCGGGCGCGGATCAAACGATTAAAAAGGGTCGACTTGCCGACATTGGGTCGACCGACGACCGCCACCAAAGCGTTGCTCATGACTCACCTCCAACCGGCTGGTGGTAGCCGAGGCGAGCCATCAGTTCGGGGTCCTTGGTCCAATTTTTGGTCACTGTGACCTTGAGGAAGAGATCACAGTCGCGACCCGTGAGTTCGGCGATGGCTCTTCGGGCCTCGCTCGAGATCTTGCGGATCGTGCGTCCTGCCGCGCCGATGACCATCGGCTTTTGGCTCTCACGCTCGACGTGCACGTTCGCCCGGATCACATCCTTGGCTGGCTTGCGTTGCTCTCGAAAGGACTCCACCGTCACCGCGCAGCTGTAGGGCAGCTCGTCCTTGAGGTGACGAAAAATCGCCTCCCGCACCCGCTCCCCCGCGTGCCAACGCATGTCGCGGTCGCTGAGCGAGTCGAGATCGTAAAGCGCGGGGCTCTCGGGCAACGCTTCGGTCACCGTGCGTCGCAGCTCGTCGAGCCCCTCCCCCTTGATCGCCGAGACCGGCAGCACTGCGGCGAAGTCGTGGAGCTCCGCCCAGCGGGCGATCACCGGCAAGAGCAGCTGTCGCTGGCGGAGCCGATCGATTTTGGTCAACACAAGCACCACCGGCACACCCGTCTTCACGACTGCAGCCAGCGCCGCCTTAGCCCCCTCGCCAGGGACCCAAGCCGCGGCAACCTCGGCTTCGGAGAGCATCGGCGCCTCCGCCAGCAGGAGCACGAGATCAACCCCTGTCGCCCCGCGAATCGCCTCGTCGACCATAAATCGGTTAAGAGGAGAACGCGCGCGGTGGATCCCGGGGGTGTCGACGAGCACCGCCTGAAATTCGTCCGTGGTCCAGAGCCCGAGCAAACGCTCACGGGTGGTCTGTGGCAGGCGCGAAGCGACCGCTAGATCGGCGCCCATCAGGGCGTTTAAAAGGGTCGACTTGCCGACGTTAGGTCGGCCGCACAGGGCGACCATGCCAGCGCGGAAGGGTGCCCTCTCAGGGCTCGGGGCGGCCATGGTTGAACTCTCGATACAGGGAAAAATGGGGAAAAACGAGCCGCTCTCGCAGCGGGGGGCGGGAATACACCCCGTTATGGGGCTCCGCAAGAGCCCTGTCGCCCGAAGAAGGAGCACACTGTCATACATGTAGGATATTTGATTTCATTGACCGACCTAGCGATGCTCGCGCCCATGACCGTCACCGTCGAGCGCCGAGCATCGGCTCGAATCGATAAGATCTTTCGAGTCCTGATCTCCACCGAGGAATTCGGCGAGCAGTGGTTCGTGGCCCGCAACATCTCGGAGACCGGCATGTTCGTCGAGATGCCGGAGCCTCTGCCGCTGCGGACCAAGGTGATCGTGCGCTTTCAGTTGCCCCAGGACCCCGCAGCGATCTGCGCGATCGCCCGGATCCAAAACCACTACTTCCTTCATTACGGCGCCCACGACGGAGTGCGTGCGCTCACCGGCGTGGGCCTGCGCTTCCTCCGCTTTGTGCCGGAGGTCGGCGCGCCTGTGCCCACCGAGCGCCTCCACTGAGAAGCCGCCGAGCGGCCTAGGAGCTGGAAATTTGGTCACCTCTGCGCTCTGCGTTAGTGCTCGTAGCGTGTCCTATCTCTCTCGCATCGCCCTTTTTGCCGTATTTCTCGGCGGTTGCGCTGGCGAGCCAGAGGTTTCTGTCTCCACAAGGGTCGGTGAAATCGCCGAGAGCGCCGCCCCCCTCGAGGCGCTGAGCGAGGAGATTGGCGCCTACCGACGCTGGCTCGGAGCGATGCCCGCGCTCGCGCTCGCCGACGATGACATCGCCGACGAGCCGCGATCCCGACGCGGCAAGAGTTCAAAGAAAAAACGGGGAACAAAGCAGGCCAAGCGAGCCCCCCTTCCCCCTCCGCGACCACCCGAGAACGCTGTCGAATTCGGGGCCGCGATCAAAGTGATGCGCAAGGGCCCGGTCGCAGATTTGGCGATCCCGGCAAACAACCTCGCGCTCGCTGGGGCCGAACTCTGGCCCGAGATCAAAGAACGCCTGTTGGCGCCGCGCAAGGGACGAAAAAAAGATTACCGAGCGCTCCTGGATCGCATCGGCGGTGATGTGCCCAACCGCTACGGCCATTTTGAACGCTCTTGGAAACGGGCACACGGCTACGATGTCCGCCTTTCAGAGGATTGGTTCCGCGATCTCCTGGAGCTCGCGCCCAGCAGGATCGGACGCTCCTTTCATTCGATCTACCGCGACTGTGTTCTCGAGTCGGCACTGCTTCAGGCTGCCTCGAAGATCGCAGCGGACACTCCAAAACTCGCCGATGAGGTCGTCGCAACCCTGCTCGATGCCGCCTACATCCACGAGGGCACCTTTCGCGACGAGGTCGGCCGGGCGATCCGAAGGGTCGGAGAGCCCGCGCTCCCAGAGCTGATCCGGCGATCCCTGCGGCCGCCGATCAAACGCAAAGACGATCGATTCTCCGATCCCTACCGCAAAGCCGAATACGCCGAATACCAACTCGACCGCCTCGACAGACTGCAGCCGCGAAAGGCCGTGGCGGGTGTCATCGAGACCCCACATCTGCTCGCTGCAGTACTCTCGGCATACGGAGAGCGGCGCTTCCCCGATGCTGCCGAAGTCCTCCTGGATTTCGTCGATGCAGGGCTGCCCCGGGTTCGCAGGGCCGCGCGCGATGCGTTTCTCGCCTACGTTCGAGGCCCGGCTCCCGCCTCCGAGCGAAAGATCCTCCGCCTGCTCGGCGGCAAGACGAGCTCGGCCAAGGCGGGGCAGACCTACCGCGATGCCGCCGCGGTCGCGATCCGAGAGCGTCTAGAGGAGGAAGCATCTCTCCTGGTCGAAGAGCCATGTAAAATGGTTCTCCCAGAGGGCGGTCGGGACGAAATTTGTGCCCGCCAACCCGAGCGGCACACACATGCACTGCTCGCCTTTATCGACTCTCGGAGAGCGCAGGAGGAGGAGACGGCGGTCGTCGCTGCACTCGACCGCGAGGTGCTCTCCGAGACTATCGCGGCCCTCGACCGACTGCTCGTCGTCAACCCCGATCGCATGGCCGACGCGCGGGTGATCGACGCTTACCGTCGCGGCGCTGAAGCAGCCCTGGCCGATGGCCAACACCGACGCGCAGGCCAGCTCCTGCGCAAGACGGCGATGCTTCTCACCGATCGAGATCCGGAAGGCAAACGAAGCCTGACCATCCAGGCGCTGCTCGCCGAAGCCGAGAGCGACAACCTGCCCCCCGCCGGCCGGGCAATGCTACTGACGACCGCCGAAGCGCTCGCACCAGAGGACCCCGCGACCCTCAGCGCGATCGCAGAGATCCGCCGCCAACGCCTCCGTCCGCCCTCTCCTTCCCCGCTGCGATTGGGCGGTGGATTGGCACTCTTGGGCGCGCTGCTCTTGATGCTCTCAGTCGCAGGTTCACGAACCGGTCCGTGGCTCAATCGGCCCCCACAGAGCGTCTAGCAACACATCCAACCAAAAGAGAGACGCCGGCGACCTGATGGACGCCGGCGTTCTTCTTTTTTCAATACAAGCTGCGGAGCTGAGCTCAGGGAGGCTTAGGTAGACCACCAAAGCCGTCGTCGCGGGGCGGCTTTTTGGGGGTCAGACGCGTCGGCTTTTTGGGCTCGGGCTCCTTGGGCCGCGTCGTCTGCCGCTTCTTTTTTTTCTTGGTCACGGATTTTTTCTTGGCGGGGTTTTTTTTCTTGGTCTTGGACGCAGCCTCCGCCTCCGCCTCCGCCTCCGCCTTGGCTGCTGCCTCCGCCTCGACCTTGGCCGCCGCCTCCGCTTCGACCTTGGCCGTGGCCTCCTCCTCCGCTTTCTTTGCGGCTTCCTCCTCGGGGGGGACGGCAGCGGCATCTGGCGCCGCTGCTTTCTCTCCGTCGGCAGAGGCTGCTGCGACTGCGGCCTCGGGCTCCTCCGAAGAGTCACTCTTGTTCATGGTCAGGAAGGTCAGACCACCACCGACAACAGCGAAGCCGACGATGATCAGGATCCAAGAGGACGCGCCTCCCTTGAGGTTACTCGAGCGCTCAGAGCGATCCGTGGCACCCATATCCGGCATGCTGTCGAGGCCGCCGATGAAAGTCCGTTTGTCGCCGGCCGCTGCCCCAGCCGCGGTCCCGCTGAACTCGTACACTGTCCGGGCACCTCCGGCGAGCTCATCGGCGCGATCGCTCGCCGGGGCGGTCGCCGCGGGCACAAAAGAAGCGGGTGCCGGCGGCAGAGGCTGCGGCTGCGCCATTGGCTGCTGTAGCGGCATCTGCTGCATCGCTTGGGGCTGCTGCTGCTGCTGCGCGTTCGTAGGGGGATAGCCCGCGGGCATCGCAACGCCCGGATAGGGGCTGTAACCTCCAGCTGCGGGGGCACCCGGCGCAGGCGCAGGCGCGGGTACGTACGCCGGAGCTTGAGCATATGCCTGCTGAGGAGCGTGCGGAGCGTGCGGAGCGTGTTGGGCTGCGGGATTAACAATCGTCCCACTAGGCCCTGCTTGGCCCTGGGGATCGCTGCCAAGGGGCATCGTCGACGATGATGGCTTCGGCTGGTTCACCGGCTCTCCTTGTCCAATTCTCGGACCCCGCGAGTGTGCCACGGCAAGCTTGCTCCGGCGAGCAACCGACCACAATGGGCACCGTGCGCAATTTCGGAGGAGCCTCTGCTACCCTCCGCGGATGGCTGAAGCGCGCGCTCTCTTCATCGCTTTGGAGGGCATCGACGGGAGCGGTACATCCACCCAAACGGGGGCCCTCTCGGCATGCCTGCGGGATCGGGGGCACGAGGTGCACGAGACCTGCGAACCCTCTCGGGGGCCGATTGGCCGGATGATCCGCGAGCGCCTCAGCACCCGCTGCGCGGCCATCGACCCGGCGGCCTTGGCCCTCCTCTTTGCCGCAGATCGCCTGGACCACCTCTCCTGCGAGATCGAGCCAGCGCTCGCCCGGGGCGCCGTCGTCATCTCGGATCGCTATGTGCTCTCTTCGCTCGTGTACCAGTCGATCGAGTGTGACGGCCCCTGGGTCCAAGGGATCAATGCACAGGCGCGTTGGCCCGACATCTGCGCACTCGTCTCCCTGCCGTGGGACAAAGCGGTCGCTCGGGTCACGGCGCGGCAGACGACCGCGGGGGGCGAAAAAGAACGCTACGACACGCCTGATCTCCAGCGCCAACTCGCGACCGGCTACCAACACGCCTTCGAAACCCAGCGACCGGGGCCCATCGTGCACATCAATGGCGACCGCAGCATCGCTGCGGTCACCGAAGATCTCCTTCGACTCTGCGTCCGTAAGGGGCTCTAGAGCCCCTCATCGTCGCTTGCGCAGCTCTGCTACCTCCAGCTACGATGACGCCGAAATGATCGACTACGACGTCCTCTGCCAAGCTATCGGCGATTGGAAGGCCGGCCGCGCTCCTACCCCCGTCTCCCACGATGCGGGCCCGCCGAGCCCTCCGACACACCAAACCGAAGAGCTCGACGACATCGACGACATCGACGACATCGATGATATCGACAGCGAGTTCGACGGGCTCGATCTCCAAGAGGAGCCCAAAGGGCCGCAAGAGCCCCAAGAGCAGACGATGATCTACCAGTTGCCCATCGAGCCACTCGACGAGGACGACCTCTAGCAGGCAACCGCGAACCTCGTGCAAGAGCACAAACCGCGAAGAAAAAGAGCCGACGGGAAACCGCCGGCTCTCTTTTTGTCCTACCCCTGGACCGATTTACATGTCCTGGAGGACATGTCCCTGAGGACCTCGGTGTAAGTCAGTTCGTCAGGAAGTAAACGATGATCGCGACCACAGCGATCATCACGAGAACCGCAATGACCGTGCCCGCGCTGCTCTTCTTGGGCTCATCATCTTCGTAGGTCGCAGGCTCGACCGCTGCCGGTGCCGTTGGCTTGAGATCGAAGCCCCCACTGGTCGGAGCAAAAGCGGGAACAACCGCGTCCGCAGCCTCTGCTGGAGCGGGAATAGACGCCCCCGCGGTCGCCTGCTCTGCGAGATCCTCGAGGGATTCGGAGCTTCTCTCCAAATCGGGCGTTGGCTCTTCGCCGTGGAGCTTCGAGGCAAACGAACTCACGGGCTCCTCTTCGCCGCGGAGCTTCGAAGCAAATGAGCTCATCGGCTCGACCGCACCGGGTGCCGTTGCGGGCGTCGTCGGTGTCGCCTCGGCAACCGCCGCCGGCTTCACTTCGGGTGAGCCCGGCGCAAAAGCCACAACGGTGCCGGCATCGGTCGTCATCGGCCCCTCGTAGAAGCCCGGCTCGCCCTCCGCTGGCGCGGCTGCGGCCTCTTCGGACGACTCCTCTGCGCCTTCGCCCTCGATCTCGGCCTCCATGAACATCGTCCACCCCCTTGAGGTCGGCGCTGCTCCTCCGGGGCCCTCTTCGGGCTCGGGCTCGGTCCGCACTTCGGCTTCGGGAGACTCGTTGAGTTCCTCGAGCATTGTCCAGCCGCGAATGCTCGGTGAATTTGGAGTCGCCGCTGCTGGGACCTCCGGGGTGGCCGCTGCGACCTCCTCGGGATCGTCCATGATCATTGTCCAACCGCGAACGCTCGGCTTGCTCTCGACCGGGGCTGCTGCAGGCGCTGCTGCTGCAGGCGCTCCAAGACTCGGAGACGGTGCTCCGACACTCGGAACACCCACCGCTGGCACACCGGCCAGACCGGGCGCTGCTCCCACGGGTGGTGCCCCCACGGGCGCTGCTGCCACCGGCGCTGCCACCGGCGCTGCCACCGGCGCTGCCACCGGCGCTCCGATGGCAGGCGCTCCAACAGGTGGTGCTGCGGATGGCGCTCCGGCGGATGGCGCTCCGACGGATGGCGACGCAACCTGAACCTTGGCGGGCGCCGGCTCATCGTCGGTCGCCTCCATAAACATGGTCCATCCGCGAGTGCGTGGTTTCTTAGCTTTTGCTCGGCGACTCGCCGCTGCGTGGGCAACCGCCGGAGAATCACCGAGTGCAGGCGCGCGCAACGACGGTGCTGCCAGTGGTGCGGCGCCGGGAGACGCCTTCGGAGCTGCAACGGGTGCTGCAACGGGAGACGCCTTCGGCGCCGCGACAGGCGATGCGAGGGGTGCCGCGACAGGTGATGCCTTTGGCACCGGTGATGCGAGAGGCGCTGCGACAGGCGACGCCTTTGGCACCGGCGATGCGAGCGGCGCCGCAACGGGAGACGCCTTCGGCACCGGCGACGCGACAGGCGAGACCTTGGACGAACCGCCAAAGAGCGAGCGCCCAGCCGGAGTACCAAACGAGCTGAGGCCCGGCGGAGGTGCGAGCGTCGGGCTACCCGGAGCTCCCAAGCGGCCGAAACCGGGAAGGCCCGCGGGCGCCGGCTTGGCAGGCTCAGCGCTATCGTCGACGGCAAGCTTGTCAAAGCCTTGGACAAGCTCTGCGATCGTCGAGGGCCGCACCTTGGGGTCCTTGGCGAGCGCCCCAAGGAGCACCTCATGGACCTCGGGCGGCGGCGTACTCGCGGCGTGCTGAAGCAGCTGCGTCGCAACATCCCCCGCAAAGAGGGGCTGACCGGTGAGGTAGCAATGACTCAGCGCGGCGAGGTTGTAGGCCAAGGTCGACTCGTCGATATCCTTGCCCTCGACCTGCTCGGGCGCGATGCATTCGATCGCCCCAAAGCTGACACCACCCTGCGACTCGCCGACCGCGAACCATCCGATCTTGAGGCCGGACTCGGTGCGCACGATGGTACTGGGACCTAGGTTGCGGTGAAGCACACCTGCATCGATCGCGGTCACGAGAGCGTTCCCGATCGCCTTTAGATCTTCGACCGCGGGACCCCGTGCCGGCACGTCGCCCATCTTGCAGAAGGGCTCGCCACCGACGGCCTCGTGGGTCTCAAAGATGCTGCCATCGTCGAGATTACCGCAGTCGGAGATGTGCACGATCCGCGGATCGTCGAGCGCCGAGATCAGACGCATCTCCTGGAGTGTGCGCTCGCGAAGCTCGGGGTTGGCAAACGAGTCGGCTCGGTAGACCGTGAGCTCGACCTGCTTGTTGTTAGGATCGGTGGCCGCATAGGTCACGGCACCGACCCGTGAGCGCACGGTCTCGCCAACGGTGTACTTGCCATCGATGACGGTTCCCGGAGCGAGCTGAGGGGTCGC
>Ga0256845_1002134_pt1 | contig 14655 bp, 11 predicted proteins | sample RiftiametaG_FD_189101 | JGI IMG/M metagenome (GOLD analysis project Ga0256845, IMG submission 189101) | Tube worm associated microbial communities from hydrothermal vent at the East Pacific Rise, Pacific Ocean - Riftia | ecosystem: Host-associated > Annelida > Integument > Unclassified ...
TCTTGTAATTTATCAAAAAGACAAAATAAATTTAAGCTATACCGGATATCTAAAACAAGAAGAAACTAAAAAAGGTAAGATATTATTAATTAACGATACAGCTATTGTAATTGGTAATAGTTTTTTCGGGAATAATTATAACAGAAAAATCATTTTAATATCAGATATACAAGGTGTTAGAAAATACAGTAAATTTAGGCAAGTTGCAAAATTTTCGGTAAATATAATAATAATTGCAGGTAGTATTTTATTGCCCGAAGCATTAGGTATTACTAGTGTTGTAGGTATTTATTCTACTGCACTTGGTGCAAGTTTTGTTGGTTTGGGAATTTCCGCATTGGTTTTTCCCGATAAAATTAAAATATCTAAACGAACGGGCTGGGATATAAAGATACTTTATCCTGTGGTGAAATAAAATATAAAGAGTATAATGCTATTAAAACCTAAAAAAATGAAAAAACTAAATATTATTTTGTTAATTTTTATTATAAGTTTTGTAAATGCACAAGATAAAGAACAAGCACGAAAAGATTTAAAAATATTAACATCAGACGAATTTCACGGACGTGGATTTTGTTGCAATGGAGATAAAATTGCAGCTAAGTTTTTGGCAGAGCAAATGAAACTAAGTTCGTTAAAATATTTTGGCAAAAATTATTATCAACAATTTAAATTTCCAATTAATACGTTTCCATATAAAATTGAAGTGAAACTAGAAAACAAAGAATTAAAATTAGGTAAAGATTATTTAATAGAGGTAATTTCTGGTAGTGTAAAAGGCGAATTTGAGTTAAAAGAATTTAATTTATCCGACAATGATTACACAAATAAATTTGTGATTCTAGATAAGAGAAAAATGGAAGGCTTAAATGAAAAAGATATAATATCAATAGAATACCTTAATTCTTTAAATGCCATAGGGATAATAGAAATTATAGATGGCAATTTAACTCAGGTTCAAAGCCAACAAGCTGCAAGTCATGTGTGGGTTCAAATAAAGCGTGAAAGTTTTAATCCTAAATCAAAAAAAATATCAATTGATGTAAAAAATAAATATTATAAAGCATATCAAACACAAAATGTTATAGGCTATGTGCAAGGAGAAGTTGATACATTTCTTGTGTTTTCTGCACATTACGACCATTTGGGTAGAGTAGGAGAAACTGCTGTTTTTCGTGGTGCAAACGACAATGGTAGCGGCGATGTTTTAACATTAAACTTAATGCGATATTATGCAAAACCAGAAAACAAACCACATTATTCTATGGCATTTATGTTTTTTAGTGGCGAAGAGGTTGGTTTGTTAGGCTCTAAATATTACTGCGAAAATCCACTTTTTCCGTTAAACAAAATTAAGTTCTTGATAAACTTAGATATGGTAGGTAGTGGAGAAAAGGGAATTACTATTGTAAACGGAAAACAATTCGACAAAGAAGTAAGCATTTTGCAAAATATTAATAATGAAAATAAATATTTGCCAAGAATAAAACTGCGAGGCGAGGCAGCAAATAGCGACCATTATTTTTTCTATTATAACAATGTTCGTTCAATATTTATCTATACCGAAGGCAATTACAAAGAATATCATAATATTTACGATATAGAGGAGAGTTTGCCTTTAACAGAATATAACGATTTATTCAGATTATTAACTACTTTTGTAGAAAAATATAAGTAAATGAGTGTAACCGTAATAATTGCAATAATAACATCAATAGTTTCTGTTATTGCTTTTCGTAATCAAGACATTAAAGACAAATTATCTTTTAATGCATATAAAATAACACACAATAACGAATATCATCGTATTTTCACACATGCACTTATTCATGCCGATTGGATGCATTTGATAATAAACATTTTAGTATTTGTTTCTTTTGGTAATGCTGTTGAGGGTTATTTTCAAGATATTTTTCCCGAAAAATATTTACTTTATTATTTAACTCTTTATATAGGTGGGATTATTTTTTCTTCCATATATGGATTGATAAAACACAAAGACGATTATTATTATAATGCTGTTGGAGCTTCGGGAGCGGTGTCGGCAGTATTATTTGCGTCAATACTTTTTAATCCTTTGCACGAAATACAATTTTATATGATTTTCCCTATTCCGGGGATAATTTTTGGAGTGATATATTTATTCTATTCATATAGAATGAATAAGCGAGGAAATGATAATATAGCACACGATGCTCATATGTTTGGAGCTATATTTGGCTTAATTTATCCTGTTTTAGTAAAACCCGCATTGTTTATACATTTTGTTCAAGAATTACTATCTGTTTTCGGATAAATTAATATTGAACATCTTTTTTATACTTCCATCGTTTGTGCGACCAAAGCCAATTTTCAGGTTTTTTACGAATTATTTCTTCTAAAACTTCAAAATATTTATCTGTAATTTCGTGCTCTTTTGTTTCCTTAGGATTATCAAAAAGTGTTTTAGCAGTAATTTCATAATAACCACGTTTCACTCTTTGTATTTCTATAAACACCACAGCCAAGTCAAGCATTTTAGATAATTTTTCGCCACCAATATGCACAGGTGTTTCTTGATTTAAAAAATGCTTCCAATATTTTATTTTTGCATGATGTGGGCTTTGGTCTGCCATAAACATATAAAGTTTATTGCCTTGTTTGTGCGATAACATTACATTGTATGTTTCCTCCATAGGGTATAGAGTAAACCCAAATTTTTCGCGTGTTCTTACAAGATATTTATCCATTATAGGATTTTCAATTTTGCCGTAAACAGCCCAGCATTCTTGCGGAACCCACAAAGCTGTACTTACCCCATATTCCCAATTTGTATAATGACCCATAAGCATCATTACGCTTTTATTGTTATTGTAATGTTGTTGAAAAACCTCAGGATTTGTAAATCTAAAACGTTTTTTTATTGATTTTTTACTTATGCTAAATTCTTTAACAGTTTCTATAATAACATCAGTTAAATTTCTAAAAAACTTACGTTCAATTTCTTTTAATTCTGCATGAGATTTCTCTGGAAAACTATTTTTAAGATTATTGTAAACAACCTGCTTTCTATATCCAATTACATAATAAATCATAAAAAATGCAAAATCAGAAATGCCATATAATATCCAATGAGGCAAAAGGGATATTAAATAAATAAACGCTATACCTATGTGTGTTAATACTCTGCTAATCATTTCTTTTTCTAAATAAATATGTGTAAAAATTTATAAGAGACTTCTGAAAATTTAGTTTTTTATTACTTTTATGAAATAAACATTTTCTTTATCTATAAATTTAAATAAATAAATTCCTTTTGCAAAGTTTTGAATATCAATTTCGTTATTTGCTTCGTTTAGTGTTTTATTAATTAAAACTTCACCTTTTGTGTTAAGCACCTGCAAATTAACAGTTTTATTATTGCCTTTATTTATATTTATGATTTTAGAACTTGGATTTGGATATAGATTTATATCTAATTTATTTTCTAATTCTTTAATACTCACAAAGGTAGTATTTATACAAGATGATGTATCTTGGCAATCTTGATTATAGATTACAACTGCATAGTTACCACTTTGACTTGTTATAAAACTTTGATTTGTTTCGCCCGAAATTGGCAAATAATTGTTGCAATCTATCCATTGATAAGAAAAACCACTTGCGTTGGCTTGTAATATATTTCCATCTTGCAAAACACTAGTATCAATAGGCGTAATTATAACATTTTGTGTTTGTTGCGAGCTATTATTTTTTTCGTCGGTGTAAGTCCAAGTTATAATAGTTGTACCTTCGTTAGTTATAGGGAAACTAATATCAGGCACAGCCGAAATTTCACCCGAAACATTGTCTGTTGCAGTAGGTGCAGATGGTGTAATGGCACATTGCGTAACTAAATCGGGCAACGGATTTATGTTAGGAATAGGGGCAATAGTATCTGCTACAATAATTTTAACAGGATAATCCTCTACTTCGCCAAAATATGTGCCGCAAGGTTTTGCAATTGCGTCCCAATATTCAACTCTAACTCTTAGTCTTAATGTATCAGTAGTATTTACATCAGCCGAAACTGTAAACGTATTTTGTGCCAAATTATTTTCTGTTTCTACCAAATTTAAATTTTCGTTTAGGTTAAAAGATACATTGTTATTAAAATCAATCCACGCTCCAAAATCAATACTTTCCCAATCTATATTTGATTTAACAGAAATGGTATATGTAGAATCTACATATAAATAAATAACAGAATCGCTATAATATTTATAAAAATCGTTTGCACTATTATTATTGATATTTGCTAAAGAAACATTTTTTATGTGTAAATCATAGGTGCTATATAATTCTCCTGATGCTTCACAATATTCTAAAGGTTTTACTATGTACATAAATCTATAAGTTTCGGAGGTGTCGTTGTTACTGCCAACAGCAAAAACTTTAAAATAAATTTTAGTACCAACCTCAAAATTAGGAATTGCACTGTCCGAAACCCAAGTACTATCTTGAGTATTGCTCATTGTAATACTATTATCTAATGAAATTGTATCTTTTGACCATTTTATGTAAACAGACGAAAGAGTTCCGCTATAAGATATTGTAGCTGTAACAAACTGATCTATTGAAAATTTAGGTTGAAGTTTGGTTGGCATATCTGATATGCTTGTTCTTAAAATTGCAGGATAATTATTTCTTCCTACTAAAGAACATTCCCATAATCCACGTCCCCAAGTAACAGCTTTTATTGTGTTTGAACCATAAACAACCTCCATATCTTCTACATCTGTATTTGGTAAATTAGAACTATATAAACTCCAAGTTGTATCGTTCATAGGCATAGTATAAATCCCTATTTCTGCACCAACATATATATTTGAGGCATTTGTATGGTCTATAATTACCGAGTGTATAGGCATATTCTCAAGATTATATGTTATATTTTTCCAATTAGCACCCTTGTCTTTAGTTATAAATACTGTTTTGTTTTCGTTATTATAGTTTCCGTAAACAATAATTATAATACTATCGTTATTTGGGTCAAAAGCTATATCTCCAATAGAAAATGCTGGCAAATTATTTGTTATATCTTCAAAAGAAGCTCCTCCATTTGTAGATATTTCTATCATATTATATCTTGATATTACCATAATATCAGAATTAGTTTGAGCAATTGCTGCGTGGTGTATAGTGCCGGTTATAGTTGACGGTTTGCCTTTAACACTCCAAGTATCGCCAAAATCATCGCTTACATAAATGGAATCTCTAAAATCGTAAATCCTCATTTGATTGTTAGGATCATATACCAGAGGTGCTTCCCAAGCACCATTATGACTATTTGGAGGGGTGGCAGCTATCTTTGTGCGTCCTCCATTTATTGTTTTTGTTCTTCCTCCAGATTGTGTGCTACCTATCATAAAATCATCGTTCAATGGGTGTATAATACATACCATACCATCTCCACCAACAAATTCTATCCAAGTATCTTTGTGTTTTATCGATATGCCATTATCTTGCGAACCCGACATGCTTCTAAAATGATTTGACTGACTAACACCAAGGTGATAGTTTTCTCTTATTGCAGTGCCCTGATTTAATATTGTCCAATTAATACCATTATTATTACTTTTTGCAAACAATCCGTCGGTTCCTATATAATAAACACCATTTACACACCTTGCAGGATGCAAATCGGCATGTACGTAACGATTTCCGTTTTTAAATTTATTCATAAGTGAGCCTGTGCCATTTTCAGATTGTCCTAAATCCCACCAAGTTGCTTGATTAAAAGTTTTACCGCCATTATTGCTTGCATAAACATCTAAGTAGCCGTAAATAAAACTTGAAGTATCAATATCATTAACCGAAAAACCTAGACAAGTACCGTTCGGATTACTTAAAAATGTGAAGTTATGACCGTTATTTGTAGATTTCCAAACACCTTTATCAGAAGCAAAATACAGACAAGAAGCACAGTCTGAACTTACCGATAAAATACCTGGTTTGCTGCTATTGCCTGGTATTGAGGCAGAAGCAGTGTAAGTTTCGCCTTGATCGCTTGATATAAATACTTTGTTTCTATTATTTGCATTGTGGTCGTAAACATATATTATACTATCGTTTGTTAGATGAAATTCTATTTCTGAAACATCCCAATTTGTATGAGAAAGTGTCCAGGTTTGAAGATTATCTGTAGATTTGTAAAGCCCTTTATTTGTTCCGACAAAAATAAGATTTGGCACTCTTGGGTGATATGCTATTTTTAAAATTCTGAATGCACTTCCTATATAATCGAAACCAAGATTTGTTGGATTAAAGTTTGTAAGTGTCCACGATTCTCCTCCATCATTAGAAAAATATATTCCGTGAGACATACCATTTAGTGCATTTGCCGAATTTATCATAATTAAATCGGTATTTATACGAGAAACGGATAGTGTGTTTACACTGGTTGCAGGTAAGCTGTCGGTACTTACTTTCCAAGTAACACCGCCGTCTGTTGTTCTCCAAAAGCCTCCACTACGAGATCCTAAACACATTTTTAAAGTATCGTTAGGGTCTATAAAAATATCTTCTACACGCCCCAAACCCGCAGAATGATGAGAAATAATACTATCTATTCTAAAAGGTCCTAATTCTTTCCAAGCATTGCCACCATATCGTTCTTTGGGGTTGTTTTTTAGAAATTTTTTGTAGGCATTTATAGTACTATATGGGTTTATATTACTTCTATCTCCTGAAGGATAATATTTAGATTCGTTGTTAAACTTCCATCTTTGATATGCTTTCCAACCAGAGCCTTTGCCTTTGTCGTGTTTTTCAAAATAAGTATCGGCGGCTTTACATACTTGATAAAAGTTGATAGAATTGTCATTCATCATTGTTTTGTAATCTTCTTGAGCTAAAGTATAGTTTAGGTTAAACAAAACAATAAATAGAAATAGGGTTAATTTTTGCATAATATAAGGCTTTAATTAATATTTTAAATGGCGTTCTTTTTTCTCAGGATAAATATCATCAATTTTTATTAAAATACCTGTTTCTTCTACTTCTCCAAATTTATAATTCATAGCAGTACCAAAAGATTTCATTGTTGATGATAATCCCATATACGAATTAATAAGTGGTGGAATATTTTCGCCTAAATCTCTAACTAATTTATTCAATATTTTTTTATTTTCTTTAAAATCGTTTTTTACAAAATGTTTCGCTAATTCTTGTTCGTCGGTATAATATCCAAGAGGTTCGCGAGGATATACAAGGCTTTTTTCATCGCCAAAATAATAATTAATAAAATACAATATTAAGTCTCTAGCTTTTTGATTAAAAGAAGTGTACATTGTTACTTTTCCAAAAAAATATTTCATTTCCGGATTTGTTACAACCAAAGCTCCAAGCCCGTCCCATAAATTGTCGAGAGCAAATAAAGCTTTTCTTCCTACTTTTGTACTTTGATAAACAGGTTGCACAAAACTACGCCCTAGTTCTATTGTATGCGGAAAGTAATCTTTTTTAAATTCAGATGAAAACTCAAACAAACCTCGTGTGGCTATTGCATATTTTCCGTGCCCATCTTTTGGAGCTTTATTTCCTAAAATATATCGGTATCCGCCAAGTATTTCTTTTCTTTCAGGATCCCAAACCACAAGCTGCTCGTATGCCTCATCGGCAGTATCGTAAATGTCAATGTCGGCTTCTTTACCTGTGCCACCGCCTGCATATCTAAAAGTAATTTCTCGTAATCTGCCAATTTCCATAACAACATTTGGCGAGTTATGATAATTAACAACATAAATCTCGTTCCCTCCGTTATTTGTTTTTCTTAAAAAACGGTCTGTATTTAATTCTTGCTCTAATTTTTCTACCGGAACATCAGAAATAATTTGTTTCATTGTAAAATGTTTTATTAACAGATAATTTAAAAAATATTTATGTAAATATAAGTTTTTTTTTAATTATCTAATAAATTTTGCTCTTAATTAATTTAAAAATTTACATTTGTTAATATTTTAATTTTTTGATGGGTTTTAATAAACAAAAAAGATACGATGTGGTTATAGTTGGAAGCAATTTATTTGCTTCGCATATTGCTGTGCAACTTGCCAAAACACAGCTTAATATTTTGTTTGTTGCCGATGGCGATATTGCTGATAGTAGCAATAATTTTAGTGTAGGGATATGTGGTTTTAACAAGATAAAAGAAAGTGCAGGTTTTTATGCTACATACTCTTTTTCGGTAATCCCTACAAATTTTTACTGCTTACAAAAAACAAATTTTGTTTATACTATTTCAACAAATATTAAAGCTCTTGTAAGAAAAAAAAATCTGTCGAAAAAAGCATTTAGTTCTATCGAAAAAAAACTAAATATAACTAATAATATCTCTATTAAAACTAACGAAAGATTTAAAATAAATTATTCTCGTTTATGTGTTGATACCCTAAAAACAGCAGAAAACAAAGCTGTTGATATTTTTACTTACGCAAATATTAAAACTATTAGCAATAAAAAAATTATTTTAAAATCGGGAGATGAGATAAATGCAAAATTGATAATAAATACCGATTATAATTTTATTAATGATGATTTAAAACACAAGGTGCAAATAAATGAATGGCAATTGTTTAACCTTCCTAAAATAGCATTAAACATCAATAACCCGATTAAAATTAAAGATGAAATTAATATTGATATTATTCCTTATTTTTCTGAGATTTTTATTAAATCGGATAAAAATATTACAATAAGTTCTATCATAAAAAAAATAAAAAACACTATTGGTGTTGAGGTAAATAAAAAAATTATTATTGATGAAAGAGTTGTGAAAAATTATAGTTCTAATATTATTTTTGATAGTAATAACAACATAAATATTTTTGAAAGTAATTACAATCTGTTTAAAGAAAAAATTAAAGCCATTTTAACCGAAGTTTCTAAAATTTTATCAATAAATAAACTAGAATATAATACGTTTAATATTTACGGTTCGTTTAAAATACAAGCCGAAAAATACAAGTTTATTAGAATGGTAGAAGAAGGATATTTGCAAGTGCAAGAAACCGGAATTAGCCCCAACGAATATACCGTGTTATTTTATAGGTATGGTAGCGATTTAGAAAAAATTACTGAAAAGGCATACAATTTTTATAATGATAGAAAAACAAGAAAAAACGCTTGGCTTTATGCAGAACTTTGGTATTCTGTTGATTATGAGTTTGTGAAAACTGCCGAAGATTTCATTCGTAGAAGAACAAATTTTGGATTAATAAATCAATTAGATGAAGAAAAAAAGGAAATAATTATTACTTTTATTGACAAAAAATAAAATGCAAGATAAGTTAAATATAACAATTGTTCAATCTAATTTGGTTTGGGAAAACATTGATTCTAATTTAGAAAACTTTTCTAAAAAAACAGCAAAAATACAAAATAGCGATTTAATTATTTTGCCCGAAATGTTTAATACAGGTTTTTCGATGAACTCGAAAAAATTAGCTGAAAAACCTAATGGTAAATCACTAAAATGGTTAATAAATTTAGCAAAAGAAAAAAAATCGGCAGTAATTGCAAGTTTAATTATAGAAGAAAATCAAGAATTTTTTAATCGTTTATATTTTATTTTACCAAATGGCGATTTGCATTTTTATAACAAACGACATTTATTTCGTATGGCAAACGAGCATAATTTTTATTCGCCCGGTACCGAAGAGTTAATTATAAATTATAAAAATTGGAGAATAAAACCATTGGTTTGTTACGATTTACGTTTTCCTGTTTGGGCAAGAAACAAAAACAACTACGATTTGCTGATTTATATAGCAAATTGGCCTGAACGAAGAAACGAAGCGTGGAAAATTCTATTAAAAGCCCGAGCTATAGAAAACCAAAGCTATGTTGTTGGTGTTAACAGAGTTGGGACTGATGCTAATGATGTAATTTTTTCGGGAGATTCGGCTGTTATAAATCCGAAAGGAGAAGTAATCTCTAAAACAAAAGCCCACGAAGAGAAAGTAGAAAATATTGAAATAAGTTTATCGGAATTAAACAAATTTAAAGAAAAATTTCCTGCATTTATTGATGCTGATAATTTTGAAATAATATGAAAAAATTAATTGTAAGTGCAACAAAACAAGAGGTAAATAAAACTCTTTTAGAACATAAATTTTCGGAAAATAAAAAAATTAAAAATCTTTACGAAACTAAAGACCTTGATATTTTTATTTCGGGGATTGGTTCTGCTTTTACAATTTTTAATTTAACTCAGCTTTTACAAAATAAAACTTACAGCGAGCTTATAAATATTGGTATTGCAGGAACTTACAATAAAAATATTAATTTAGGAGAACTTGTTTTTGTGAAAAAAGATTGTTTTGCCGATTTAGGTATAGACGACAAAGGTATTTTTAAAACACTAGAAGAAGAAAATTTATCAAATCAAAGTAATACGTTTTTCAGCTCTATTGATAATGTAAAATTATCTTATAAAAAAGTAAATGCCATAACTGTTAACACAGCAAGTGGTTCTGTTGAAAAAATAGAACTTTGGAAACAAAAATATAACCCTGATATTGAAACTATGGAAGGGGCAGGGGTTTTTCTTATTTGTAACAAACTAAATATTCCTGTTATGCAAATTCGTGCAATATCAAATTTTGTAGAACTACGCAATAAAACAAATTGGGAAATACCTAAAGCTTTTGACGCTTTAGCAGATTTTATAACATCTTATTTAATCCCCAAAAAATAAAAATTGCATATCCAAAAAATCTTAAAATTCTGAATAAAGCTAAAAGTATAAGTTTTTTATGTGGATAGTGCATTACCCCTGCAACCATTGTTATAGTCGAAAAAGGCAGAGGAAATAAAGCTGCAAAAACAATTACAAAACCCCCATACTTATTAATTAATTTAAAATGTTCTTCAAAGCGAGTTTTTATATATTTATTGATTTTAGGAATACGTCTAATTTTTTTTCCTAAAAAAAATGCCCCAACACCACCAACATAAGATAAAGACGAAAGAATTGCAACTCCCAAAAAAGGATGCGGACATTGTTTTGTCCAAGCAATAAATAAATCGGGAGGTATAAGACCAAACAAAGTTTCAGAAATAAAAAATATTATAAAAACTAAAACTCTATTCACTTCTTCAAATAAATATTTAAAAATTAAATTAAAATCTATTAAATATTTTTCTACAAAAAATAAGATAACAACTATACTTATTAAAACTAAGAACAGTTTTATTAAAGTTTTCCCCAGAAAACGATATAAACCGCTACGTCTAAAGTAGTTATGATAAACATTTATACGATGTTTACTATAAGATATTTTATCTAAGTGCGTCATTTTAGATTCTTTGTTCAAATTTACGAAATAAAAATTTTAATGTTTTGATTTTAACAAAAATTGAGTTTATTTATTATCTTCGCAATAATGTTTAGAACAGAGTTTAAAATAGCAGAAAGTAAAACAAAAATTACTTGTAAATCTAAGTTGATGTTTTTTGGTTCGTGTTTTACCGAAAATATTGGAAATAAAATATCCGAACTATATTTACAAAACATCATTAATCCTTTTGGGATATTATACAATCCGGCTTCTACAGCCGAAAATTTAAACTTGTTAATTTCTGAAAAAAAGTTTTCAGAAAAAGATTTAAGTTTTTATAATCATAAATGGTTATCGTATAATCATCATGGTAAATTTTCTGATAAAGATAAAAATAAATGCTTGCAAAATATTAATCAAGAATTATCTAAGGCAAGTTTAGCAATAAAAAATACCGATTTTCTTTTTATTACTTTTGGCACTTCGTGGATATATAAACTAAAAGAAAATAATAAAATTGTTGCAAATTGCCATAAAATCCCTGCAAAAGAATTTGTTAGAAAAAGATTAACTATTTCAGAAATTGTTGATGATTACACAAAATTTATTACTAAAATAAGCAAAATTAACCCAAAACTTAAAATTGTATTTACTGTTAGTCCCATTCGCCACTGGAAAGATGGAGCAAATGGCAATCAACTAAGCAAATCGGTGTTGTTATTAGCAATCGAAGAAATTATTAAACAAAATTCAAATAGTATTTATTTTCCATCATACGAAATTATTATGGACGATTTGCGAGATTATCGTTTTTATTCTGCTGATATGCTGCATATTAATGATATTGCAATAAACTATATTTGGGAAAAATTTACAAATACTTTTTTTGATAAGTCAGTCTTAGAATATGCAAAAAAAATTGAAAAAATAAATTCTGCTCTACACCACAGAACAGAAAATAAACAAAGTAATAAATATATTGAATTTATTAATTCAAATATAGCCAAAACCAAAACTTTGCAAACAGAATATAATATCGATTTATCAGAGTTAATTAATAAATTACGAACAAAGCTCTGATTAAAAAATTAAATCTTAATTTTAATTATGTAAAAACATAGATATTTACTATTTTTAGAAAAAATAATAAATTATATATCGATGGATATCAAATTCAATAAAAATGAAGATCATATGCGATTGTTGATTTCAGAAATGAAACAAAAACTCGCAAAAATATACCTTGGTGGCGGAAAAAAAAAGATTGAAAAATTACACTCGAAAAACAAACTAACAGCAAGAGAAAGAATAAATTATCTTATCGACAAAAACAGCGATTTTTTAGAAATAGGTGCATTTGTAGGCGAAGGAATGTACGAAGAATATGGAGGGTGTCCGTCAGGAGGTGTTGTTATTGGCATTGGATATGTTGAAAAACGTGAGTGTGTAATTGTTGCAAACGATGCAACAGTTAAGGCAGGAGCGTGGTTTCCTATAACAGGAAAAAAGAATCTCAGAGCTCAAGAAATTGCAATGGAAAATCATTTGCCAATTATTTATTTAGTTGATAGTGCAGGGATTTTCTTGCCATTGCAAGATGAGATTTTTGCCGACAAAGAACATTTTGGTAGAATCTTTAGAAATAATGCAAAAATGTCGGCAATGGGCATTGTGCAAATTTCGGCAGTAATGGGGTCGTGTGTTGCAGGTGGAGCATATCTTCCGGTTATGTCAGACGAAGCACTTATTGTAAATAAAACAGGTACAATTTTCTTAGCAGGTAGTTATTTGGTTAAATCTGCAATTGGCGAAGATGTTGACAGCGAAACACTTGGAGGAGCTGTAACACATACCGAAATTTCCGGTGTTATGGACTACAATGTAGATTCTGACCAAGAAGCATTAGATACAATTAGAAGTATTATATCTAAAATTGGAGAACCAGAAACAGCAGGATTTAACAGAATTAAATCGCAAACACCAGAATTAGACGAAAAAGAAATATATGGTTTAATACCCGAAAAACGTGATACTCCTTTTGACACAATGGAAATAATAAAGCGTTTGGTTGACGAATCTAAATTTGACGAATATAAAGCAGGATACGGAAAAACAATAATTTGCGGATATGCTCGTATTGATGGTTGGGCTGTGGGTATTGTTGCAAATCATCGACAAATTGTTAAAACAAAAACCAACGAAATGCAATTTGGCGGTGTAATTTATACCGATTCTGCTGATAAATCAGCCCATTTTATAATGAATTGTAACCAAAAAAGAATACCGCTTGTTTTTTTACACGATGTAACAGGTTTTATGGTTGGCTCACGTTCTGAACACGCAGGTATTATAAAAGATGGGGCAAAAATGGTTAACGCAATGGCAAATTCTATTGTGCCTAAATTTTCTGTTGTTATAGGAAACTCTTATGGAGCAGGAAACTATGCTATGTGCGGAAAAGCCTACGACCCAAGACTAATGCTAGCTTGGCCAACAGCACGAATTGCTGTAATGAGCGGAGCTGCCGCAGCAAAAACATTATTGCAAATACAAGTAGCGACATTAAAAGCTAAAGGAGAAGAAATTTCTAAAAAAGAAGAAGAAAAACTTTTAAAGAAAATTACTACCCGATACGAAACACAAACATCGCCATATTATGCTGCATCTCGTTTATGGATTGATGCAATTATAGACCCTCTTGAAACAAGAAAAGCTATTTCAATGGGTATTGAAGCCGCTAATCATAACCCTATTAGAGAAGATTATAAATTAGGAGTAATTAGAGCATAAAATCATTAGGCAAGGTACTATGCTTTGCCTAATGAAAACCCAGCACGATTGTATCTTAAATCCGCAAGTCAGGGTTTCACTCTGTTAGTTTATAACTTGTTAAATAGGGTCTGCTGAAAATCTCTGAGGTGCATTAGATTTTTATTTTCTGAAATGCAGATGTATAAATATACCTCAAATTGAAGAAGATAAAAATATGATGTGCCTCAGAGCAAGCATAAAACTATAATTTTAACATTTGTAAATGCAAACTTATAAGCACATATGTTTTAAAAAGTTTGCACTTATAATAGCATGTTTTAGCTTAAGTGGCTTTGTGATAACTTGTTATGTGTTTCTCAGCAGACCCTAAATAGGGTCTGTCCATAAAATATTAATCAGTTTCACTTTAACTCAAATAGTGAAGCTCTGACTATTAATATTTTAAAAATAAACCTGTGGATATAATCGTGCGGCCAATGTCATTAAGTTAAGGATATTGTCGTCATTGCGAACGAGGAACGAGTTCGGCAACGGCAAAGCCCTCAACAAAGTTAATCTCTTGATATTAACAAGATTGCTTCGT
>Ga0256845_1002135_pt1 | contig 14654 bp, 9 predicted proteins | sample RiftiametaG_FD_189101 | JGI IMG/M metagenome (GOLD analysis project Ga0256845, IMG submission 189101) | Tube worm associated microbial communities from hydrothermal vent at the East Pacific Rise, Pacific Ocean - Riftia | ecosystem: Host-associated > Annelida > Integument > Unclassified ...
TAACGGCAGCAATTACCTGTGTGCAAGCAACCAAAGGGTTAGCGGAATACATTGCGTATGACAGCGTTGCTAAAGCATCGGAGTCCCAAGGACGCCGTGACTCTACTAAAATTTTAACGATTGCAACATCGCACGTTGAATATGAATCGGACAATCGTCACTATGCGCACGTTGACTGCCCAGGACACGCCGATTATGTTAAAAACATGATTACGGGTGCGGCTCAAATGGACGGAGCTATTTTGGTTGTAGAAGCGCCTTCTGGTCCTATGCCTCAGACGCGTGAGCACATTTTGCTTGCTCGTCAGGTTGGTGTTCCGAAGATTGTTGTATTTTTGAACAAGTGTGATCTTGTTGATGATGAAGAGTTGATTGAACTCGTTGAGATGGAAATTCAAGAGTTGCTTGCTAAGTATGAGTTTGAAGAAGACAGCCCCATTATTCGTGGCGCTGCTTTGCCTGCGATTCAAAACCCAGAAGGTCCTGAAGCACAATGCATTCAAGATTTGATGGACGCATTGGATTCTTGGATTCCTGAGCCTGAGCGCATCACGGATCTACCTTTCCTTCTTCCTATTGAGGATGTGTTCTCAATTGAAGGACGTGGAACGGTTGTTACGGGTCGTGTTGAGCGTGGCGTAATTCACACCGGTGACGAAGTGGAAATCGTAGGTCTAAAGGACACGGCAAAAACAACCTGCACAGGAGTTGAAATGTTCCGTAAGATCCTCGACGAAGGACAAGCGGGCGATAACGTGGGTGTTCTTTTACGTGGAACGAAGAAAGATGAAGTACAGCGTGGTCAAGTTTTGGCTAAGCCTGGTTCAATTCTTCCACACACCAAGTTTGTTGGCGAAGTGTATGTTTTGTCGAAAGATGAGGGCGGACGTCATACTCCATTCTTCAAGGGCTATCGTCCACAGTTTTACTTCCGAACTACGGATGTAACGGGTGACATTCAGCTTCCAGAAGGTGTGGAAATGGTGATGCCTGGCGACAACGTGACGATGAATGTTGAGTTGATTACGCCAATCGCGATGGAACAGCACATGCGTTTTGCGATTCGTGAAGGTGGTCGTACGGTGGGTGCTGGTCGAGTGATTGAGATCAACGACTAATAATAAACCCTTTATTTAGAGACGGGCAGGCTTGCCTGCCCGGTATCTACATAAAAACCAAAACAGGAAAAGATCATGCCACGAGATATTATTACTCTGGCTTGCACCGAGTGCAAGGAACGCAACTATACTGGTACAAGAAATAAGAAGCTTGAAACCAGTCGTCGTGAAATTAAGAAGTATTGTCCTCGCGACAAACGTCACACGTTGCATCGAGAAACCAAGTGATTGTCGACTTTACGTAGGTCGGTAGTTCAATTGGTAGAGCACCGGTTTCCAAAACCGGCTGTTAGGGGTTCGAGTCCCTTCCGACCTGCCACTTATTTAATTAAAAATTGGAAAAACGAACAATGGATAAACAGACACAAGACACCGGGAGTTTGAAAGCCCGCATTATCTCTCCATTTGAGAAGTTTGGAGCTTTTCTTCAGGAGGTGAAGGTAGAGCTTATTAAGTGTTCTTGGCCCACACGAAAAGAGCTTTTTGGTTCTTCGATGGTGGTGATTATTTCCGTACTTATTTTGGCGGTTATTGTTAGTTTTTTTGATTTTGTAGTCTTAGGCGCTTTAAAGCTCATCATTCATTAGAATGGAGTTGGGAACAGGATCTATTATGGGAAAACAATGGTTCATTTTACATGCGCTTTCGGGGCACGAACTTAAAGTGCAGCGCAATATTCTCAGTCGTATCTTGCAAGAAGGTATGGAAGACATCATCGGAGAAGTCTTGATTCCGCAGGAGAAGGTTTCTGAGGTGAAAGAAGGGAAGAAGCGTACTGTAAATCGGAAGTTTTTTCCGGGCTATTTGCTGATTAACATTCAGCTGTATGATGAAGGGAATGCCTTTAATGAGCGGGCTTGGTACTTTATTCAGAACACCCCGAGTGTGATTGGTTTTCTGGGGGGAGATCATCCCGTTCCTCTGAGTAGCGATGAGGTAAATAGCATTGTGAATCAGATTGAAGAGAAGAAGGAGACCGTTGCACCGAAGGTGATGTTTGAGCCGGGTGAGACTGTAAAAATTACAGATGGTCCGTTCTTGAACTTTAATGGCGTGATTGAAGAAGTGGATCCCGAGCGTGGGAAGTTAAAGATTTCGGTTTCTATTTTTGGGCGCTCAGCACCCGTGGAACTTGAATATTGGCAAGTGGAACGCACAACCGAGTAAATTTTTGATAAAGGATAGTTATGGCAAAAGAGATAACAGGTTATATCAAGTTACAAATCCCGGCCGGGCAGGCAAATCCTGCGCCGCCAGTGGGCCCTGCATTGGGTCAACACGGGGTGAACATTATGGAGTTCTGTAAGGCATACAATGCTGCAACGCAGGACAAGGCGGGGTTGGTTATTCCCGTCGTAATCACCGTCTATAGCGACCGAAGCTTTTCGTTCATTACCAAGAGTCCGCCTGCAGCGGTTCTGCTTAAGAAAGCAGCATCGATTGCTAAGGGATCGGGGGTGCCGAATCGTGAGAAGGTTGGAAAGGTTACACGCGCTCAACTTGAAGAGATTGTTGAAACCAAAAAAGATGATCTAAACGCTAACGACATGGATGCGGCGGTTCGTATTATTGAAGGTACCGCACGCAGCATGGGAATTGAGGTAGAATAAAATGGCTATACACGGGAAAAAATATAGAAGTGTAGCGGAAAAGGTAAAGCACGACGCCGACTATAGCGTCGCCGATGCAGTTAAATTTCTGCAAGAAAATCCGACCGCAAATTTTGATGAAACAATGGAAATTGCTTTTCGGATGGGAGTCGATCCCACGAAATCCGACCAAGCCATTCGCTCTACGGTGGCTTTGCCACACGGAACGGGTAAGGATGTGAAAGTGATTGTTTTTGCCACGGGTGATGCTGCAGAAGCCGCTCGCGAAGCAGGAGCTGCCGAAGTTGGATTCGAAGATTTGGTTAAGAAAGTCCAAGATGGTTGGACCGACTTTGACGCTGCGGTTGCGACTCCAGATGCGATGAAAGAAGTTCGTAAAGCTGCGCGTGTTTTGGGACCACGAGGTTTAATGCCGAACCCAAAAACGGGAACGGTTACCGATGACACCGCATCGGCTGTGAAACAGTTAAAGGCGGGTCGGGTTGAGTTCCGAATGGATCGAAACGGAAATGTAATGGTTCCTTTTGGAAAACGTTCTTTCGCTACAGAGGCACTTTTAGAAAATGCAAAATCTGTTATTGATGCTTTGCACGGTGCTCGACCAGCAAGTGCAAAGGGAACGTACATTAAACGTTGTACAATTTCATCCACCATGGGTCCCGGTCTTCGGGTTTCCCTCAAGGAAATCTCTGAATAAAAGGATTTAAATATCATGAAGCCAGAAAGCAAAGGCATAAGACCAGAAAAACAATCGATGGCCGCAGAGTTAGATGCGCGTATTAGCGGTGCACAATACTTGATTCTTGCGGATTATACCGGCATGGATATGCCGCAAACCGATGAATTGAAAAAGAGTTTGCGTGAAAATGATGCCTCGTTTAACGTGGTTAAAAACCGAATGTTAAAACGGGCGTTTAAGGATGAAGTCGCAGCAGATTTGCTTCGAGGACAAACCGCACTCATTTACGGTTCAGGCGATATGGTTGAGGCGGCGAAAGCCCTTCGGTCATTTAGCGAAAAGAATACGAAGCCTGCCATTAAGGGAGGATTCCTTGAAGGGAAGATGATTAGTGGTGACGAAGTCATTGCGTTGTCGAAGCTCCCATCGAAAGATATTTTACGTGCGATGTTGCTGGGTACACTACAAGCACCATGCACACAACTCGTTGGCGTGTTGAATCAAAAAGTTTCGTCCATCGTATATGTGTTGGATGCAGCGCGAACAAAAAAAGAACAAGAAGCATAATTATTTATTAAATTGGAATTAAGGAGGAACGAAAATGTCCGAAGAAGCAGTAAAAGAAGAAGTGAAACTCGAAGGTAAAATGGCTGAATTTGTTGATTGGGTAGAGACCATCTCGGTACTCGAACTCTCCGAATTGGTGAAGGCACTTGAAAATCGTTTAGGCGTAACGGCTGCCGCTCCGGCTGCTGCAGTTGCGGCTGCACCTGCTGGCGGAGACGCTGGTGGCGCTGCTGAACAAACGGAGTTTGAAGTCATGCTTACCGCCGCTGGTGGTCAGAAGATCCAAGTGATTAAGGAGATTCGTGCATTAACTGGTTTGGGTCTCAAAGAAGCAAAAGCTGTTGTTGACGAAGCACCTACATCTGTTAAAGCTGGTCTTTCTAAAGAAGATGCAGAAGCAATGAAAGAAAAACTGGAAGGTGTTGGAGCAACTGTAGAACTCAAGTAATCCTCTGGATTGTTTGTTTAATCGATGAAGCCGCCCGTGGGGCGGCTCGTACTTGTTCCCTTTCACTTCTGAAGGGGAACATAAATGTTCTTCAATATAAACCTGAAGGTGCAGAATGGCCGAAAGAAAAAACTTTGGTAAGCTTACAGATGCCCTCGAGGCGCCGGATTTAATCGAAATCCAATTAAACTCCTACAAGGACTTCCTTCAACAAAAGGTAGCTCCTTCTCGTCGTAAAAAGATCGGATTGCAATCCGTACTGGACGAAGCCTTTCCAATCGAAAGTTATGATGGACAAATTGCACTCGATTTTGTCAGCTACGAGATAAAAAAACCCAAACTCTCTCATTTAGAATCGTTACGCGAAGGGGAAACCTTTTCAGCGCCGCTGTATGTAACGTTTAAACTACGCGAAGGCGAAAACATTCGTGAAGATACTCTTTTTATGGGTGAAATTCCGCTGATGACTGAAAGCGGTAGCTTTGTGGTGAATGGTGCTGAGCGTGTGATTGTGAGTCAGTTACATCGTTCGCCAGGAATTTGTTTTGAAAAGACAAAACATGCGAACGGCAGTATTTTATACTCCTTCCGAGTGATCCCCGATCACGGCTCCTGGATCGAAGCTCAGTTTGATACAAGCGACTTGATCTATATTTACCTCGACCGAAAACGTCGACGTCGTAAATTTTTGGCTTCTACCTTCCTTCGTGCTCTTGGTTATGAAACCGACGAGCAAATCTTGGAATTGTATTACAAATTCGAAACCTTCTCGCTTGCCAAGAAAAAGTATACCGAAGAAGAGCTAGAGCATCTTGTTTTAAGTGACGATATTATTGACTCAGATTCTGAATCGGTGATTGGTCGTCGGTACGACAACTTAACCGTTGATATGATTGACCGCATGAAGATGGCGGGCTACAAAAAAGTATCTATTGTAAATGTCTCTTGGGACCAAGGGGTTTTTCTTAAGAGTGTTCAAGCCGATACGACTCGAACGGTTGACGAAGCGTTGGAAGATCTCTACCAAAAGATGCGCCCGGGCGATCCCCCCACAACGGCATCTGCTCGCCAAATGTTAAAACGTCTCTTCTTTGATGAAGCTCGGTTTAATCTCAGCACGGTAGGTCGCTACAAAATTCAGCAAAAGCTTGGAATCAAAAGTTCCTGTTTGACGCTTGAAGTGGAAGATGTGGTGGAAGCTGTTCGTTATTTGCTTAAAGTGCGGATGGGCGAAGGCACACTTGATGACATCGATCACTTGGGTAGTCGACGTATTCGTACGGTAGGCGAGTTGCTTGAAACACAATGCCGAGTTGGTTTAGCGCGTATTCAACGCCTCGTAAAAGAGCGCATGACTATTTTCGACACAACCGTCGACACGCTCTCTTCGCAAAAACTCATCAATCCAAAAGCACTCTCTGCGGTAATTAAAGATTTCTTTGGTCGCAGTCAGCTTTCGCAATTTATGGATCAAACCAATCCGCTTTCCGAATTGACGCACAAACGTCGTCTTTCGGCTCTTGGACCTGGTGGACTAAACCGCGACCGCGCTGGATTTGAAGTACGTGACGTACACAGCTCGCACTACGGTCGTATCTGCCCTATTGAAACACCTGAGGGCCCCAACATTGGTCTGATTTCCTCGCTCTCTACCTTTGCAAAAATCAACAAATACGGCTTTATTGTTACGCCTTATTTGAAGGTTGAAAAGGGTGTGGTTTCTAAGGAATATGATTGGCTAACCGCCGACGAAGAAGAGCGCTACGTGATTGCTCAGGCTAACGCCGAGATCAACGAAAAGCGTGCTTTTGTAAACGATCGAATCATGGTTCGTGTACAAAGTGACTTCCGTGAGGTTCCGCCCAACGAAGTCCAATATATGGACGTTTCGCCAAAACAGATGGTGTCTATTGCAGCGGGTCTTATTCCTTTCTTGGAACATGACGATGCCAACCGAGCCTTGATGGGCTCGAACATGCAACGCCAAGCGGTTCCGTTAATGAATGCGGAACGCCCCTTTGTGGGAACCGGCATCGAAGGTCGATTGGCGCGCGACTCGCGTGTTTTAATCACCGCAACCGAAGCGGGTAAAGTGGCGTATGTCTCGGCCGAAAAAATCATCATTTCCAAGGATGGTAAAGTTCCAGAAAAGAAAGGTTCACCCGACGCTCAAGTCTATGATCTACGCAAATTTGCACGATCAAATGCAGGAACGTGTTTAAACCAAAAGCCTATTGTTAAGTACGGACAAGAAGTAGCCGCTGGCGATGTCTTGGCCGATGGTGCTGGAACGGACGAGGGCGAACTCGCTCTTGGTCGAAATGTGGTAGTCGCCTTTATGCCTTGGGGCGGGTACAACTTCGAGGATGCCATTTTGATCAATCAAAAACTGGTTCGCGAAGATGTCTACACGTCTATTCATATTGAAGATTTCGAATGTGGTGCTCGGGACACGAAATTGGGTCCAGAGGAAATCACGCGCGATATTCCAAATGTGGGCGAAGAAGCACTGAAAAACCTTTCCCACGACGGGATTATTCAAATTGGTGCAGAAGTACATCCTGGCGATATTTTGGTAGGGAAAATTACACCCAAAAGCGAAACCGAGCTTGCTCCAGAAGAGCGCCTCTTGCGGGCCATCTTTGGAGAAAAAGCAGCGGATGTGCGCGACACCTCGTTAAAAGCTCCTTCGGGTACGCACGGTATTGTGATGGATGTGAAGGTCTCTTCAAAAGATACCAACACGAAACCTTCTACCGATACTCCTGCCAACACCAAGAAGATGCAAAACGAAATCTTAGAGCGGCATGAAAATGTGGTAGCCCAATTAACCGAAGAGCTTACCAATGCCCTTTCTAATATTTTGTTGGGTGAAAAAATCCCGCTCAATGTGGTTAATAAAGATACGAAAGACGTGATTATTCCGGCTAATCGAAAGATTACCAAAACACTCTTGCGTAAATTGGCGGCAAATTATCAAGAGGTGGATATTGAACCAAGCCCGATTCGGATTAAGATCATGACGATCATCGATGCGTATCGCAAAAAGTTCAACGAAGCACGTGCAGATAAAGATCGTTCCTTCTCTCGCGCCGGAAGCGGCGAAGAGCTCGACGCCGGAATCGTGAAATCGGTTAAGGTCTACATCGCCGAAAAGAAAAAGCTTTCTGTAGGGGATAAAATGGCGGGTCGCCACGGTAATAAAGGGGTTATTTCCCGAATCGTGGCCGAAGAAGATATGCCGTTCCTTCCCGATGGAACCCCTGTTGACATTGTCTTAAACCCACTTGGTGTACCTTCTCGAATGAACGTAGGGCAGGTTCTAGAAACGCATTTGGGTTGGGCTTGTAAACACCTCGGAATGCACGCAGCTACCCCCATCTTCGACGGAATCTCTGAAAAACAAATCCGAGATTTGTTGGTCGATGCCGGTTTCGAAGACGACGGAAAAACCGTGTTGTACGACGGTCGTACGGGCGAACAGATGGAACAACGCGTGATGGTCGGCGTAATTTATATGCTTAAATTACACCACTTAGTCAGCGAAAAAATCCACGCCCGAGCAGTCGGTCCTTATTCGCTTGTCACACAGCAACCGCTGGGTGGTAAAGCACAGTATGGCGGACAGCGTTTCGGAGAGATGGAAGTTTGGGCGCTAGAAGCCTATGGAGCCGCTCACGCATTGCAGGAAATCCTGACCGTGAAGAGTGACGACATTGCTGGACGTACCCGTATGTACGAAGCGATTGTAAAGGGAACCAACGTGTTGGATTCTGGCTATCCCGAGTCGTTTAACGTACTCATTAAAGAACTTCAGGGCCTTGGACTTAACTTCCAAGTGAAGGATGAAGATGGCGATGCCATCAAAATGTTCTAACCCCGTTTTGTTCAAAATACCATTTAGATTGCAGGAGGAACCTGGTGGAAAAAAAATCAAAAAAAACCGCAGATGTTTTTGAAATGAAGCGCGACGATTTGCACGATTATGCAAGCATCACGCTGGCCTCTCCCGAGGCTATTCGCTCATGGAGTCACGGAGAAGTCCGCAACCCCGAAACCATTAACTATCGGACCTTTAAACCCGAAAAAGGTGGTCTCTTCTGCGAACGAATCTTTGGTCCGACAAAGGACTGGGAATGTTCGTGTGGAAAATACAAGCGCATTAAACACAAAGGGGTAATCTGTGACCGTTGTGGCGTGGAAGTAACCCTTTCACGTGTCCGGCGTGAACGGCTTGCACACATCGAATTAGCCGTTCCTGTCTCGCACATTTGGTTCTTCAAAGCCACACCGAGTCGAATGGGTCTGATTTTGGATATGACCATGCGGAATCTCGAACGCGTGCTTTATTACGATAACTACATTGTAATCGATCCCGGCGACACCCCTCTAAAAGAGAAGCAATTGCTTTCCGAAGAAGAGTATCGTGAAGCTATTTTGAACTACGGTGACGAAAACTTTGAAGCCAAAATTGGTGCAGAAGCTATTCGCGAATTACTTGTCCGAATCGACCTGCTCGAAACCCTTCAAAAATTAGAAGAAGCGATGATGAACACGCGGTCCAAACAGACCCGTAAAAAACTCGTAAATCAAATGAAGGTCATGGAAGGATTTATCAAAAGTAACTCCCGTCCCGAATGGATCGTGATGGAAGTGCTGCCTGTTATCCCTCCAGATTTGCGCCCCTTGGTTCCTCTTGAAGGCGGTCGCTTTGCCACCTCCGACTTGAACGACCTCTATCGTCGCGTCATCAACCGCAACAACCGACTAAAAACACTCCTCGCATTAAAAACACCTGAGGTGATTATTCGAAACGAAAAACGGATGCTTCAACAATCCGTAGATGCGTTGTTCGACAACGGTCGTCATGGTCGTGCGGTTACGGGACCAGGAAACCGTCCCCTCAAATCCCTCAGCGATATGTTGAAAGGAAAACAGGGCCGATTCCGTCAAAACTTGCTCGGTAAACGGGTGGACTATTCAGGTCGATCTGTAATTGTGGTAGGTCCAAACCTTAAGTTAAACCAATGTGGTTTACCTAAAAAAATGGCCCTCGTACTCTTCGAACCATTCATTATTCGCAAACTAAAAGATCGGGGCATTGTGCACACCGTTCGCAGTGCGAAAAAGATGATCGAGCGCGAAGTCGATGTTGTTTGGGATATTCTTGACGAAGTCATTAGTGGGCACACTGTAATGTTAAACCGTGCACCTACATTGCACCGTTTGTCCATTCAATCTTTCGAACCTATTTTGATCGAAGGTGAAGCCATTCAATTGCACCCCCTCGTCTGTACGGCATACAATGCGGACTTCGACGGCGACCAAATGGCGGTACACGTACCCCTTTCAGTTGAAGCGCAAGTAGAATCGAAAACCTTGATGTTAGCCACCAACAACATTTTCTCGCCTTCGAGCGGAAAACCGGTAACCACCCCCACGCAAGATATGGCGCTAGGTTGTTACTACATCACCTCCGATTCTCAACCCTATTTAATGCAACTTAAATCAGGCAAAAAGAGAGACGAAAAACGTCTTCCTATCATCGGAGACATCAACGAACTCCACACCGCATTCGACGAAGAAGTCCTGCGTGTACACGATCGGATTCGCTACCGAAACCCCGATTACCAACGCGAAACCCGCTTTGGCGATAAAGATGCTCCAATCATCACCACCACAGTAGGCCGCGTCTTCTTCAACGAAGTATGGCCCGAAAGCCTCGGCTTCATGAATAAAGTGGCCTCCAAAAAAGTAATTGGAAACATGATTGAGCAGTGCTACGAAATCTCAGGGCACAACGAAACCGTAAAAGTTTTAGATAAACTTAAAGACCTCGGCTACGAATATGCCACCACGTCCGGCATGTCCATCGCCCTCTCCGATATGATCATCCCGCCAGAAAAAGGCGATATGATTGCTACCGCACGAAAAGACATCGAAGGGGTTGAAGCCAAATACAAAAAAGGTCTCATTACCGAAGGCGAGCGCTACAACATGATCGTTGACATCTGGACCGATACCAACGACCGCCTCACCAACCGCCTCTTCGATGCACTCGAAGAAAATAACGACCAATTTAACAAACAGTCCGTTGACGAACTCAACCCTGTTTACGTAATGGTCGATTCCGGTGCGCGGGGTAGCCGTCAGCAGATTCGTCAGCTGGCTGGAATGCGCGGCTTGATGGCCAAACCATCTGGTGAAATTATCGAACGACCCATTTTGTCGAACTTCCGTGAAGGTCTTTCGGTGTTGGAATACTTTATTAGTACACACGGTGCACGTAAAGGTCTTGCCGACACCGCATTAAAAACAGCGGACTCAGGATACTTAACCCGTAAACTCGTCGACGTTTCCCACGACATCATCGTAACCGAAGAAGATTGTCACACCCTCAACGGCATCGAAGTAAGCGCCATTGTTGAAGGCGACGACGAACTCGTCCCCCTCTCCCAACGGATTATCGGTCGTACCGCCGCAGAAGATATTTGCAACCCCCACACCCTCGACGAGGTCATCGTGGCGGCAGGCGAATTAATCGATAAATATTCCGCACAAAAAGTAGAAAGTGCCGGCGTTGAAAAAGTAATCATCCGCAGTGTTCTAACCTGCGAATCCCGCCGAGGAATCTGCGCAAACTGCTACGGAAAAAATCTGGCAACCGGCAAAAAAGCCGAGCTCGGTCAACCCGTCGGAATCATTGCTGCCCAATCCATTGGTGAGCCAGGAACGCAGCTTACCATGCGTACCTTCCACATTGGTGGTACCGCAAGCTCCGTCTTCAAACAACCCAAAATCACCGCTAAATCCAACGGAACCATTAAATACGAAAATATCCGCTGGGCCAAAGTCGACGACGGAAATGTCGTCCTCAACAAAAACGGAAGCATCCTCGTAATGGGACCAGAAGAGCGCGAACTCGAACGCTACGCACTCGTCATTGGTGCCATCATCTCCCTCAACGACGGAGACGAAGTAAAAGCCAAAGAAACCTTCGTTCAATGGGATCCCTACTCCGTGCCGATTCTTTCCGAACACGCCGGTAAAGTAGAATTCCACGACTTCATCGAAGGCGTCACCGTTCAAAAAGGTGTAGACGAAGCCACCGGAGTTGAAGGCCTTGTGGTCATGGAACACAAAGAAGACCTCCACCCACAAATCGTAATCATCGATCCAAAAGATCCAGAAAAGAAAGGATTCTACTCCATTCCAGCTGGCGCTCAGGTCATGATCGACGAAGGCGGAACCGTAACCGCAGGATTCACCCTTGCACGTACTCCACGAAAAACCGTTCGAACCAAAGATATTACCGGTGGTCTACCTCGTGTAGCCGAACTCGTAGAAGCACGTACACCAAAAGAATCCGCCGAAATTGCAAAAATCGAAGGAATCGTTGAACTCGGAGGAATCGCAAAAGGTAAGCGCAAGCTCATCATTCGAGACCCCGTTACAGGAGCCGAAGAAGAGCAACTCGTTCCTATGAACAAACACGTTATTGTATTCCCCGGCGACTTTGTCCACAAAGGACAACAAATCACCGAAGGACCTATTGTTCCACAAGAACTTCTCGAAGTCTGTGGACCACAAGACCTCCAAGAATACTTAGTGAACGAAGTTCAAGCCGTCTACCGTCTCCAAGGAGTAGAAATTAACGACAAGCACATCGAAGTCATTGTACGTCAGATGTTGCGCAAAGTTAAAATCACCGATCCTGGCGACACCGAATTCCTCTGGGGCGAACAAGTTGAAAAACGCAAATTCCAAGAGATCAACCAAAAGGCCGTGGCCGAAGGTCGCCGCCCTGCGGAAGCCTCCCCCGTTCTTTTAGGAATTACCAAAGCTGCACTCGAAACCGAAAGTTTCATCTCAGCAGCCTCCTTCCAAGATACCACACGAGTTTTGACCAAAGCCGCTACACTTGGCATGGTTGATCACCTTCGTGGCTTCAAAGAAAACGTCATTATGGGTCGTCTTATTCCCGCTGGAACAGGATTCCCCATGTACAAAGACATTAAGCCCGTTATGCTTGGAAAAGAACTTCCCCCCGAAGAAGTCCCAGAAGACGATCCCCTCACCGCAGAGGAAACTGTCTAAACGCAAACTTCATTCAAAACCTAAGGGGTGCTTTATGCACCCCTTTTTTATCCCCCTCCCTCCAAAATCACCACTTTATTTTACACTCTACCAAAACGCTTCCGCAAAAAAGGAGAGGCAATATGCTGCGAAAAATAGACAAAACGAACAATGATCGCTGTAATAATGACCCAAAATAACGGTTTGTTTTTCATAAGAAGATTTTAGCAAAAATGCATTATTGATAAAACCAATAAGCAAAAGAGATGTGATCCCCATAAATCGTAATACGAGGTTGAGCACGATGAATTCGATTTCCTGCAATCGGAATCTTCACTTCGCTAAACCCCTTTTCATTTAATTTCAACTCAACAGGAGTAGGTTCATCTCCGTCCACCGAAAGCAAAAGTTTCGTTTTATTATTTAATGCATAATAATTATTCAATTTGCGTAGCGTTACCGTTGTTGTCACTTTAATGGTTCGAGCCGTTCGCAAAACAAGAAGTAACGGTTTTTCACGTTCTACATGATGAACTACAAAAGATTCAGATCCCGTAATTAAATAACCCGCTTCAAAATACTCTTTTTTCTTTTTTAATGGCGCAGTTTTAGAAAGCAAATAGGTCTTTATTCCCGAAAAATAGGATTGATACTGATATTCATGATCGTTCTCATCTTTTTGGTATCCAAGATCCATTCGATCAATACAGTTCATTTTCGAAGAAATAGAGAGCAGCAAAGGACTCTCGCCTCCATCTAATCCATCAAAACTCGCCTTATACAACCCAATATTCATTCCTGTGGCTAATGCCCCTCTCATGTCACCAAGCAACATCTTCCCGCGAACAGAAGGAAGCGTCTGAGCGAAAAAATTGCATTCATTATTTAAAAACAAGAAATATTGAGGTCGTCTTTTGGGGAGATGTTTTAACCGTTCTAAAAGCACATATTGAAGAGGAGCGGAGATATGTGGAACAAAAAATTGAGGCGAAACAATTCCTGCCAAATTTCGAATCTTATAATTAGGCAAGAAATATTGAACCCCTGTTCCCTGCATTATTCCAATAGATGATTTTTTTGGTAATCCCTCATTTATTTTAGAAGCAAACCTTTTTTGCTGGGTGGTATAAACACCTGAAGAATAAATATAATCAAACGCAACGCATGTGGAAATCACCTGAAACCCAAAAAGAAGAACAAGCATTCCATTAAAAACAAATCGAGATTTAAAAAATTGGCTTAATTTTTTTGCTCCAATTAAAATATAAATACCCCAAACAGGGAAAAACCAACCTAAATACCGATCATTTGAAATCCCTTGAAAACCACTCATCGAAATCGTTAAAAAAGTAGCTCCCGTTGCCAGAAAAAACCACCACTCTCGCAGGGCTATCTTTTTACTTCTAATGAATAAGACGGCACCTGAAATCCCCAACAAACCACTCAAAATAGGAATCCCTAAAAATTGCCGACCATTATTGGCCAGACTAAAAATAATTTCAGTAAACATCTTTAAAAAACCATGCAAAGAACGAAGAATGGCTCCAAAAAAAGAGTACTGCACAAAATACCCCTTATTTATAACCGACATAAATTGAACATGCCCCGTTAAATGATAATTTATGATTAAAACAAAAAGAAAAGCAAACAAACCAGCAATACCCGTCAAAAGAAAGATTACAGGTTGATCAAATGTACAACCAGCATTTCCCCCCTTTTGTTTTCGATTAAAAACAAAAAGAAAACCAGCAATCAACAGTGCTGCTATGGCAAAAAGCAACCCTTCTGGACGCGTTAACCCACAAAGAGCCGCCAACAACATCGCCGTCTTCCTTTTCTCATAAAGCAACGCCGCAAAAAGAGCCAGCGTAAGAAAAGAGAACAAACCCATATCCGTTCCACCAAAAAAAGTGGTAAGCGCTTGCCCAGACAATACCGTTAAAAAGAGAACAAAAGGAGCGAGTTTTGGTGCCATCTTTTTTGCAATCAACCAAACGGCAAAAATACTCCCTAAATAAAACAAAGCATTTAACCAAAAGATTGCAACAAAGAAGGCATTCCCCTGTGCCCCCAGCTTATATAACCCCGCTAGAATCCACGGATATAAATGAGAGGTACTTCCTGTAGACGGAGCATCGCCCAATGTAAATACATAC
>Ga0256845_1002136_pt1 | contig 14651 bp, 17 predicted proteins | sample RiftiametaG_FD_189101 | JGI IMG/M metagenome (GOLD analysis project Ga0256845, IMG submission 189101) | Tube worm associated microbial communities from hydrothermal vent at the East Pacific Rise, Pacific Ocean - Riftia | ecosystem: Host-associated > Annelida > Integument > Unclassified ...
GATTGGTTGATGAAGGGAATACAGTTTTGGTAATTGAGCACAATTTAGATATTGTTAAAATAGCAGATAAAATTGTAGACATCGGTCCAGAAGGAGGGAAGTATGGTGGAATGATTGTGTGCGAAGGAACTCCAGAGCAAATTGTAAAAAAACACACGAAAGAATCGCATACAGCAAGGTATTTAGCAATGGAAATGTAAGTTGTTATTGTCTAAAAGTAAGAAAGTGCAAACTTGTAGTTTGCACTTTCTTACTTTAGCTATAGGACTATATTGAATTAGAATTTACCATTGTTGTTTTTCCAATCCTTTTTTTGAAGAATTTCTTCAATTGTGTCCCAATGTTCAACAATCTTCCCATTTTCGATTCTGAATAAATCATAGAATGCAACATGTTTGTTTAAAAATTCACCTTCAGAAACGGATAAAACAAAATTACCTTCACCGAGTATTCGATGGTTTTTAGTAAATTTCATTGGCATTCCTGCTTCTGCTAAATCAGCCAATGCTTTACCTAATCCATCTAGTCCATCACCAACGTTTGGATTATGTTGAAGGTATTTTTCTGTAGAGATATACGCTGTGATTTTAGATGGATTTTTTCCTAATAAAACATCATTTACAAAGTTTTTAACCAACTCTTTATTTACTTCAGTCTTTTCTAAGTCTTCAATTTTGGTTGTACCATCAAATTGAGTTCTAGATGAAACTGTTTTAGTTACGATTTCTTGTAAATTGTCCCAGTGTTCAACAATTAAACCGTCTTCAAAACGAAAAATATCAAATCCAGCTTTTGGGCCAAAGAAATTATATTTTGTGTGAGTAAATACAAAATTACCGTCTTCAAAAGCTCTAATTACTTCAACTTTTGCGCTTCCTTTTGGTAAATGACTTAATACTTCACCAAAACCTTGTAAGCCATCTCCTACTGCTAAGTTATGTTGTATATATTTACTTGAATTGATATATGATACCGGAGATTGATCACCGCTTTCAATACTTTTTAATAGTTCAACTACTTTTTCTTTGTTACTTTTCATTTCCATTGTTACTTCTTTTTTACTTGTTATTGTTTGACTCTTTTTTGACGTTGAGCAAGAGTATGCAATTGCTACAACTGTGAAACTGAATAAAAATTTTTTCACCATAATTTGATCCTTTTATTGTTGTTAATAATTATAGGACAAAATTAAGAAGTAAGTCTTGCTTAGAAAAGGTAGGAAAAGAACATAAAATGGTAAAAATGAAACCTAATGGGTGAAAAAGAAGAGTTATATACTTTTTTGATGTTCTTTTTGAAACTTTTTAGGAGAGATGTTTTCTTTGTTCTTGAAGAATTTTGTAAAATTAGTTGGCTCGTCAAAGCCTAATTGAAAAGAAATTTCTGTCGTCGTGAAGCTAGAATTCACGAGCATTCTTTTTGCAAGTAGGATAATGTAATCAGAAATGAACTGTTTAGCACTTTTATTTATGGTCTTTCTAGTTGCTGTGTTGAGTGTTTTAGCACTTATCAGTTGTTTTTCGGCGAAAAAAGGTACGTTTTTATTGGTCTTATAGTTTTCTTTTAAATCTTTTTTAAACTGAATAAAACGTTTATGATTGATGTCATGTAATGAAGAGTTTTCAGAATTGAATTGGAGAATCTCTAAGAGTATTATTTCTAAATAATTTTTTAGAAGTAAAGAGCTAAATTTATTTTTTGAAGAAATTACAGTTTGAATTTGTGAAATTAGTACTTCAATTTTTAAACGTAAATCTGTATTTAAGTAAAGAACAGGTTGACCAATCTTTCTTTCAAAAATTTGTTCAATTAAAAAATCGTTTTCAAGGAAAGAATTGGTGAAGAGAATAACGTTCCCAGTTGTTTCTTCTATCTCTTTGAAATAGTGAACTTGTTCGTTGGAAATAAAAAAAACAGCATCTTTTTTTATTTCGTATTCTTTGAAATCAACAAAATGTTTTCCGATGGAATTTGTAAAGAGAAAAAGTCCAAAAAAATCTTGTTTGTGGGGAAGTGAAAGCTTTTGTTTACTCTTTTTATAGATCGCACTAATTGTCGTTAGCTCAAATTCTAATTTTAGCGGATTATTAAAGTCATATTTTGGGATTTGTATACTCATTCTTCTAATTTCAAAAAATCAGTAGTATACTTTCTTGTTTTACGGAGTAGTTCCACATTTTTATTTCCCCAAATAAAAGTAATATGGTCAATGTTGACGATGAATGCTTGTTTCAAATTTAAATTCCCTATTTTTTTAAAATAGATCCAGAATTTCGTTGAAACTTCAAAAGATTCGGATGTTTTTAACGCTTTTCTTAAATCAATATGACCGTCTTCGAGTTTTGGTGTGTAAATCAAATTACATAAGCTAGAGTGAACGACTTTAGTATTTGGCATTAACTCGTTTAAGAAAACCCCAAGAGTTGCACTCATAATTCCAGTACCAATTAAAGTATATGTTTTTTCGTTCATGATAACGTATTGTAACAGAACAAAAATAAACAAAAAAGGAACAATCGATTTGATTATTCCTTTTTCGTTCAGTGAATAGGTCTGTGGTTATGAAACCTATTCCATTGTAGCAGCAGTAATTAAGTAATATCTGTTTTATATTCTCTTTTTCAAGAGAATACCCAAAAAGAGGTGCAATCTCGTTGAGGTTTAATGAATGAAAAGTAAACCATGAGAGCCTGCAACAGCACCTATTGTTGTGACTAAACTTAAAATTAGCAGGAACCAATGTGCACCTTGGATAATTCTAAATGTTTTGTCAGAATCTTGAATAGCATATTTCTCATATAATTTATGTAGAAAAAGAGGCTCAAAAATAAAAAGTACAAGGGAGAATAAAATCCAAACTAAGGTCATTGCATGAATCCACCAATACGCTAAATGAAAATATCGGTCCCAAGCATCGAGTTGATAAATCATATAAAAACCAGAAACTCCTGTCAATAAAGTCCATATTTTTGCCTGAAATGCAAAACGGCCTTCTATTTTTTGAAAGGTTTCATAACGTTCTTGCTTTGATTTCATTTTTCGTACAGCAGGTACGATAACTGTTGTTACCATCGCAACACCACCAATCCATAATATTACTCCTAATATGTGGATGATCCGTGCAAGTGTTAAATAATCCATTCCTACTTCTTTTCACAAAGATAGTAAGGAAAGCAAGAATAAGACGTGATGAAAGTCAGTCTTTGGAAGATTGTTGGTGTAATTATGAAATAAATTGATGATTATAGAATTCTCAATTCTACTCTTCAAACTTTTTAAATACGACAGAAGCTATGTGTCCACCAAAACCAAAAGTATTACTCATCGCATATTTCATTTCTTTTTTTTGAGTTTTTCCTAAAGGGAAATGGTATTTATCTTTGAATTCAGGAATAATTTCAGTCGTGTTTATTGTTGGAGGTAGTTGTCCATCTCTTAACGCAAGAACAGTAGCAATTCCTTCGATAACACCTGTTGCACCAAGTAAATGACCAGTCATTGATTTTGTTCCAGATAAAGAAAGCGTTTTTCTTTCTCCAAATACACGTTCTACGGCCTTTAATTCACTGATGTCTCCTTGTGGTGTAGAAGTAGCATGCATATTAATATAATCAATATCATCGGGAGAAATTTTTGCTTCACGCAATGCTTCCGTCATACCGAGCATAGCTCCTTCACCATTTGGGTGAGTACCTGTTAAGTGATAAGCGTCTGCAGCTTGTCCACCACCAATTACTTCGCCATATATTTTCGCACCACGTTTTTTTGCGTGCTCATATTCTTCTAAAATCATTGCTCCAGCTCCTTCTCCCATTACGAAACCATCACGGGTAACATCATATGGTCGGGAAGCTGTTTCTGGGGCGTCATTTTGCAAAGACAAAGCTCTTGCAGAAGCAAATCCACCCATAGCACCTTCTGTAATTGCCGCTTCAGATCCACCAGCAATTATCATTTCAGCTTTGTCCCATCGAATGTGGTTAAAAGCTTCAATTATTGCAGTTGTTGAAGATGCACATGCAGTAACAGGACAGAAATTTACGCCGCGTAATTCATGTTTCATTGAAATAATTCCAGCAGGCATATCTACTAAAATAAGGGGAATGAAAAAAGGTGTAAATCGAGGAGTTCCATCTCCAGCAAAATACTCTTTCATTTGGTCTTGAAAAGATTTTATTCCACCGTTTCCAGAACCCCAAATTACCCCAACTCTGTTTTTGTTTATGGTATCAAAATCTATATTTGCATCAGCGATAGCTTGATCAGCTGTGTAAATTGCGTATTGTGTAAAAGGATCGTATTTTCTCAATTCTTTGACATGGAAATGATCTTTTGGATTAAAATCTTTTAATTCACACGCAAAACGACAACGAAATTTTTCGGTATCAAATTTTGTGATCGGGCCAGCTCCACTTTTCCCTTCTTGAATATTCTTCCAAAAATCAGCGGTGTTTTCTCCAATTGGAGTAAGTGCACCTAATCCTGTAATAACAACTCTTCTCATGGTGTAAAAATACGAAATAGAATGAATAAATATGAGTTTATAAGAACCCTAATTCCAATTGAGCCTCTTCACTCATCATGTCTTTGTCCCACGGTGGATCGAAAACGATATTGACTTTTGATGATTTGATTTCGGGATGAGCAGCAACTTTATCTTCAATTTCCTTCGGCATTGTTTCAGCCACAGGACAATTTGGAGAGGTTAACGTCATTTCAATGGTAACGTTTGCTTCTTTGTCTATTTCTACAGAATAAATCAATCCCAATTCAAAAACATCAACGGGGATTTCAGGATCGTAAATCGTTTTAAGAACTTCTACGACTTTATTTTCTAATTCTATTTGTGTACTCATGCTTGTAAAGCTTTTAATGCTGTTAATTTCATTTTTTGAACCATACTCAATAGTCCATTTGCCCGCGTTGGAGATAAATGTTCTTGTAAACCAATTTCTTTAATAAAAAATAAATCGGCAGTGGCAACATTCTTAGGCGATTCACCATCTAAAACACGAATCAATAATCCAATAATTCCTTTCGTGATAATTGCATCAGAATCTGCAAAAAACTTCATTTTACCATCTTCTAACTTAGTGTCCAACCAAACACGTGACTGACAGCCTTCAATTAATTGGCTGTCTTCTTTATTCTCTTCAGGGAGAAGAGGCAATTCTTTTCCAAGATCAATGATATATTCATACTTGTCCATCCAGTCATCGTAAATGGCGAATTCTTCAATTATATCTTGTTGTTTTTGTTCTAATGTCATTATCTTCTAATTCTCAAATATTTTAATATGCATAGCGTTTTTCGAAATGAAATCACCCTAATGTTATTATCCTCTTAACATATTTACACTTCGTTTCAATGCTTTAATGAAAACATCAACTTCTTCAAATGTGTTGTAAAACGCAAAAGAAGCTCGAATGGTTCCGGGTATTTCGAAAAAATCCATCAAAGGCTGTGTGCAATGATGTCCTGTTCGAACTGCAACTCCTTGTTTGTCCAATAAAGTGCCGATGTCAAAAGGATGTAAATCGTTTATAAAGAATGAAACAACACTCGTCTTGTTTTCTGCAGTTCCAATAATTCGAGCGCCTTCAATCGTTAGAATTTCACGTTCTGCATATTGTTGCAGTTCTTGCTCGTAAAAATGAATAGCACTTAAATCTTTTTGTGATAAGTAATTGATTGCAACGCCTAATGCGATACCTCCAGCTATATTCGGTGTTCCTGCTTCAAATTTATGAGGCAATTCATTGTACGTTGTTTTTTCAAATGTAACTTTAGCAATCATGTCACCTCCACCTTGATAGGGAGGCATTTGATCTAAAATTTCTTTTTTACCAAATAGAATACCTGTTCCTGTTGGACCAAAAACTTTATGTCCTGAGAATACGAAAAAGTCACAATCCAATGCTTGAACATCAATTTTTAGGTGTTGAATACTTTGTGCACCATCGATCATAACTTTGGCGCCGAAAGAATGGGCTTTTGAAATGATTTCCTCAATTGGATTGATTGTGCCTAAGGTGTTTGAAATATGCGTTACCGCAACTAATTTTGTGCGTTCATTGAGTAGTTCTTCAAAGTGATCAAGATCTAACTCTCCATTTTTATTGATGTTAATTACATGTAAAGTACATTTTTTTCTTTCACACATCAATTGCCAAGGAACGATATTGGAATGATGTTCCATTGCGGAAATGATAATTTCATCTCCTTCTGTCAATAATTCTCCAAAAGAAAATGCAATTGTATTTATACTTGCGGTAGTTCCTGATGTGAAAATAACTTCACTGGAACTCGGCGCATTGATGTAGTCTTGTATAATTGTACGTGCCTCTTCGTATTCCGTCGTTGCAACTTGACTTAAGTAGTGAACTCCTCTGTGAATATTTGAATTATCGTCCCTGTAATATTTGTCAATGGCATCGATAACAACTTGAGGCTTTTGAGAAGTTGCTCCGTTGTCAAGATAAACTAAATCTTTGTTGTACACCTTTCTGGATAGAATTGGAAACTCATTTCTAACTTGTGAAACATCAAATGGAATAGTATTTTTTTCTTTTACCATCTTGCAAAGATACAAAATACTCTTATTTTGAATGATTCTTAATTAAATATTCGTACAAAAAAATGAATTGAATCAAAAGATGTATAGAATGCGTATATTTGTCTCTCAAATTTAAAGAAAGTGAAGACAGTCTATATTACCCGGAAAGAAACGTTCAATTCAGCTCATAAGCTTTACAGAGAGGATTGGTCTGATGAAAAAAATTGGAAAGTTTTTGGGAAGTGTAGTAATAAAAACTGGCATGGACATAATTACACACTGCTTGTCACTGTAAAAGGTGTTCCAAGTAATGAGACAGGGTTTGTGATTAATCTAAAGGATTTAAGTAAAGTCATAAAATTAGAAATTACAGACCATTTAGATCATAAGAACATGAACATGGATGTGCCTTTTTTGGAAGGAGTCATCCCGTCAACGGAGAATGTGATTATTCGAATTTGGGAAAAATTAGAAGTGCCAGTTACTCAACTAGGAGGCGAATTAGTGAAAATTAAACTAATGGAAACTGAAAATAATTTTGTTGAGTATTTTGGGGGTAAAATGCCATTTTGAAAAGTAAGAAAATGAACAGCGAGAAAACATACAACGAGAAAGTAACAGCAGTTTTAACGGAGAATTATAAAACCGTAATTGAACAAATTGGTGAGGATGTTAACCGAGAAGGCTTATTAAAAACACCTGAACGAGTAGCCAAAGCAATGCAGTTTTTAACCAAAGGATACGATGAGAATCCAGATGAAATATTGAATCAAGCCATTTTTCATGAAGAATATTCTGAAATGGTGATAGTGAAAGACATTGAAGTGTATTCTTTGTGTGAACATCACATGTTGCCCTTTTTTGGAAAAGCACACATCGCTTATATTCCTGATGGTAAAATTGTAGGGTTGAGTAAAATCCCACGTGTTGTCGATGCTTTTTCACGTAGATTACAAGTGCAAGAACGATTGACGATTGAAATTCGTGATGCAATTCAACGTGTACTTAAACCAAAAGGTGTTGCTGTAGTAATTGAATGTTCTCACATGTGTATGCAAATGCGTGGAGTTCAAAAACAAAATTCGGTAACAACTTCTAGTGCATTTACGGGGTTGTTTTTGAACAATGATTCAACACGAAAGGAATTTATCAATTTGATACAAGCAAAATTACATTAATTAAAAAGTGAAAAAATGAATACCATATTAGATCAAGATAGAGCAGGGATTTCTCAAGAAATAACAAGAGAATTTTTTAAAAACGTTTATGCTTACATGTTTGCAGCATTACTTGTTTCAGGTTTTGTTGCGTTTCTTGCTGGAAATCCAGAATTTTATGCCAAATACTTCTTCAATAGTGAAGGGACAGGTGTAGGTATGCTGTTTTATGTAGTAGCGTTTGCTCCAATTGGATTGGTGTATTTTATTCAGAAATCAATTAATAAGTATTCTTTTGGGACATTATTAATTCTATTTATTCTTTTTTCGGCGTTAATGGGGCTTAGTCTAAGCTCAGTGATGTTAATGTATTCAGGTAGAGATATTGCAATTACCTTTTTTGTGTCTGCGGGTGCTTTTGGAGGTATGGCATTACTTGGATATACTACAAAAACAGATTTAACAAAAATGGGAAGTCTTTTGTACATGGCTTTTATTGGGATATTTATCGCTTCCATCGCTAACTTCTTTTTAGGTTCATCCATGCTACAATTTGCCATTTCTGTAATTGGTGTTTTCGTTTTTACAGGGTTGACAGCTTATAGTATGCAACAATTAAAAAGAACAGCAGCAGATACAACAATTTCTGTTGATTAAAGAAGTAAGTTAGCACTTATGGGGGGATTGAACCTGTATATATTATTTGTAAATTTATTTTTATCTTTGTTGAACCTGATTGGAGGAAGAAATTAAATTCTATTTGGGTACCTAACTTTATAACACTAAAAAAAATGAAAAATTTAACAGTAATATTGCTACTATTCATTAGTTCTATTAGTTTCTCTCAAACAAGTTTAGCACCATTTCTGGAGAACGGGAAATGGGGGTACATGAATGAAAAAGGAGAGGTAATTATTCCTGCTTCATACCGAAATGCGTTTGATTTTTCTACGGATGGATTTGCACCAGTACTTGATATGAAAAAAGTATGGAGTTTTATCAATGCAAATGGAGAAGAGTTAAGTATTGACTTGAAAGGATATATTATTGATAAAAAAGGATTTAACAATGGTCTTGCTGTTATTCTTTATAGAAAGAAAAAAGGAGTTGTAAATACGAAAGGGGAAGTTGTTATTGTACCAGAGTATGATCTAATTCAGCCTTTCTCAAATGGGTATTCAACCGCAAAAAAAGGTAAAGATTTTTTTATTTTAAGTAAAGATGGTACAGCTAAGAAAGTTGATGTCGTTAAAGTCAATCGTTTTAATAATGGTTTAGCCCCGTTTTTAGGAAAGAATAACAAATATGGTTTTTTGAATACGAAAGGGGAGGTTGTCATTGAACCTCAATTCTTGGGAGTTGGACATTTTACAGGTCAATTGGCTTGGGCAAGAAATGATGCCAAAAAAATTGGATTCATTAACCAGAAAGGCGAGTGGGTGATTGAAGCGAAATATAACGCAGCAAAACACATGGATGCTGAAACTGGACTAGTAAGAGTTCGCGATGAGTCTGGTTGGAAATTTATTGATGTAAAAGGAAGTGAAATTACTGCAGATGGAGCAATTGCTTATGGAGATTTTCACAATGGTTTAGCTTGGGCGAGAAATTCAGCTAAAAAGATTGGCTTTATCAACTCAAAAGGAGAATGGGTAATTGAAGCTAAGTTCATCGCTGTTCGAAGTTTTAATAACGAGTTTTGTGCAATTCGAGAAAATGATAAATGGGGAGTGATCAATAAAAAAGGTGAATGGGTGATTAAACCCGAATATGTTAAAATAAAAGATTTCAAACTTGTGAACTAAAAGTTGAGTCTTTTTACAGATTATTTTTAACTTTGAAAAAAAAAGAAATTATGTCTTATATTCATTTTGAAAAGTCAACTGTCGCAATGGGTACTATTGTAACTATTATTCTAATTGGAATTATAGTTGCTATTGTTGCTTTTGGTTAGACCTTAAAATCGGTACTTGTAAATCCTGTTTATCATTGATGAATAGGATTTTTTGTGCTTTATAAATAATCGTATAGATGCCGTTTAATTCGATTTTCGCGTGGATGATGAAAAAAAGAATTCATCAAATTGATCTTTTTCGTAAGAATCCGCTTCAAGTTCAAGATGAATTATTTGGGAATCTAATCCGGACAGGGGCTAAAACCACCTACGGAGCAATCAACGATTTTAAAATGATAGGTTCTTACGATGATTATCGAAAGAATATTCCTTTACAAACTTATGATGGATTTAAGCCATGGATTGAAAGAGCCATGGAAGGAGAGAAGAATTTACTTTGGCCAGAGAAAACAAAATGGTTTGCAAAGTCCTCTGGAACCACAAGTCGATCGAAATTTATCCCAGTTTCAAAAGAATCGTTGAGAGATTGCCATTACAATGGTGGTAAAGATCTTTTAGCAATGTATTACGACAATCATCCAAAAAGGAAACTGTACAAAGGAAAACATTTAATTATTGGAGGAAGTGCTGAAATAAATCATTTGTCTTCAGATTCGTATTTTGGAGATCTCTCGGCTATAATTGTGAAAAATTTACCGTGGTACATTGAAGTAAGAAGAACGCCTTCTCGTGAGATAACTCTCATGACAGATTGGGAAGATAAAATTGAGAAAATGGCGCTTTCAACAATGAAAGAAGACGTCTATATTATTGCTGGAGTTCCAAGCTGGACACTTATTCTTGCAAATAAAGTACTCGAACTTTCTGGGAAATCAAATTTAAAAGAAGTTTGGCCAAACCTTGAATTGTTTATGCACGGTGGAGTTAGCTTTGAACCGTACAAAGACGAGTTTAAGAAGTTAATTCCAGACGATAAAATGAATTATGTCCAAACGTATAATGCCTCAGAAGGTTTTTTTGGAATTCAAGATTTAATTGATTCTGATGAAATGCTTTTGATGTTGGATTATGGGATTTTCTATGAGTTTATACCGATGTCGAGCTACGATGGAGTTCATTCAAAAACGGTTCTTTCTTTGGGGGAAGTCGAAGAGAATGTGAATTATGCAATGGTCATAACGACAAATGCTGGTTTATGGAGGTACATTCTTGGCGATACCGTAAAGTTTACAAACCTTTCACCTTTTCGGTTTAAAATTACAGGGCGCGTAAATAGTTTTATAAATACTTTTGGTGAAGAATTGATTGTTGAACAAACAGAACTTGCAATTGCTGAAGCGTGTAAAAAGACCAATGCAATTCTTAAAGAATATACTGCAGCTCCAGTTTACATGGAAGGTAACGGGAAGGGCGGACATGAGTGGTTGATAGAGTTTATTCAATCGCCATCAAATTTAGATGAATTTAGTGCTGTTTTAGATGAATTTTTATGCCAGACAAATTCGGACTATGATGCAAAAAGAAAAGGCAATATGTTACTGGATTCTCCCGTTATTGTTAATGTGAAAACTGGCACGTTTGATGCTTGGTTGAATGGGAAAGGAAAATTAGGTGGACAGAATAAAATCCCTAGATTATCCAATGACCGAAAAATAATTGAAGAAATAAAAAAACACGCTCAGTGAAACATCTACTTTTTTCCTGCTTTGCAATTTTGACCTTTTTTGTTTGTGGACAAGATTCTACACTTTACGAATGGAAAGAAATAAGAACTTTTGATCTGGAAAAAGAAAGCCAATGGACGGTCGATGCTTTTGAAAATGTGTACATCTCCAATCGTGGGACAATCAATAAGTATGACGTTAACGGTGAATTAACATTTTCTCAAAGTATAAAATCGTTGGGTAGAATGACAGATTTGGTTTTGGTGAATACAATGAGGTTGATCCATTTTTCGGAAGAGCAACAGACCTTGTGCTATTTTGATAATACACTATCAGAATTAGATGATTGTATTGAGTTGTCAGATCAGGGCGTCGTGAATGCATTTTTAATCAGTAGCTCAAGTCAACCCAATAAAATATGGGTATTGGATAATTTTAATTCGACATTGAGTTTTTTATCCTTAGACAGAACAATACAATCTCAAAAAATAATCAATTTAAAAGGAGTCCTTAATATTCAGAATGTTGTGCAAATGCTGGAATACGGGAATGCACTTTACATGCTTGACAGTGAAAAAGGGATTTATCAGTTTGATCTTTATGGCTCATTGGTGCAATTTATTCCTCAGCAAAACGTAAAACAATTTGCAATTGTTGGTTCCACATTATATTTGTTGTTCGAAAATCAATTAATTATTCATGCATTAGAGTTCAATGATTCTTTTCGAATTGACCTTCCAATTACGGGTGTTATTGAGTTAAAAGAGGTAAATCAATCCTTTTTTCTTCGAACAGATAAAAAAGTTCACAAATTTGAGTTAGTATTCCGTTAAAAAGATTGCAACTTCTGTCAAAGTTTGTAATTTAGTACGACCAAAAAAATGAATCATGCATATTGCAATCGCCGGAAATATCGGATCAGGAAAAACAACACTAACGAGAATGTTAGCAAAACACTTTGGATGGGATACCCATTACGAAGATGTAGAACAGAATCCATACTTGAATGACTTCTATGAAGACATGCAAAGATGGTCGTTTAACTTACAGATTTATTACTTAAATAGTCGTTTTAATCAGATTCAAGAAATACAGAAAGCTGAAAAAACGGTAATTCAAGATCGAACGATTTATGAGGATGCTTTTATTTTTGCACCGAATTTACATTCGATGGGTTTAATGACGACACGTGATTTTGAGAATTATTTTTCTTTGTTCAATTTAATGGATTCATTTGTTTCTCCTCCTGATTTGTTGATTTACCTTCGTGCAAGCGTTCCAACATTGGTGAATCAAATTCAACAACGTGGACGTGATTATGAAGAAAGTATTCGTTTAGATTATCTAAAAAGATTGAACGAACGCTATGAAGCATGGATTTCAACGTACGATAAAGGCAAATTATTGGTCATAGATGTTGATAATAATAATTTCCCAGAGTCTCAAGAAGATTTAGGAAAAATTATCAATGCAATTGATGCAGAAATCAACGGTTTATTTTAAGAATTACAGATAAGGTATGATAGTAGTTACAGGAGCAGCAGGTTTTATAGGGAGTTGTTTAGTGAGTAGATTAAATAAAGCAGGTTACGATGATATCGTAGTTGTTGATGATTTCTCTAAAACAGAAAAAGATGGAAATCTTGAAAATAAAACCCTCGTAGCGAAAGTCGGGAGAATGGACTTTATTCCTTGGTTAAAAGAATTTGGCAATGAAGTAGATTTCATCTATCACATTGGTGCACGAACGGATACAACTGAGTTTGATGTAGAGATTTTCAATAAATTAAATTTGAATTATTCTAAAGATGTTTGGAACTTATGCGTAACTTATAATATACCATTGGTATACGCTTCGTCTGCAGCAACTTATGGTTTGGGTGAGAATGGATACAAAGACGACCATTCTATCATTGAAAAATTAAAGCCACTTAACCCTTACGGAGACTCAAAAAATGATTTTGATAAATGGGCTTTGAAACAAATTAAGGAGAATAAAGAGAATCAACCACCATTTTGGGCTGGATTGAAATTTTTCAATGTATACGGACCAAATGAATACCATAAAGGTAGAATGGCTTCCGTGATTTTTCATGCTTTTCATCAGATTAATAAAACAGGAGGAATGAAATTGTTTCGATCTCATAATCCTGATTATACAGACGGTGGACAGCTAAGAGATTTTGTTTATGTGAAAGATGTTGTAGAAGTATGTCTTTATTTAAAAGAATCTTCTCCTGCTTCTGGTTTGTATAATTTAGGTACTGGAATTTCTCGTACTTTCTTGGATTTAACTAAAAATACGTTCAAGTCAATGGAGAAAGAAGAAAATATTTCTTTCATCGATACTCCTGAGGATATTCGGGATAAATACCAATATTTTACGGAAGCTGACATGACGAAATTGATCGACTCTGGTTTTGATAAAGGATTTCATTCTTTGGAAGAAGGAGTAAAAGATTATGTCACGAATTATTTGATGGAAGAAAAATATTACTAGGTAAATAACTGTTATTCAGTTATTTTTGTGTATTTTTAAAATGAATATTTTTACTTTTTTGTATTGAGATTAATTTTAACATCCCTTTTTTCAATCTTTTTCACAGTTGCTTTTTCTCAAGAAAATAGCACGATCGATTCTTTGCAGTCACTTATCTTAAACGAGAATGACAGTGCTAAGTTGACTTTCTTGCAAATCGAATTAGGACAGAATTATCGTTATGAAAATGATTTTATTTCAGCACAGAATGAAATTAATCATGCTGCAGATTATATTCAGAAAAATCAACCTAGATTACAAGCTAAAGTTTTATATGAATTAGGAATGACCCATTATTTGTGGGGGAATAATACTGAAGCGATTCAATATTTTAATGCAAGTCTTTTGGTGGTAGAAGGATTGATTATTAAGGATGAAATTTCAGTCTACGTTATTTTGGGGAACATATCTTCTGAATTCGATAATTATAATGAGTCTATTCGGACATATAGAATGGCCTTGGAGAAAAGTGAAGAAATTGATGATGGCCTTCAGAATGAGTACAGTTACATTCATAACAATCTTGGAATTGTTTACATGAAGAAAAAGGTGTTTGATTCATCTCGAATTGAACATAATTTAAGCTTAGAAATTCGACTCAAAAAAGGAAATTCGTTTGCACTTGGGCAAACTTATAATAACATAGGTATGTTGAATTTTCAAATGGGAGAATTTGATTCTGCCATGTTCTATTTTCAGAAAGGTCTCGAATTTCGCTTGAAAACGAAAGGATATACATGGGCTAGTTTTGTAGAAAGCCAGATTAATATTGCCAAAGCCGAAGTGGCCATGGGGAAGTATTATTCTGCTAAAGGACGCTTAATGAAATCGCTTGACAAAAGTGTCGCGGAAGAGAATGGTGTGTTGGAGCTTAGAGCTG
>Ga0256845_1002137_pt1 | contig 14648 bp, 19 predicted proteins | sample RiftiametaG_FD_189101 | JGI IMG/M metagenome (GOLD analysis project Ga0256845, IMG submission 189101) | Tube worm associated microbial communities from hydrothermal vent at the East Pacific Rise, Pacific Ocean - Riftia | ecosystem: Host-associated > Annelida > Integument > Unclassified ...
TAGCGATAAAGAACTACATCTATTTTGGACAATAACCAAAATGATGTATTTCTAAATCGGGGTTAACCCTTACTAAATGCCGTAAGTTCACTATTTCACAACTCCTACTGCATAAGTCGGGTTTAACCATAGATTATAGTATTAAAAAGATATTCCCCACGAATGATACTAATAACACAAATAAATATTATTATATAATCTTTCTTTTCTTAATGCCTTAATATTAGAAATTTATCACCATAGATTTATAATACTCACGAATAACTTTCTACTTTATAAATTTTCTGCTTTCAACTAATTATATAATTATCATACACCATCTTTATTCCTTCTTCCAGACTCACCTTCTCTTTCCAACCCAAACCGTTAAGTTTTGATACATCAAGTTGTTTTTTGTATGTTCCATCGGGTTTATCGGTATTCCAAACAATATTTCCGGCAAAACCTACTGTTTGCTTTACAATCTCTGCCAATTCTTTTATTGGCAAATCCTTTCCTGTACCTATATTGATATGTGTATTCCTAATCTCTTTTGTGTTTTTTGGGAAAGTATCTTTAAAATCAATGTTTTCAAGAAGATAGACACACGCACTTGCCAAATCATCTACATATAAAAATTCACGTAAAGGATTTCCTGTTCCCCACAACTCAATACTTACTTCACTACTGTTTTTTTCTATACCGTATTTCTTTAAAACAGCTAATATCTCACTATCGTTATTATTGCCTGATATACCTTCAATAGGGTTACTGTTCAAATCATCGCGAATTGCTTGCCAATCATCATTAATAAGGCATTTTCCCAAGTGCATCTTACGAATAAGAGCAGGCAATACATGTGATTTTTCAAGGTCGTAGTTATCATTTTTCCCGTAAAGGTTGGTAGGCATTACTGAGATAAAATTTGTGCCGTATTGTAAGTTATAACTCTCGCACATTTTTATTCCTGCAATTTTTGCAATAGCATAAGGCTCATTTGTATATTCCAACTCGTTGGTAAGCAGATACTCTTCTTTAAGTGGCTGTGGTGCATTTTTAGGATAAATACATGAACTGCCCAAAAATAACAGCTTTTTCACACCGTTCAGATACGACTGATGTATAATATTGTTTTGTATTGTCAGATTTTCGTATATAAACTGAGCACGATAAGTGTTATTTGCTACAATCCCCCCGACTTTAGCCGCTGCAAGAACAACATATTCGGGTTTTTCCGTTTCAAAAAACTCCTTAACTGCATTTTGATTGAGCAAATCAAGCTCATTACGAGTTCTTGTTACAATATTATTATATCCTTTTGCCAACAATTCTCGATGAATTGCCGAACCAACCATTCCGCGATGCCCCGCAATAAATATTTTTAAATCTTTTTTCATATTGATATTTATTTAATCCACAGATTTTTAAGATTTACACAGATTGTTTTATAAAATTATTCTCTTATATTTTAAACTTTCTGTCCCAAAATTTATAAGTAACCCTACTCGTTTATTTGTTGCTTTCAAATAGTTAAGTACTTGTGAAGTATGTATATTATTCATTTCTTTTAGAGCTTTTATTTCTACTATTATTTCATCTGTTTATAGTTTATTTTTCAATGGCCAGATGGAACCGCCTGATGAAAAATAATCATTGCCGTGTGTGTTAATAATTATTTTTATCATGCTTGTTTCATTAAAACATACAAAATCGCAATATATTTTTTGTCAGTTTATGCCCTAAAAAATTGATCTCTAAAGGCTCCTCTTTTTTGAATGGAATATCTTCTTTCTCAAAAATGATTGAAAGAGCTTCCTGATATACTGCCTCCAAGAACCCACTTCCAAGTTCAGAATGAACTTTCATAGCACATCCTATTATTTTATATGTTTCATTTTTAAACAAAAATGTATCATCGTATTCTTGTAACAAATTCATTATAAATCTGTGTTAATTAGTGAAATCTGTAGATGAAAGTTTTTACCTGTTTTTGAGTTTTTCGTAATCGGCTTTTACCATTATTTTCACCAAGTCTTTAAATTTGGTTTTAGGCTCCCAGCCCAAATCTTTTTTAGCTTTTGCATAATCTCCGATAAGCAAATCAACCTCTGTGGGTCTGAAGTAACGCGGATTAATCCCAACGACTTGCTTGCCCGAACTTTTCAACTTTCCAATCTCATTTACATCTTCGCCTTCCCAAACAACCTCTTCATTAAAATAAGCAAAGCACTCTTCAATAAATTCTCGTACTGTGTGGGTTTCATTTGTGGCAAGTACATAATCATCCGGTTTGTCAGCTTGCAAAATACGCCACATTCCATCCACATATTCGGGAGCATAGCCCCAGTCGCGTTTTGCATCAAGATTACCCAATTGTAATAATTCCTGTTGTCCAAGCATTATTTTAGCTACTGCAACACTTATCTTACGGGTAACAAATGTTTTACCTCGTCTTTCACTTTCGTGATTAAATAAAATACCGTTTGATGCAAATAAATTATATGCTTCACGATAATTTTTCACAATCCAAAAAGCATAAAGTTTTGCAGCGGCATAAGGACTACGCGGATAAAAAGGCGTTTTTTCGGTTTGAGGAATCTCCTGAACTTTTCCGTAAAGCTCCGATGTTGATGCCTGATAAAATTTTGTGTTGATGCCTGTCTCTTTTATAGCATCAAGAAACCGTAAAGTGCCGATACCGTCAACTTCAGCTGTATATTCGGGTACTTCAAACGATACCTGCACATGAGACTGAGCTCCAAGATTATAAATTTCATCGGGAGCAATTTTTTCAACTAATCTGTTTAAGTTGCTTGAATCTGTTAAATCTCCATAATGAAGAAAAAACTTTTTATTCAATAAATCCGCATTATTATACAAATGATCAACTCTGAAAGTATTAAAAGAACTGCTTCGCCTGATAATACCATGAACTTCGTATCCTTTTTTAATCAATAATTCAGCAAGATAAGATCCGTCTTGCCCTGTTATTCCGCTAATTAATGCTTTTTTCATTTATTTAATTTTTTTATTGTTTCTTTCAAATATTTTTAATTGTAAGTCAGTAAGATTTATTAAACCACGAATTATACTAAATAAATAGTTTTCAACTATTATTTTTCTTAACTTAACATTAAAATATTCCAACCACAGATTTATGGAATTAAAAGGATTTATTTTCTCACGAATAATTTTCTACTTTCAACTAATTGTATCATTTAAATTAGTTGTCATTGCGAGCGAAAAATGAGCGTAGCAATCTGTTTGCTAACAGATACTTTTCTCTAAGGTATTCTTACTATCGTTCGAAATAACTTAAATTTTATATATTAAGCTCAGATACAGCTTCGCCTCCTCAGTCCCATTTTCAGGGTGAGCAGGTAAGTATGCAAAATTACATTAATAATTATTAATCTGTAATGATTAAGAGTATAAAAAAGGGGATTTTTGATAAAAGGTTTGATATTAATGATTTTTGTTTTAGTGGTTCACAAATTTATTCTAAAATAGTGGTATCTCTTAAAATAACAAGTGCTAACAAAGTTAATAAAATAACCGTAACTATATTCTTATTACATCGTCTGCACTTATTTTAATTTTAACAACAAATCCTACATTATCCAAATTAATTATAAAACTACTTCTCCCTCGTTTCTCTACAAATTCACCTTCACACCCTCTCATCACACCTGAAATAATTCTCACTTTTTGCCCTTTTTCAAAACATTTTTCCATTATTTCAATTTGCATATTACCTTCAACAGCTTTTTTAAGAGCAGTTATCTGCGAATCGCGTATTTCAGCTGCTTTCCCCTCAAAAGAAACATAACGTACCACTCCACAAACCGACAAAACTTCGTAATATTCTTTTAAATCAACATTTACAAAAACATATGACGATATTAATGGTATTTCAATCTTTTTTTTACGATCACTCCATTGTCGTAAAGTTCTTATTAAAGGCAAATAAACAGTATATCCGCTTTTTGTAAGTTCTTCGGTAACTCTTTTTTCATGGCGTGGTTTTGTATATAAAGCGTACCAATATTTTTCTTTCATTTGACATTAATTTCCGCTAAAAATAGCATTTTTAAAACTAAACTCATATACTTTTTGCAAAATATTTATTTCTTGTAATTTTAATAAGACTACCCGTGAGTATCAGTTATTCATTTTTTTTGTTAAGGAGTCGTGATAACATCATATTTTACTGTGGTAAATTTGGGCAATAAAATTATGCAATCAGGTTAATAATTTTTGAACTAATATAATTTGCATTTAAAAATATTAGTAGTAGCTTTGTATTATACTAATTACTTTTACTATGGATTTAAACGCTCTTTTAACAGAAATAGGATTTAATAAACTCGAAGCAGATGTATATCTGTATTTACTGACTCATAAACCGGCAACAGCATATAAAATAGGAAAAGAGATAAACAAGCCTACTGCTAATGTTTACAAAGCTATTGATTCGCTGAAAACAAAAGGAGCTGTTCTTGTAGAGCTGAACAATAACAAACTGTGTTCGGCAATATCACCCGATGAGTTTTTGAATCACTACGAAAAAAACATTTTTGAAAAAACACAAAAATTAAAAACGGAGTTAAAAAATCTTACTCCTCAAACCGAAGATATGCTTACTTATTCAATTGATTCGGTATCGTTGGTTTTTGAAAGATTTAAAAATATGATGAACAGATGCAAATCTATTGCCGTAGTTGATGCTTTTCCGAAAGCTCTTGCAAAGGTAAAGCCTGTAATTGAAAAACATGCTACACGAAATATTGATATTCATATTGAATCATACGAATATATTGATATTAAAAATGTTGATATTACCGAAGCTATGGTTGGCAAACAAGCATTGAAACATTGGCAAAGCCAACAACTGAATTTGGTAATTGACGGTAAAGAGTATCTGCTTGCTCTTTTTGATAACGATTTAAAAAAAATAATTCAAGCTACATGGAGTAATAACAACTATGTAGCATGTATTTTACATGCAGGAATGCTCAAAGAACAAACTGTTTTGAAAATAATGAAATCGGTTGAAACCGATAATTCAATTGATAAAATTAAAGAGATACTAAATGCACAGAAGTTTTTTTACAATACCGAAGTGCCCGGAGCTGCAAAACTTATTAACCGATAAATATTAAAACTATGGATTTATTAAAAACTATTAGAAAAAACACTTTTACCACAATTATTTCAACAATAATTATAGGTATTGTAATTTTTTTACTGGCACAATTATCAGCAAAATTTACAATCTCCGTTTTTGCAGACAATTTAACATTTTGGAACAAAAATGTAGTCTTCAAATCATTTATGCTGATTTACTCATTAACAACAATTCTGATTTTAAACAGAGGAAAACTAACCGGTTTCGGGTTATCAAAACCGGCAAAATTCAATGTTTTTAAGTTAACCGGCTTAACAGCACTAATTACCATATTTATTATGATTTTCGGCACAATTGTATTTATTAAAATACTGTCGAATATGTTTCCCCGTCCGGGAGAAACAGGTTTTCCGCAACATAATTCAATAATAGAAATGATTCTTGTGGTTTGGCTTTGGTCAAGTTTTGTTGAAGAAGTTTTTGTGCGTAGTTTATTGCAAACAATATTATCAAATTTGAAAAACATAAAACTATTTAAACTAAGTCTTTCTGTAATAATTTCAGGCTTACTATTCGGCTCTATGCACTTATCATTATTGGCAACAGGCAGAAATCTCTGGTTTGTGATGCACATTGTTTTGTTCACATCGTCAATAGGAATACTTGCTGCATGGTATCGCGAAAAAACAGATAGTATTGTTCCTGCTTTCTTAGTTCATTTACTTGCTAATATTTTTGGTTCATTACCTCTGTTAATAATGCATTTTGTTAAATAAACCGTGTAAAATAAAACTTTTGAGCGGAGTTTGCACAGAAAAATATAAATTCTTAAATACATTTTTACACGCATGAAATATACACAAAAAATTATATTCCTGTTTATAGCAATTTATTTTTTCAGTTGTAATACAACAACACATAAAACAGTTGAAAGTAAGTAAAGATGAGATAAAAAAATATGAAAATATTTTTAAAAATTTAAAAGAATACTTGTCAAAAGAAAACGGGGAACTTTGGAATCATCAACTATACGGACCTATTTTGTTTGTAAACCAAAAAAACAGAGTAATAATAGCTAATGAAAAAGACACAAAAGGTATTTTAAATAAAAAAGGCGATATATACGTCGGATTTTTACCGGATAATATAAACATTGCAAATACTGCATTCGATTGGAACGGCAAAAGGTGGACAATGGTTATGTTGCCACTGCCAAAAAATTATAATGAACAATTGAACTTGCTCACACACGAATTGTTTCATAGAATTCAACCCGAAACAGGTTTTGAAAATTTACATCAAAAATCTTGTGACCATTTAGACAACAAAGAAGGCAGGATATATCTGAAATTGGAATTGGAAGCATTAAAAAAGGCATTAAATACCGAAAATGAAAATCGACAAAAAGAGCATATTAAAGATGCACTTCTTTTCAGAGAATATCGTTATCAAATTTTTCCGAATGCAAAGGAACATGAAAACCTGCTTGAACTTAACGAAGGTTTGGCAGAATATACGGGAACAACGCTTAGTGACAGAAATGACAAAGATTTAAAAACACATTATATAAATGCCATAGAAAAACTATACGAAAACCCAACTTTCGTCAGTTCATTTGCTTATCGCACAATACCTGTTTATGGATATTATATGAAAAAAAATAACAAAACTTGGAACCTCAAAATTTCCGACACAACGAATTTAACAGACTATATTATTAATTTTTTCAATCTCTCTGTTCCTGAAAAACTAAATGATACTATCCTTTTAATTAGAGACAGATATAATTATGCACAAATCAACAATTTTGAGACAGAAAGAGACAGAAAACAAAAAGAGTTATTTGCAAAACTTGATGTAATATTTCAAGAAAATCCCATTTTGGTTATTCATTTTCAAAATATGAATATAAGTTATAATCCCGGAAATTTAATTCCTTATAAAGATTTAGGAATAGTTTATCCCAATTTAAGAGTTGTTGACAACTGGGGAATTTTAACAGTAGAAAAAGGAGCTTTAGTTGACAAAGATTGGAAAAAAGTAATAGTTTCGGCTCCAACAAAAACAAGTGATAAAGTAATAGAAGGCGATGGTTGGAAACTTAAATTAAATAATAATTGGGAGTTAGTAAAAACTAATGGCAATTACATTTTAAAAGAAAAATAAATAACTGACAATCACGGCGTAAGTCTTACTTTAAATTAGCAACTCACTGTGTGACTTGCTAATTTAAAGTATATGTTAAACTTAAAACTATAAAATCATGAAAAAAAACACTTTTTTAAGAGCATTTTTACCCGTAATTATTACAGTATCATTGTATCTTGTTTTTTACTCTAAAATAGCATCTAAACCTGTTGATGCGGGATTTTGGTTTATTTTAGCTATGGGAATGGCAATAGGTGCTGCTATCAGTTCTATTAAAAAAAATACAAACAATAAAGTTTTTTAAAATAATTTACATAAAATATTTGTAGATAAATTAAAGTTTTCTACTTTTGCAGTCCGAAAGTTTTTAAACAAAATAATATTTGGACTGATGTACGCAATAGTTGAAATAGGAGGACAGCAATTTAAGGTTGAGAACAAAGCAAAAGTTTTTGTAAATAAAATGGATGCTGAAGAAGGTTCAACCGTTGATTTTGACAGAGTGCTGTTGATAGATAATGAAGGGGATGTTAAAGTTGGACAACCTGTAGTAAAAGGTGCAAAAGTATCTGCAAAGGTAGTTGCACATGTGAAAGGTGATAAAGTTAAAGTATTCAAAAAGAAAAGAAGAAAAGGATACAAAGTATTAAACGGTCACCGTCAACAATACACTCAAATTGAGATTGAAAACATTACTGCTTAATTAAAAAAATTTACAGAAATGGCACATAAAAAAGGAATGGGTAGCTCCCGTAACGGTCGTGAATCGGAAAGCAAACGCTTGGGAGTTAAAATATACGGAGGACAAAAAGCAATTGCCGGAAATATTTTGGTTCGCCAACGCGGAACTCAACATCATCCGGGAGAAAATGTAGGAATGGGTAAAGACCATACTTTATTCGCTCTTGTTAACGGAACTGTAAAATTTGCAAAGAAAAAAGATAACAAATCATTTGTTTCTGTTGTTCCTGAGGCTTAATTTTTAAAATCTAAAAATATTAATATGTCTCCCGGTAATTTTTTATCGGGAGTTTTTTTATTTTTACGCAAAACTTTTTATTTATGCTTACATTAAAATATATTCAAGAAAACAAACAAGAGGTAATCGAAAAATTAAAAATTAAGAATTTTGATGCTTCAAGTATTGTTGAACAAATTCAACAAAAAGATAACGAGCGTAAAAAAACTCAAAAGGAACAAGATGATATTCTTGCCCAAATAAACAGTATATCGAAAGAGATAGGTAACCTGTTTAAATCGGGCAAGCAAGATGAAGCTAATAAAGCAAAAGAAAAAAGCACTTCTTTAAAAAACAGTGTTAAAGAGTTGTCGGATAAACTGACAGCTATTGAAGATGAGTTGCAGAAATTACTTGTTCAATTACCTAATATTCCTCACAAATCGGTTACTCCCGGAAAAGGAGAAGAAGATAATACTATTATAAAAGAGGGCGGACAGATGCCTAATCTTGCTGACAAAGCAAAACCACACTGGGAACTTGCCAAAGATTTCGACCTTATAGATTTTGAACTCGGAGTAAAAATTACAGGAGCCGGATTTCCTGTTTATAAAGGAAAAGGAGCACGTTTGCAGCGGGCTTTGATAAGTTTCTTTTTAGATGAAAATCAAAAAGCCGGTTTTACTGAAATTATGCCTCCGCTGGTTGTTAATGAGGCATCAGGGTTCGGAACAGGTCAACTGCCCGATAAAGAGGGACAAATGTATCATGTGGGTTTAGACAATCTTTACCTTATTCCCACGGCAGAGGTTCCGGTTACCAATCTTTACCGCGATGTTATTTTAAATGCAACCGATTTTCCTGTAAAAAATACTGCATACAGTGCTTGTTTCCGACGCGAAGCGGGTTCTTACGGTAAAGACGTGAGAGGACTTAACCGTTTACACCAGTTTGATAAGGTTGAAATTGTTGCCATTGAACATCCGAGTAAATCGTATGAAATGCTTGATAAAATGGTTGCCCATGTGGAAACTCTTGTGCAAAAACTTGAACTGCCGTATCGTATTTTGCGTCTTTGCGGTGGCGATATAAGTTTTACATCTGCTCTTACTTTCGATTTTGAAGTTTATGCCGCTGCACAAGACAAGTGGCTCGAAGTAAGTTCGGTAAGTAATTTTGAATCGTATCAGGCAAACAGACTAAAACTGCGTTTTAAAGAAGAGGGAGTGAAAAAACCTCAACTTGCACATACATTAAACGGTAGTGCACTGGCTTTGCCGCGTATTGTTGCTGCTATTTTAGAAAATAATCAAACTCCCGAGGGTATAAAAATTCCGAAAGTATTGGTTGATTATTGCGGATTCGATACTATTTAGAATTTTTCTATAAATAAAATTTATCTAACACCGTCTTCTACAAGCTCAGACTCCAACAATATTTGGTATCTGAGCTTGTTTTAGATGGTGTTTTTTATGATAAAATAAAAAACTTTCTATTTATAATTTACACAATTAAATTTTTTCACAAAAAAAGCTAAAGAAATTTTCAAAACTTTAGTAATATAAATCATCCCTTGAGAGCCTATTCCTATTTACTTCGATTTGATATTCACATAAGTTTTTAACATTGAATAGTTGTAAGCATTACAAGAAACAATTTACCCCAAACTATGCAATAGAAAACAAAAATAGTTTTCTATTGTATAGCGATAAAGAACTACATCTATTTTGGACAATAACCAAAATGATGTATTTCTAAATCGGGGTTAACCCTTACTAAATGCCGTAAGTTCACTATTTCACAACTCCTACTGCATAAGTCGGGTTTACATTATCTGAAAAACAAGCATTACAATTCGTTCTGTACGGAATTATTCCGTATCTTTGTATTGAATTAAAAATTTAGAACTATGAAGTCTCTAGAAATAAAACAATCTAGATTTGAGTTAAGGTTAACAGAAGAAGAGAAATCATTTTTTGAAAAAGCATCTCGACTTGCCGGATATAAAACTCTTTCATCTTTTGTTATTTCAGCGATTAGAGCGTATGCAACAAAAATTATTAAAGAAAAAGAACAAATATTAAAATCACAAAAAGAAAAAGAGTTGTTTTTCGATGCTATCTTTTCAAACATTGAACCAAATGAAAATCTTAAAAAAGCATCTAAAAGATATCATAAAAATCAACTTTCTAAATGAATTTAAGAAAAGAGTTATTGCAAAAATTACATAATCGTGTTAATTTTGATTGTGGTATTGATTTACTTAATAATTACATAAAATTTCAAGCAAGTCAAGATGTAAAAAAGAAACTATCGGTATGTTTTGTTTTTTCGGAAAAACAAATTGTAAAAGGATATTATACACTTTCAAGCAGTAGTATTCCTCTTGAAGATGTACCACTGAAATTTTCTAAAAGATTTCCAAAATCATATACCGGCATACCTGTTATTCTATTAGGTAGATTAGCTATTGATAAAAGTTACAAAGGAAAAGGGTATGGAGAATATTTATTAATAGATGCTTTAAAAGAAAGTTATAATGTCTCAAAAGAAAAAATTGGAGCTGTTGCCGTAATTGTTGAACCGATTAATAATGATGCAAAAAAATTTTATGACAAATATGGATTTATTGAATTAAACATTAGTGGAAAAATGTTTTTACCAATGAATACTATCAGAAATTTATTTGAAAATATTAAGTAAAATAAACAACATAACAATTTGCAAATAAAGAGCAAGAAAATCTACACAACCAATAGCCAAGCCCTATATAAGTAATAAAAATATTCTTTCAAGTTTTGGGAAACACTAAAAACAAGTAACTTTACATTTAAAAGATATTTATGTCGGAACGCATTATTTTAGGAATAGACCCGGGAACCATTATTATGGGATACGGAGTAATAAAAGTTATTAACCGCACTCCCGAGTTAGTTACATTCGGCATTATAGATTTACGAAAAATATCAGATCCTTATCTTAAATTAAATCATATTTTCAATCGTACAATAGGGTTAATAAATTCCTATTTACCCGATGAACTTGCCATTGAAGCTCCCTTTTTTGGTAAAAATGTTCAGTCGATGCTTAAGCTGGGCAGAGCACAAGGTGTAGCCATCGCAGCTGCTCTTTCACGCGATATTCCTATTTTTGAATATGCTCCGTTGAAAATAAAAATGTCGATAACAGGTAGCGGTAGTGCTTCAAAAGAACAAGTTGCTAAAATGTTGCAACAGATACTGAAATTTAAAGATATTCCTAAAAATCTTGATGCTACCGACGGACTTGCTGCGGCATTGTGTCATTTTTATCAAAATAAGCCGTCCGGCGAAAAAAAACCTTTCAACAGTTGGAAAGATTTTATCTCAAAAAATCCCGGAAGAGTAAAATAAAATAAACATTGCAATAATTTCAAATTTTCAATGTTTTAAAAAATATTATCTTTGTTATAGAAAAATCTTATAATTATGTTTAATATTGGAAGAATAGGAATAGTAGGAGCAGGAAGTTGGGCAACAGCCAATGCTAAAATTATTCAAGAAAAAAAAGTTCCCATTAATTGGTATATTCACGAAACAGAAGTTATCGAACATCTTAAAGAATACGGAAACAATCCGCTCTATTTGAGCGATGCGGAATTTAATCCCGAATTGTTGAATCTTACCAATGATATAAACCATTTGGTTGAAAATTCGGATACAATATTTTTAATTATACCTTCGGCATATTTAAAGTTTGCTTTGCAAGATTTGAAATTGCCACTTAAAGACAAAACCATAATAACTGCCATTAAAGGAATAATTCCCGACGACAATTTGCTTGTGGGGCAATATATGCATCAAACCTACGATGTGCCTTTTGATTCGATAGGAGTAATTTCAGGACCTTGCCATGCAGAGGAGGTTGCTCTTGAACGCCTTTCGTATTTAACAATAGCATTTAGAGACGAAGAGAAAGTAAAGGCTGTAACCGATTTGTATAACAATCATTATATACGAACCAATCAGTCGGACGATATTTTGGGAACAGAATATGCGGCAGTGTTAAAAAATATTTATGCTTTAGCATCGGGTGTTTGCAACGGATTGGGGTTTGGCGATAATTTTCAAGCTGTGCTAATTTCCAATGCAATACGTGAAATGAAGCGTTTTACCGACACTGTGTATCCGATACAAAGAGACATTAAAAACAGTGCTTACCTTGGCGATTTGCTTGTAACCGCTTATTCGCAATTTAGCCGTAACCGCTATTTCGGGACAATGGTAGGCAAAGGATATTCCATTAAATACATAAAGAGCGAAATGAACATGGTTGCCGAAGGGTATTTTGCATCAAAAGGGATTCACGAAATAAATAAAAAATACAATGTTGACATGCCCATTGCCGAAAGTATTTATAAAATTCTTTATGAAAAACAGTCGCCTCGACGGATAATAAAGCGACTAACCATGTCGCTGACTTAATTGTTTCGATATTGCCGGTTTACATAAAAAACATAATTTAACTCAAACATTAAATAAAGCAAAAAAATGGGAAATATTAAATTAGATTACTCTAAAACTCTCTCTTTTATAAGAGAAGATGATATTTTTTCGTTTCAAACAGAGATAGAATCACATATAAAAGCACTATACAACAAAACAGGTAAAGGAAACGATTTTTTGGGATGGGTAAATTTACCATCTTCAATATCATTTGAAAACATTAAAGAAATTGAAAAATCGGCTGCTTTTTTTAAAAATAATTGCGAAATAGTGGTAGTTATCGGCATTGGCGGCTCATATCTTGGAGCAAAAGCTGTTATTAATGCTTTAAGCGATAATTTTGCACAATTAAAAAGTAACAATAATCCGCTTGTAATATTTGCAGGACAAAACATATCGGAAGATTACCTTGCTGAACTTCGCTCTGTTTTAAATAATAAAAATTGGGGTATTATTGTTATATCAAAATCAGGAACTACTACCGAACCGGCTATTGCATTCAGAATACTGAAATCGGATATTGAAAAAAAATACGGAAAGCAAAATGCCGTTAAACGAATTGTTGCCGTTACCGATGCAAAAAAAGGAGCTTTAAAAACTCTTGCCGATAATGAAGGATACAAAACATTTATTATTCCCGATGATGTGGGTGGCAGATTCAGCGTATTAACTCCCGTAGGATTACTTCCCATTGCCATTGCCGGTTTTGATATTGCCCAATTGGTAAAAGGAGCCTGTGATATACAAAAAATGACTAACCCTGATATTCCGTTTAAAGAAAATCCTTCGGCTTTGTATGCAGCAACACGCAATGCTCTTTTACATCAAGGAAAAGGTATTGAAATTATGGCTAACTACAACCCGAAACTACACTATTTTGCCGAATGGTGGAAACAACTTTACGGCGAAAGCGAAGGAAAAGAAGGAAAAGGAATATTTCCTGCAAGTGTTGATTTTACATCGGATTTACACAGTATGGGACAATATATTCAAGATGGTCCTCGCAATTTGTTTGAAACAGTTGTGTCAATCACTTCTCCCGATTCAAGAATTGTTATCGAAGCCGATACCGATAATCTTGACGGATTAAATTATCTTGCCGGCAAACGTATTAACGATGTGAATAAAATGGCTGAGCTGGGAACTGCTTTTGCTCATGTTGACGGAGGTGTGCCCAATATACGAATTGAAATTCCCGAACTGAATGAATACTATTTGGGACAATTAATTTATTTTTATGAATTTGCATGCGGAATATCAGGATATATTCTCGGTGTAAATCCATTTAACCAACCCGGAGTTGAAGCATACAAGAAAAATATGTTTGCTCTACTGGAAAAACCCGGATACGAAAAAGAGACAAAAAAGATAAAAGAAAAGTTATAATTTTATAACTGCTATAAGATACTTGATAGTCACAATATGAGTTTTTTTAATATATTTAAATTAATAACTCACATTGTGACTTGCAGATTCTGAGACTATTATTTTTTTAGTAATCGTGCAAATAGCAGAATCAAATATCCTGTTAACAGAAACTCAAAACTGTATTTGGTTATACCTTTAATTATTACTATGTCGTAATATCCCAATGTTCCTATGGCACCTGCAAATAACACTATTACCCAAATAATTTTATTAATTTTAGCACTACTCATAACAAATATTTTTTATTGATGACACTAATTTACGTAAAATTTATAATACTTTGCAAATATTAAAAAATACAATTATAATGTGTCATAATAATATTATTCATACCATATCATAATGAATAATTTCATATTGAAGAATAAATCTATACTGATGAAATATTTATTTTTTATAATACTTTTTTTTGAGATATTTACTTGCAAAATGCAATCGCTAAAGTCACAAGATTACCCGTATGAGATTAAAAAATATGCTTTTATTAATTATAATGCCAACAAAATAACAATTTACGACACAA
>Ga0256845_1002138_pt1 | contig 14642 bp, 8 predicted proteins | sample RiftiametaG_FD_189101 | JGI IMG/M metagenome (GOLD analysis project Ga0256845, IMG submission 189101) | Tube worm associated microbial communities from hydrothermal vent at the East Pacific Rise, Pacific Ocean - Riftia | ecosystem: Host-associated > Annelida > Integument > Unclassified ...
GACCGATGCTTCTGGTGGCACTTCGACCGGAGACGCGAGTTCGAGCAGCGGCGACCTGACCGCGACGGGCACATCGACAACCGGGACATCGAGCTCAACGGGTAGCAGTAGTAGCAGTAGCAGCAGCAGCAGTAGCAGCAGCGGCGGCCTCAATTGTGAGCCGCTCACGGCCTGTGGCATGCAATGTGTCGATACCGAGGACGATCCCACCAACTGTGGTGACTGTGGCATCACCTGTGTCGTGCCCCACGCGAGCGCGGTCTGCAATGGCGGGATTTGCGGCTTGGGCCAGTGTGATGCGCTCTACGGCGATTGCGATGACGACCCGGCGAATGGCTGCGAGACAGCGCTCGAGCAGGGCAAGCAGTGCGGACAGACCTGCGACATGGAGGCCGAGGTCTGTAATGTAAAAGACGACAATTGCAATGGCGCCTGCGACGAGGGCGCGGGTTGCCGGATCGGCGTGCATCGCTCGGTCAGCGCGACCTTTGGCCACGTCTATACGACGGATCTCAATGAGGCCAAGAGCGATGATTTAGTGCTCGAGTTCGAGAACTATTACTATTTATACCATGCCGCTCAGACGGGGCTGGTGCCCTTCCATCGCTGCAAAAAGGGCAATAACAAGAATTTTTACACGGTCTCCGGCAGCTGCGAGGGGGGCGGAGCCTTGATCGGTGTGATCGGGCAGATCGCGAAGGGTACAGATTGCGGCGCGACGCCGCTCTATCGTCTCTACAATGGAAACAGCGGCGATCATTTCTATACGACGAGCGCGGGCGAGCGTGACAATGCTGTATCGATGTACGGCTATAGTTACGAGAATATCGCCGGCTACGTGTGGACCGGGCCCTGATCGGCAGCGACTGTGGCATGTATTTGCACAGGAGCCGCCGGCCTTGACTGCGACCGCAAGTCCGAAGACTTGCGGGGAACTCTGATCGCCGTTAAGCAGAAGTGTGTGGGAAAGGTGCGCTTTGAATCATGCGCTTCTTGAGTCGATTGTGTCCCTTTTGCTGCGAAGAAAGGGAGAGGCGAAGAGCAGCGAGAGCTGCACGGGCGACAACATTGTCTGACAGGAGCCACAATGCTGCCGAAGAATGAAGAAAACGTAGATCTGCCCTATCCGTGGCGGGATAGCGAATATCTCGCACCGGCCCTCGACGACGCCGAGCTGTGGTCCGATATTGTCAGTGTGCTCGACGCTGAGGAGCGAAAGCCTTTAAAGAAGGCCCTGGCGCGCCAGACGATGACTCGGCGCCTTGCTATCAACGACGCTCCCGCGTTCGGAGTCGCGATTGTCGAGTATCTGCGATCGGTACGGAGCCGCCGTCTCGCTAGCAGCAATTTGACCAAATTCTACAAGCGTGCCGGTAGCGGAAAAATCTTCTCTTTTGGGCAAATCCTCGGCGAATACTTAAAAAATTGGCTCTCCTCGTCGCAGACTCCGCTCTCCCTACTTGCTCCGGCTATGGTCAACGACAGCCTAGAACCCAATGTGGTGGATTCTAGGCTCACGGCAACTCGCTTTCGTGAGCATCTTGACGAACTCTACGCACCTGAAGCGCTCCTCTCCTTTGCCCTGCTCGCCTGTGCTGAGTCGCTGACGCGGGGGGGCTGTCCAGACTACGCGAGAGCTCTCCTCGAGAACAACCCCGACTACTCCTCACTGCTCATTAATGAGGTGACCGCGCCTTGTGTTACGGACGTTAGGGACGTTGCGGACGTTAGGGACGTTACGAATCACGTTGAAGCCCCTCCCCCCGCGCAGACATCAGAGGATCGGTCACAGGTTTTGGGCCCTCAACTCGCGATCTCTAAGGCTGCCTTGGCGGAGCCCAAGAGTCAGCGGTCTGAGCCGCTCCAAGAACTCGCGAGTGAACTCTTGGAGGGCGCAGAGCCGGCGAACATTGGTTCTGCGGCGATCGAGATCGTCAGTCCTTCGCCAAGCGAGTTGCGAGAGATCGCGAGAGAAGCCGAGGTCAAGGCCAAGGCTGATAGGGACGACCATAAATACGATGATGTCCTGAATAGAGCTAGGAGTCTTGAGATTCCTCCGCTTTTGGAGTCTGCCCTGCGGGCACGCGATCAGGGCCGAGAGATCATCGAAATCGACGAGTGTCTCGATCGAGCAGCTGTGCTTGTGGGGTCGATCCAAGACGATGCCACTTGCCTGGGTATCACTCCGTTCTGGCCGGCCGCCGGCGGAGAGTCGATGATAGATTATGTCGATAATGACCTGGGGATTCTGGAACTCGAGATTGCGGATAGGCTGACCAGGCAGCGATGTGCAGATGTAGCCACATCCAAGCTCCTCGATCGGGTCTCCCGGCAGGCGAGCGGACGCACCGAGACTGCGCCGAAGTTCAGTGTCCCTGAATGCACAGATATTCTCTTGGTATTTGCAGGTGAGCGGGCTCTTAGCCAGGGGACTCAGGCCATCTATGAGCACCGCCAGGATCCGATCCTACTCTCAGGGATCACGGCTCTCATCATTCACTCCTCGGTGGAAGAGGCTGTGGCGTGGATTCGCCTGCTCCCATTCGATCTCCGGCAGCAGGCGCTCCGCGGCCTCTCCCTGCCGCACTCGACGCTCTTGCAGCAGCAGGATATGATCGCTTCTGATGTAAGTTACGCTCTCTTGGCCAGAGCGATCTCTCAGGGGGAGTTCGCAGCGCTCCGAAATCCTCTTACGGTTGCTCTGTATCGTAACCCCCCGATATTACAAGAGCAGACGCGAGAGCTGATCAAGATCTGTCTAGGGGCTCTTGGCGACGATTTTCCGGTCGCGTCTGTACTTCGGGGTGAACTTGCGGATGGCGGGTCCGGAGGGGAGCGCAATGGGCCTGTTGATGCCCAGGCGATCATTCGGGACCAATTGCTCGAATCGATCGACCAATTGCCGGGCATGACAGGCCTCTTTCACCGCCTCCGGCGAGTCGCTCAGAAGAACTTCCTGCAGCCGCTTGCGGACGCGGTCAAGGGCTCCGATGCCGAGTCCGCCCATCTCTCTTGGAGCGACCAAGGGGATCTGGATGCGAAGGTCGAGGTCTGTATTCGCGAACTCGGGAGCAGCACGCTCGTTCGTCGAAACCTCAATAGCACTCACGTTGCTCAGACGCGCCGCTACCTCGAGAGCTTTGAGAAGGACCTCAACACCTGGCTCGAGGGCGCCTCCTTGGGCTCCGCGAAGACCCGTGACGCGCTCTCGGCCGCCTGGACTGCAGCGGTGGAGGTCGAGCCCGAGCTGCTCTCTGCGCTGATGGCCGGGACCTTGGCGACGACGAAACCAGAGGACTCTTCGGGGTCATCGCTGCGGCTGCTTGTCGAGAGCGTAGAGGCACCCTGGTACACCACCACCGTCCATGGCTTAGAAGTCAATCCAGCGCTTCTTAGGCCGACTTGGGTCCGGACCTGGGTCCGCGCTGCGCAGGGCTTGCCGACGACGATTCCATCGCTCCTCTGGGAGGTTATTGAGGAGCACATCGTCGGCCAGAAGGGCCTACGAAACGCGATCTCGACGATGCTCGAATCTGGCCATATTCGTGCGGCTGTGGATGGCGCCGGCGACGACGAGTACTGTGCGCAGCTTGTGAAGCGGGCGGCAACGCAGCGTCGCAATGTGGTTCTCGAGCGATTCAAGGGGCCGTGGCGGCGAGCCGAGGCGATCATGAATTCCGCGGCGGAGGCCGAAGACGACGAGATAGCCGATGAGATCGCCGATATCGAAGCAGAGTTCGATGCGTTCGACTATGCCGCTGCCGAACTCCACCTAGAGGAACTCGATGATCTTCTTATCGAACACAAGCTCCACAAGGACCCCGCCCGAAGAGCGCACCTGTCATTCCTTCGGGAGGCCGGCGGCGACGTCGATGTCCGTGCGGAGACATCTTTTCTCGCACAGCAGGTTGAGGAGATCAGAGCGAACAATCTCCATCGCCGCCATCACATCGGTGCTCTTAAGTGCGCATCTGAGATGGTCGACGAACGTCACCGCGAGCCCATGGATAGGCTCAGGATAGACCTCGACCGACCCTCCCGCTGGCCAAAAAACGAAAAGAGTGCGGACGCCATCGCTATGGCGATAACCCGTGTGTTCACCTTTATCCGTAATCAGCGAGAAGCCTATCGCAGTTATCATGATTGCGACCTCGATCTCATCGAATTCGAGGATGAACTCGTCGGCTTGGTCAAGCGAGTTCTGCCGCTTGGGAGACAGCCGCATGATCTTATCAAACTCGGTGATGCGATTCGAAATTATGCACCGCTCGAGTATCTTGTCGCTCAGGTTGCTCCTTACCTGGCGAGGAGGAGAGACGATATTGTCCTGGGCGAGCAAGGGCGCCATGCGTACATTAGCGCCGAGTACGGCCGTGCAGCCAAGCTTTTCCACGCTATCGAGAACCCAGAGCTCGGCGGCAAGCGTCTCGAGACGTTGGCTCGACTGATGGATCAGCTTGCAAACACGGTTCCCCTCGACATCCAGTGGAATGATGTTCAACAGCGAATTGAGTCCATTCGCCCCCTAGCTGAGGATGAGCAAGGGCTTGACCAGCTCTCTGAGATTGCGATGACGATCAACTCGACGCTCACGCCGACGTCGCGGAGCCAACTGCTGGAGACCCTCGCCTTCCGTGCGCGACCGGAGCTGCCGGAGCTGAGTCGGGCGATTCTTTTTGTCCTCACCCACCAGCTCAAGATCGCAGCCGCCAAGCCGCCCAGCGAGGCGCTTGCGTTGGTTGTACCTCTTCCCGAGCAGGTATTTCGGGTGTGGGCGCACTGGCGCCTTGGTCTCTCCTATAACTCTGTCCCTGAGGGCAACAGTAGTGTTTGGAGGTTCACGAAGGATGTCTGGGATTCGGATGGTCGGGGAAATCGAATGCGAATTCCGGCCGCCGGCGAGTGCTTTCCGACATTTCGCTGCTTCGCTCTCTTTGCTCAGGTCAAGGCGACCCTAGAGGGTCAAGGGATCGAGCCGAGCATTGATCACTTTGTTGCTGCATTGCGCACACTCAGGCTTCGTAATGACGGTGCTCACGGTCTCGCGAGACCGACACTACCGCAGCTCACCCGCTATTTTGACCTCATTCAGCGATGGATCGAGCAGGTCTATGAGGTGTGTCCGGTCGGCGACCGCCATGCTCTTCGCCAAGAGATCCGAGTGCTCCTCAATCCGCTCCCGCTCCCCACATGCGGCCGATGAATTAAGAGCCCGCCCCGCTATGAGACAACTACAGACGCCGATGGACGATTTGAGATCCTCGATCTTCCGATCGGCACCTATGCCATCACCGCGCTGAACGATGAGGGGTGGAGGACCCTCTTCCGCGGCACCGAGTCGTTCGTGATCTCCGAAGGAAAGCCGACGGACATGGGAGACCTCGACGCCACCCGAGGGTTCATGACCCGAATCAAGCCGTGAGCATCGAAGCGAGCGGGCAAAAGGCTCGATCACGAGATGTGGCAATGTATGGGTTTGGTCAGTATTGGCGGCCGCGGAGGCGCATTGCGGCCGCGCCGATAAGCACCAAGGCGAGGGCGAGCGGCGGCTCTGGGATCTGCACCGTCGCGTCGTACCAGCCTTCGCCCCTGTGCACCCCCTGGAGCGGCTCAGGGGTACCTGTGGGCGAGACTGAGGCATTTGCGAGCCCTGGAGCGACCACCAGGCCGCCCGCGAGTAGGAGCGCGGTGGTGGCAGAGGGGGCGAGCCAGCGGAGCATGCATACATCCTACACGACGATCGCAGGAGGTGCCCCCGCTGCTGACCGGAGTCGATGTTCGCTGAGTCGGGAATTGCCGGAGGAGAATCGATAGAAGAATCGATAGAAAAATTGGCGAGGCGCACGGCCCATCTGGGCGGTGCGCCTCGGCGGAGAGCGTTGCGGCTCAGGGTTTTTTGGCCGACGCGTACATGCTGTTGATCAGCTCGGCAAAACGATCTTCGACGATCTTGCGCTTGACCTTGAGCGACGCGGTGAGGAGGCCATTGTCGACGGACATCGCCTCGGGCAGCAGTCGCCAGTATTTGATGTCTTCGAACTTCGCGAGGCCTTCGTTGACCTTGGCGATGTGGGTATCGATCGCCTCGCGAACGCGGTCGTTATCTTGGTCCGCGGGGATGCCGATCTGCTTGGCCCACTCGTCGAGCTCTTCGGGATCGATCGCCACCAGGGCGACGCAGTAGTTGCGACGGTCACCGACGACGACGGCCTCTTGGATGATTGGCAGCAGTTTGATCTGGCCCTCGATCTTGGCGGGTGCGACGTATTTGCCGCCCGAGGTTTTGATCAGCTCTTTTTTGCGACCGGTGATGCGGACAAAACCGTCGGCGTCGATGGCCCCGAGATCGCCGGTGCAAAACCAGCCCTCGTCGTTAAAGGCGGCGGCGGTCGCCTCGGGGCGGTTGAGGTAGCCTTGGGTGATATTTGGGCCCTTTGCCAGGATTTCGCCGTCGTCGGCGATCTTGATCTCGACACCCGGCAGCGGCGGACCGACGGTGCCGATTTTGATCTGTCCCGGACGGTTGGCGGTGAGCCCTGGGCAGGTCTCGGTGAGGCCGTAAGCTTCGAGCAGGGTGAGGCCGCAGGCGAGGAAGAATGTGTGCACCTCGGAGTCGAGTGGTGCCGAGCCGGAGAGCAGGACCTGTGCTCGCGAGAGCCCCAGGCGTGCGCGCAGCTTGGAGAGCACCAGCTTGTCGGCGAGGTTGTAGGTCATGCCGAGCAGGAAGGGCAGATCGCGGCCGGTTGTGCGGTAGGGGATCGTCGCTTTGCCGGTGTTGATCGCCCAGTTGAAGAGCATGCGCTTGGTCGCGGGCGCGCCGGCGACAGCACCCTCGATCTTGGACTTCATCTTCTCGTAGACCCGCGGCGCCGAGGGGAACATACCGGGCAGCGATGATCGGGCGTCATCGGCGAGCGTCGGGATTGTCGAGATCACCAGGGGGATGTTTTTGTAGGGGGCGCTGAATTGGATCAGGCGGCCAAAGGAGTGAGCAAGCGGCAAGAAGAGGAAGAGACCGCCCTCTTTCATGTTGCTGGTCATCACGTCGGCAGCATCGACCGCACGGGCCATCGCCAGGTGATTGTCGTGGGTCTGGATGACCGCTTTTTGCGGGCCGGTGGTGCCCGAGGTGTAGGTGTAGGTCGCGGTCTGGTGGGGTGTTGCGGCGTCGCAACGGCGCTTCATCTCGGGGCGCAGCTCTGCGAGCTTGGCGGCTCCGCGGATCTCCAGGTCGGCGAGGCTCTCCCAGTCGTCGGCGGGATCGATGCCCGTGGGATCCATGACGACGATGTGGCGCAGCGGGACTTGGTCGGGCGTGTACTCTTTGTTGAAGAAGGTGAAGCCGTCGCGCATCGTTCGGATCTTGGCGAGCTGGGCCACGTCGTCGATGATCACGAGCTTGATGCCGGTATCGACGTGGGCGTAGCCGACCTCTTCGGCGTGCAGCGACGCGTAGATCGGTACTGTTTGCAGGCCGACCGAGAGACTCGCAAAGTCGCAGGCGAGCCAGTCTTCGCTGGTCTGTCCTAAGAGACCGACGACGTCGTTGTCGGCGAGCTCGATGGCGCTGAGAATGCCGGCCGCAATGATGTCGGCACGATTGGCGAGCTGCTTCCAGGTGCGATCGGCCCAGTCGTTGCCGTCTTTGACCCGGAGGGCGATGTCATTGGGGCTCTGCTCGGCGCGCTTGTGTAGGAGCTGAGCGAGGGTTGTCACATTCAGACTCATGTCCACCTCCGATGCTCACGTTCGACCGTGAGAAGGGGGCAACGCTACCACGCGGGCGATGCCTCGCGATGGTCGATGCGAATCGTCGCTGCGGCGATCGATGTGCGGGAGCGGACATGCTCGGCAGGCATGAGGGACAGGTTTGCTCAGTCCGCACGGGCAACGTGTCGGGTCCTCATCTAGCCGGCGCTCGAGCGGGCGAGTTCGCCACGATCGCGGAGCTGCTGAAGGCTCTTGAGGAGTGCCGTTTCGCCGTCGATACGGCCGCGACTGATGTGGGTTCGGGCGCGTTCGCTGAGGATGTACAACTCGGCGATCGTGAGCACTCGCGGCAGCGAGACGAGCACCGGAAGCCCGTGTAATTTTCTGTTTGAGGCGATTTCATCGAGCACCGCGAAGCCGTCGATGACCGGCATCATCAGGTCGAGGATGATGATGTCTGGGGCGTGGGCCGCTCGCAGGGCGACGATCGCCTCGGCGCCGCCGTGCGCTTCGGCGATGCGAAAACGCTTGCGGTCGAGGGCTGTGCGGAGCTGGGCGCGAGTCCTCGGATCGTCGTCGACGATGAGCACACGTTGTCGCTCTCCTGCGGCTTTTTGCGGGTCGCTTAAGTAGCGGTCCAGGAGTTCTTTGAGCAGCTCGGGCTCCACTGGGATGCTGAAGAAGTCGGCGACGCGGAGGCCTGAGGGCGGCTTGTCGGGACCGGCTGCACCGAATGAAATCGCGTGCACAGGCACCCGTGCGAGTTCGTGGTCGTTGTTCAGCTCGCAGAGGACCTCCCAGCTGTCGGCGCTGCGCTTGACGACATCGATGGTGATCAGGTCGGGGCGATCACGGTGGGCGAGCGCCAGGCCCTCGGCGCCGGAGGTCGCGACGCTGACCCTAAAGCCCTCCTTGACCAGGAGTCGGCGGAGGTGCTGATGGACCTCGGGGCTCTCGTCGATCACCAGCACATGGGCGCCGCCGATGGGGCCGACGGACATCGATACGCTCGACGATTCGATCGAGTCGTCGCCCTCGAGCTGTGCGAGCTGCCAGGCGGAGGAGCCCTCGTGCGAACTCGCGGTTGAACCCGGCGGTCGCCGAGGCAGCCAGACGGTGAAGCAAGAGCCGGCGCCGACTTTGCTGGTCACTTCGATGTGGCCGCCGAGCATCATTACGAAGCGACGGGTGATCGCGAGACCGAGACCGGTGCCGCCGAAGAGACGGGTGGTCGAGGGATCGGCTTGGACAAAGGGTGTGAAAATCGTCTCGAGATTCTCTTGCGGGATGCCGATGCCGGTGTCGCGGACCGAGAGTTCGAGGCCGCTCTCTCCGTCGCTATTGCGGGAGCGGGCGGCGACGATCTCGACCGTGCCTTTGGAGGTGAATTTTGCCGCGTTGCTCGCGAGGTTGAGCAGGATCTGTCTCACCTTTGTCAGGTCGCTCTCGATGGTCCCCAGGGCCTGACCGAGGTTGAGAACGAGGCGGCTTTCGTTGCCCTCGATCGTCGGCCGTACGGCATCGGCGACCCCGCGGATCAGGGTGTCGACCGGGATCGATTCGAAGAAGAGATCCATGCGTCCGGCCTCGATCTTGGAGAGGTCGAGGACGCCGTTGATGAGCTCTAAAAGGTGATGGGAAGCGGCGAGGATGCGCTCGATGTCGGTCGTCAGGGGCAGGTGCTCGTACTCTTCGCCGATGAGTTCGGAGTAGCCGATGATCGCGTTTAATGGGGTGCGTAGCTCGTGGCTCATGGTCGCCAAGAAACCGCTCTTGGCGTGGCTCGCTGCGAGGGCCTCGTCGCGGGCGACCTCGAGTTCGGTGTTGGCGGCCGCGAGGGCGCTGCGATTGCTTTCGCTGGCTGCAAGGGCACGCTTGCGGGCCTTGATGATGCTGAGCGAGAGGTGCGAGATCATGATGTGCCCGACCGTGCCGCCGACCATCACGAGCGCGAGATTGAGGGGGCCGTTGAGTGCCGGGTGCGGGTGCGTCAACTGGCGGACGAGCACGGTAATGAGGAATGTTGGCGGGATCGCCCGCGACCAGCGGCGGAGGTAGAGCGGAGAGGCGAGCGCGAGCGAGGCGATTTGGAGGACCGGGAAGCCGAGGAAGTAGGACGCGAGCGCGAGGATGCCGGAGTCGAAGTAGCTGCTAAAGATGAGGATCAGGGCGATCGCGGTCAGGATTCGGTTTGTGGCGGCGGCGGTTTGCTTGCGGCGGAGCAGCAGCAGCGCCCAGATCCAGAGGGCGATGCTGACGATCCAAGTCCCGGCGATGCCGAGGGAGTTGGGGTCGCCGTTGATGACGTAGTTGGCGATCATGCTGGCGCTCAGCAAAACGCCGACGGCGATGCCGTAGCGGGCTGTGATCAGCGCGCTGCGCCGGCGGAGCATCTTGATCACGTACTCCTCGTCGAGGCGGTTGCCCGTGGTCGCTGCCGCTCGCTGCTCCTCGTACCCCATGCCCGTTGAACTTTTTACTGGGGATCGGCAACGCTTGGCCAGCACAGGCCGAAGCCTTCTTCGCGATTAGCGCGCGCAGCCACCTTGACGAAGGTCGAGCTAGCGCGGATCGTCGGGGCGATGGGAAGAAACCCGGATCTCTACATTCGCCAGGTGCCGATCGGACCGATGGCGAATTTTGTTTACTTCATTGGCTCTAGACGGACGAGGAAGTGTCTCGTCGTCGATCCTGCGTGGGATACAGACGCCCTGCTGGAGATCGCAGCGGAGGACGGCATGGAGGTCACAGGGGCGCTTGTCACCCATTACCACCCGGATCACTGCGGCGGTTCGATGATGGGTTTTAAGGTCCCGGGCGGGGTTACAGAACTCTTGGGCCGTGTCGACGGCAAGGTCCATGTGCACAAAATCGAGGCCGATGGGCTCAAAAAAGTGACGGGAATCAGCGAAAGCGATCTTGTCCGTCATGACAGCGGCGATACCTTGCAAATTGGGGACGTCCGCATTGAGTTGATCCACACTCCAGGACACACTCCGGGTTCGCTCTGCTTTCTCGCTGACAAGCGCTTGGTCGCCGGCGATACGCTTTTCGTCGACGGCTGCGGCCGTGTCGACCTGCCGGGCAGCAGTCCTGAGCAGATGTACGAGACGCTCACCGGCACCTTGGCCAAGCTCACGGATGACATCATCCTGCTGCCGGGTCACGACTACGGGCCGACCAAAGAGAGTTCCTTTGGCGATCAGCGGCGCACCAATCGTTACCTGCGCATGAACTCGATGGACGACTGGTTGCGGATCCGCGGGCGCTAGGGGGCCGCGAGCGCCCTTATCTCGGCATGCGGGAATCGCCAGCGAGGGCTCGGAGGGCGGCGATCTGCTCGAGCGAGCCGATCGCGATGAGCGTGTAGCCTGTCTCAAGGACCATGTCACCCTTGGGTGCGTGCTCGATGCTACCGTCGTTGAGTCGGATCGCCAGGACCAGGGCGCCTGTGGCGGCTCGGACATCGGCGCCGGCGAGCGTACGGCCGTGCAACGCCCCCCTGGTGGCGACCTCAGCCTCTTCGATGCGCAGGCCGACGTTGGTATCGCGGAGCATGTCGTCGAGGAATTTAACGACGTGCGGGCGGAGGAGTTCGGAGGCGATGCGGATGCCGCCGATGCGGTTGGGTGAGACCACCGCATCTGCGCCCGCTCGTTCGAGCTTTTGGATCGCCGATACGTAGACCGCCTTGGCGACGATGCGAGCCTGGACGTTGCGCTGGCGGGCGCTGACGACCACGAACATGTTGCTTTTATCGTCGTCGAGGGTGGCGACGATGCCCTTGGCGTCGTCGACCCGGGCGAGGTCGAGGATTTCGTCTTCGGTGGCATCACCGGCGATCGGCAGCACTTCGGTGCCCTCGAGGTGGGCGAGCGCGCTCTCGGAGTGATCGATGGCGACGACGGTCTCGCCGATCGCTAGCAACTCTTTGATCACGTGGCTACCGGTCGAGCCGCAGCCGCAGACGATGTAGTGGTTGGAGAGCTGCTTCATGCGGCGCTGGGTCTGGCGGTAGGCACGGTATTGGCCAAAATCTCCCTCGACGAAAAACGAGGTGATCGACGAGATGACGAAGAGGTTGGCGGAGATCCCGAAGAGGAGCAAGATCATCGTCCAGATGCGACCGCCGGGTACCGTGGCGATATCGATGACTTCGCCAAAACCCACGGTCGTGACGGTGATCGCCGTCATGTAGATGCATTCGCCGACCGTCCAGAGCCCAGGCTGGTAACGGTAACCGAGGTACCAGTAGCCGAGGGCGCCCAGGCCGAGGACCGCGAACGAGACGACGCTGGCGAGTACCACCCGACGCCGGGCGAGACGGATGTCCTCGAAGGTCGTGCTGAAGTGCCCGTACATGGGCATTCCTAGGGGACCTGTGCACTGGAGCAGATCTGCGTGAGGCTGCGGAGGCAGTCATCACATCGGCTCGTGGAGAGCCTACGGGGGCTCGGGTCAGTGGACGATCGCAGGATCACGGGCCGGCGTTTTTACCACGGCGAAGGTGTGCGAGGGGGGTGCCTTGGGCAGGCGGAAGTGGGCGCGCTCGAGTATGATCGCGACATGGAGCGGGTGATCCTCCACGTCGACATGGATGCCTTCTTTGCCTCCGTCGAGATCCGCGAGCGTCCAGAGCTTGCGGGCGCGCCCGTGCTCGTGGGTGGCGACGGTCCGCGCGGGGTGATCGCGGCGGCCTCCTACGAGGCACGGCGGTACGGCTGCCGATCTGCACAGCCGACCGCGATCGCCCGCAGGCACTGTCCAAAAGCGGTGATCCTGCCGCCCAGGTTGAGCTTGTACAAATCGATTTCGCGCCAAGTCTTCGCGGTCTTGGATCGTTTTTCACCGCTCGTCGAGGGTCTGTCGATCGACGAGGCCTTCCTCGACATGAGCGGCGCTCGGCGGCTTTTTGGCGATCCGCGAGCGGCCGCGCAGGCGATTGTCGAGGCTGTCTACAAGGAGACGCAACTCAGCTGCTCGGTCGGAGCGGCCAACTGCAAGCTGGTCGCCAAAATCGCGAGCGCCTTTGAAAAGCCCCGCGGCATCACCATCGTGCCCCCAGGTGATGAGCGAGCCTTCCTCGATCCATTGCCCGTTGGTGTGCTCTGGGGGGTCGGTCCAAAGGCCCAAGAGCGCCTTCAGGACCGCGGTATCGCGACGATCGGCGACCTTGCGCGGGCCGGTGCGACGAGCTTGCAGAGCTGGTTTGGCCATCACGGCGCCCACCTCCATCGCCTGGCCCAGGCGATCGATCCGCGGGAGGTGCTCGCCCATCGCCCCGCGAAGTCAGTGAGCCACGAGGATACGTACACGGAGGATATCGAAGGCGAGTCGCGGATCCATTGCGAGCTGCTGCGGCAGGCGACACGGGTCGCCGATCGCCTGGTTGCCGCCGATCTGCGCGCCCGTCGGATCCAGCTCAAGATCCGCGATCAGGACTTTCGAACCGAGACTCGGCAGCTCACTCTTGGGCGGGCGAGTGCCGAGGCAAAGGTGATCTTTGAGGCAGTTCGCAAGTTGCTGCAGAGCGTCGAGATCGAGGGTCGTCGCTTTCGTCTGACCGGCGTTGGCGTCGGCGATTTTGATACGGGCGCCGAGCAGCTCGATCTCTTGGCGGGGGCCTCAAACGGCCGTCCCGCGCGGGGCGAGGCTCTGCAGGCGGTGATGAGCGCGGTCCGGGGTCGTTACGGCCACCAAGCGCTTTATCCCGGCGATGCAGGTGAGCGCGAGCGTCCCGGGCCGGAGTCTGGGTTTGAGATCACGGCCGAGGATCGTGCGCGTCGCAGCGATGACGATTAGCAGTTCGGGCAGGCGCAGGTGACCGCATCGCCGAGGTCGTTGCAGATCGAGAAATCCTCGTCGTTGCAGTAGAGGTCGCCGGCGCAGTCGCAGGTCGGTGTGCCCCCGCAGGCGGCGGGCACGGGCTCGCAGATGTAGGTGGTGATAAAGGCCTGGTAGCTGACGCAGGTCCAGCCGCTTTCGGGGCAGTCGTCGCAGCTCGGTACCGACTCGCATTGGATGCCGCGCACGCACTCGCCGGTCCAACAATCACCGCCTTGGTTGACCTGCGGCAGGAGGCCCGCAGGGCACTCTGGGGGCAGTGCGTTGCAGGAGATGTTTGTGGCGTCGCAGTTGACCCGCGAGGTCGCACAGACGCCGAATCGACAGACCGCGCTGTCGATGCCGAGCACTTCGCAGCGGGTCTCTTTGCAGGAGAGATCGCATTGGTCGGGCATCTCGCCGACGGGCGCCGCTTGGCACGAGCAGCAGTCCGAGAAGAGTTTGCAGTCGGCGTCGACCTTGCATTCGTCGATAGCGTCACCGGTGGTGCCACTGGTTTCGCCGGTGGTCTCGCTCGCAGTGGTGGAGCCGGAAGTGGTGGAGCCTGCGGTGGTGGAGCCCGAGCCGGTGGAGCCGGTGGAGCCGGTGGAGCTGCTCGCCTCGCTCGCGCTGCCGCTGCTGGAGTCGCCGCCCGTCGACGATGTGGAGCCCGTCGAAGATGACGCCGAGTCGCTGTCGGAGGCCTTGTTGGCGGTGCCGTTGGTGGCGGAGGTATTGACCTCAAAGCCGACGATGCAGCCGCTGCCGAGGCCGAGCAGGGAGAGTGTCGCGAGCGAAGAGATGAGCCATGCTGGGCGGAGACAGGTCGGCATGGAGTGGAGTATCCCCGAGAGGCATCGGCCTTTGCCAGGGCCAACCTGGGGGCATTGTGGCGGCGCAGGGTCCTCGCAGAGGGCGAAGACGCGGGCAGAGGGCGAAGGCGCGGGCGGATGCTTGTCTGAGGAGTCGCTCCGTGGCATCAACGCGAACCATGAGCGATTTTTTGCCGACCGTCGAAGTTGCGCCCCGCGATGCCCCTGCGAGCGCCTCTGTGATCTGGCTGCACGGTCTTGGAGCCTCTGGGCATGACTTCGAGCCGATCGTGCCGC
>Ga0256845_1002139_pt1 | contig 14641 bp, 8 predicted proteins | sample RiftiametaG_FD_189101 | JGI IMG/M metagenome (GOLD analysis project Ga0256845, IMG submission 189101) | Tube worm associated microbial communities from hydrothermal vent at the East Pacific Rise, Pacific Ocean - Riftia | ecosystem: Host-associated > Annelida > Integument > Unclassified ...
TTGGTGTAGCAATACATTCTAAGTTGTGGGCGGCAATAAACATATCTGTTAAAAATATAACTTTGTCGTCTTTTTTCAATCCACCTGTTTAGCAGTGTATTTAGTGCCAAATGAAGTTGAACTAGTTTCGGTTTCTAAGCCTGTGTGGCGGTGAATCAAAAAAAGCTCATCTCCTTTGTTAATCCGCCTGTGTGGCGGTGAATTATCTCCATTGATTGGAGCATTGATTTTATCATTTCTAAGCCGCCTGTGTGGCGGTGAATACATAATAAGTGCTTATCAATTGTCCGAAGTTTTTCTAAGCCGCCTGTGTGGCGGTGAATCTATTTCTTGGGCTGGTCTCAAGTTACCTTGTTTTCTAAGCCGCCTGTGTGGCGGTGAATGACGCAACTCATTAACAGTAGCAGTAATCTGATTTCTAAGCCGCCTGTGTGGCGGTGAATAATCTGTAACTACTACTATTAGTGGTGGCAATTTTCTAAGCCGCCTGTGTGGCGGTGAATCTGTTACTGTTGATTCTGTTATTAAACGTATTTTTCTAAGCCGCCTGTGTGGCGGTGAATCTCGTTATACTGAAATTTTGCGATCACTTTTTTTTCTAAGCCGCCTGTGTGGCGGTGAATATGAGCATGTCCTTCGCCTTTAGAGACAGTGCTTTCTAAGCCGCCTGTGTGGCGGTGAATGATTATTCTCAAAATTCTCACGAACAGAAGCATTTCTAAGCCGCCTGTGTGGCGGTGAATTTTCGTTCCTAATCGTATTCTCTTTGACAATTTTTCTAAGCCGCCTGTGTGGCGGTGAATAATGAACCCGAGATTTTTTACGAAAATCAGAACTTTCTAAGCCGCCTGTGTGGCGGTGAATAACGAGAAGTTAAACCAGGTACGGAGTAAGTATTTCTAAGCCGCCTGTGTGGCGGTGAATAAGTTTGTTTAAAAACTCGATTACAACTTAATTTTCTAAGCCACCTGTGTGGCGGTGAATCAGTACCCAAAGAGAGTAACTTCTTCTCTTCATTTCTAAGCCGCCTGTGTGGCGGTGAATATGTTGCTCGTTATGTGATGAAAAAAGTTAATTTTCTAAGCCGCCTGTGTGGCGGTGAATCATCCCTTGCAGGCCTTTCGTGATCCAATTCGTTTTCTAAGCCGCCTGTGTGGCGGTGAATGGTTCGCTTTATTCTGCTTCTCAGGCTCGTAATTTCTAAGCCGCCTGTGTGGCGGTGAATTATCACCGGGAAGAACCTCGTCGACATAGATTTTTCTAAGCCGCCTGTGTGGCGGTGAATATAAAAATCTAGACTTTTCTGAATTTATATTTTTTCTAAGCCGCCTGTGTGGCGGTGAATTATGTTGCCTTCGTGCATGTGCGATCCTTAATTTTCTAAGCCGCCTGTGTGGCGGTGAATTCTAACTATAGAGCTCCTGGTAGCAAGGTGTCTTTCTAAGCCGCCTGTGTGGCGGTGAATTTGAAGTACGCGAATCGGGTACGAATGTTGGTTTTCTAAGCCGCCTGTGTGGCGGTGAATTTCAGAAGCTTCAAGTAGCTTTAATTTTATTTTTTCTAAGCCGCCTGTGTGGCGGTGAATATTCACCAATTTGATAAAGAACAAAATCGTCGTTTCTAAGCCGCCTGTGTGGCGGTGAATCTAGTTTATCTACATGAACAGCCACTTTTGTTTTTCTAAGCCGCCTGTGTGGCGGTGAATTATCAAAACTAGAACGACGAACGGTCATAGTCTTTCTAAGCCGCCTGTGTGGCGGTGAATCCGACTCTATTGATGTTGTTACTACTATTACTTTTCTAAGCCGCCTGTGTGGCGGTGAATTAACTACTACTTACAACATTACTTCAGATGGTTTTCTAAGCCGCCTGTGTGGCGGTGAATAACATATTGACCCTGAAAGGACTGTTAATAAATTTCTAAGCCGCCTGTGTGGCGGTGAATTGTTTATCTGTGATTTTAGGAACAGAAGCCAATTTCTAAGCCGCCTGTGTGGCGGTGAATATTATGAGTCTAAATATTATTCTGCGGGGCCTTTTCTAAGCCGCCTGTGTGGCGGTGAATTTCTGAAATACAATGTCTCCTCATTCATCAACTTTCTAAGCCGCCTGTGTGGCGGTGAATAGTTGGACAACGGTATACTGCTTGCCATCAATTTTCTAAGCCGCCTGTGTGGCGGTGAATTGGCTCGTTGAAGGAGAATTGTTAACTTGCAATTTCTAAGCCGCCTGTGTGGCGGTGAATTACCAGAAACAGGAACCCTGAAAGCTTGAAGTTTTCTAAGCCGCCTGTGTGGCGGTGAATACCAAGATTAGCAAGAGCAGGCCAATAGAAATTTTCTAAGCCGCCTGTGTGGCGGTGAATAAGTCTGGTGTTCTTCATGTTTCTGCCCAATTTTTCTAAGCCGCCTGTGTGGCGGTGAATGCATTCATGATGAGGAATCAATTTGGCAGGTTTTTCTAAGCCGCCTGTGTGGCGGTGAATATGGTCATCTTATTTTTGGTCCTCATTCTTCTTTTCTAAGCCGCCTGTGTGGCGGTGAATAATCAAAACCAAAAATTATAGCATGATAGTGATTTCTAAGCCGCCTGTGTGGCGGTGAATAAGCAGTAGCAAAGGCCGCAAGATTACCCTGCTTTCTAAGCCGCCTGTGTGGCGGTGAATGTAAATGCTTATGAGACTGCTCAACGTCAGAATTTCTAAGCCGCCTGTGTGGCGGTGAATTGAAAATCAGACTTTAAAAGACCACGATCAGATTTCTAAGCCGCCTGTGTGGCGGTGAATGCTGCACGCAAATCTTTAACTTCACGCTGATGTTTCTAAGCCGCCTGTGTGGCGGTGAATTTGAAGAACCATTAAGTTTAGAAGACAAAATATTTCTAAGCCGCCTGTGTGGCGGTGAATTAGATTGTGAATCTTGAAAAATTTGAACTAATTTTCTAAGCCGCCTGTGTGGCGGTGAATATTCACCAATTTGATAAAGAACAAAGTCATCATTTCTAAGCCGCCTGTGTGGCGGTGAATCTTCTATTGAGGTTGCTACTACGATTACCGGTTTTCTAAGCCGCCTGTGTGGCGGTGAATAGCGTTTTGCTCGCAATCGGTCTAGTTTTTAATTTCTAAGCCGCCTGTGTGGCGGTGAATAATCCAATACTCAAACAACCTAATTTTTATTCTTTCTAAGCCGCCTGTGTGGCGGTGAATAAGACGGTGAGGAGTTTGGTCGGCAGAAAAACTTTCTAAGCCGCCTGTGTGGCGGTGAATGGATAAATAATGTCTTCTTCTTTTAAAAAATTTCTAAGCCGCCTGTGTGGCGGTGAATTCTAAAGTTAATTATTTGTGGGTTTTCTTTATTTTCTAAGCCGCCTGTGTGGCGGTGAATCATATTCCAAAGGGCAAGAAGTGCAGCATAAATTTCTAAGCCGCCTGTGTGGCGGTGAATTGCGCACCTTGAGCCCATAACCCCTTTAACTATTTCTAAGCCGCCTGTGTGGCGGTGAATAATTTACTGCTACTTTATCGACCAATCTTAATTTTCTAAGCCGCCTGTGTGGCGGTGAATTTAATGGCATATTTTGAATATCGTCAATTTAATTTCTAAGCCGCCTGTGTGGCGGTGAATAGTCTTGTTGGAAACTTGGTTTTTCTACTATTTTTCTAAGCCGCCTGTGTGGCGGTGAATGTGCCTTTGCTACTGGTGAGATGCGTCATCATTTTCTAAGCCGCCTGTGTGGCGGTGAATGACCAACTAAACGACGACTCTTAAAATTAGAATTTCTAAGCCGCCTGTGTGGCGGTGAATAAAGAAGGTATTCGAACAGCAACACCTAAAGATTTCTAAGCCGCCTGTGTGGCGGTGAATTATGTCACTAAAACCTGCTATTGGGTCTGAATTTTCTAAGCCGCCTGTGTGGCGGTGAATTCACATCAGAGAGAAGTCAAGGATTTACGCAATTTCTAAGCCGCCTGTGTGGCGGTGAATATGATGACAAAATAAGACCATTTTATTTTGGATTTCTAAGCCGCCTGTGTGGCGGTGAATTTTACATCACCGACTAATCTAACACCGTTAATTTTCTAAGCCGCCTGTGTGGCGGTGAATTACGACGTTTTTTTTGATACATTATTTACCTCTTTCTAAGCCGCCTGTGTGGCGGTGAATGTGCTGTTGCGGATTTGTTCGACTCTCCTGCTTTTCTAAGCCGCCTGTGTGGCGGTGAATCGGTTAAAAGAAGAGCGAGGAGCATTAATAGTGTTTCTAAGCCGCCTGTGTGGCGGTGAATTGACATTAAGAGCCACTAGAAACGAGAAGTAATTTCTAAGCCGCCTGTGTGGCGGTGAATATAAGTATGCTGCTTTATTTAATCCTATGGTTTTTCTAAGCCGCCTGTGTGGCGGTGAATATAATTAAGATAGACGCACAATTTTTATGTGTTTTCTAAGCCGCCTGTGTGGCGGTGAATGAGTCGGCTATTGGAACTGTTGCAACCATAGTTTTCTAAGCCGCCTGTGTGGCGGTGAATTATTTGACCCTCGTCATATATCGAGAGCATAATTTCTAAGCCGCCTGTGTGGCGGTGAATGAACTCCAAAGTGATTTAAGGCAACTTGAGTTTTTCTAAGCCGCCTGTGTGGCGGTGAATCTGAGTTAAACGAGTATTATTCTAGTCTTGTCTTTCTAAGCCGCCTGTGTGGCGGTGAATCAGATTAGCATCGGAGTCGCCAGCCTTTGCGTTTTCTAAGCCGCCTGTGTGGCGGTGAATTCAACAACGCTCTTCTTGCTCAATCCGAGTGTTTTCTAAGCCGCCTGTGTGGCGGTGAATCAACAGGAGTACCATCGAAAAAATAAGAAACATTTCTAAGCCGCCTGTGTGGCGGTGAATAACTTATCATTAAGTCCGCTATGCACAGTGTGGTTTCTAAGCCGCCTGTGTGGCGGTGAATGTTCATTATCAAAGTAAGTACGAAGACCAGAATTTCTAAGCCGCCTGTGTGGCGGTGAATGGCTATTGCCGTTCTCAAATCTAAGGTTATTATTTCTAAGCCGCCTGTGTGGCGGTGAATAGAGCAATTTATTCAAGAGGTAAAAAGGGGGTTTTCTAAGCCGCCTGTGTGGCGGTGAATCTATTGGTGCTGACCCTATTTGGCTTATGGGTTTTCTAAGCCGCCTGTGTGGCGGTGAATCGCACAATTAACTTACTTGATGTTAATTGTGCTTTCTAAGCCGCCTGTGTGGCGGTGAATAAGCAAAAGCAAAGGCAGCCAAATTACCCTGATTTCTAAGCCGCCTGTGTGGCGGTGAATATTAAATAAATTTACATATTCTAAACGCTGTTTTTCTAAGCCGCCTGTGTGGCGGTGAATAGCGTTTGCGTAAAAAGATTTTTCGTACTACTTTTCTAAGCCGCCTGTGTGGCGGTGAATCACGATGGTTAAAAGTAATAATACCAGTTACATTTCTAAGCCGCCTGTGTGGCGGTGAATGAATCCTGCGGCTCTTTAGCTAACCGAAGAATTTTCTAAGCCGCCTGTGTGGCGGTGAATTTTGGCGTGGGAATGTTGACGCAACTTAATGATTTCTAAGCCGCCTGTGTGGCGGTGAATGACTTTTAAGAAAGAAGACTAAAGGGGTTTATTTTCTAAGCCGCCTGTGTGGCGGTGAATAAATAACGGCTGCGGCCTAGGAGTCTTCATAATTTCTAAGCCGCCTGTGTGGCGGTGAATAGTGTATTGCTCGCTATTGGTTTAGTTTTCAATTTCTAAGCCGCCTGTGTGGCGGTGAATAAGCATATAATTTTTATGACCAAACTTTAACTTTTCTAAGCCGCCTGTGTGGCGGTGAATAAAAAAGGATTCTGCTCGCCCACTCAGGTACTTTTCTAAGCCGCCTGTGTGGCGGTGAATAATCATAACCAAAAATAAGAGCATGATAGTGCTTTCTAAGCCGCCTGTGTGGCGGTGAATTTACAAGTTTACTGATGGGTTTTTTAGTATTGTTTCTAAGCCGCCTGTGTGGCGGTGAATAAAAAGAGTTACTTTATAATATTTTTAATAATTTTCTAAGCCGCCTGTGTGGCGGTGAATATGATGATAAATTAAGACCATTTTATTTTGGTTTTCTAAGCCGCCTGTGTGGCGGTGAATATGTTGCCCGTTATATTATGAAAAAGATTAATTTTCTAAGCCGCCTGTGTGGCGGTGAATAAGCAAAATGTGCGAGAACCAGCATACCTGAATTTCTAAGCCGCCTGTGTGGCGGTGAATATTATTGGGGTCTTCCTGTTGAGACTCCTATTTTTCTAAGCCGCCTGTGTGGCGGTGAATAGAAATCACGAAAAGCATCATCAGAAATATCATTTCTAAGCCGCCTGTGTGGCGGTGAATAAGTACCAACATGATATAAATCATAATCATCATTTCTAAGCCGCCTGTGTGGCGGTGAATATTCACCAATTTGATAAAGAACAAAGTCGTCATTTCTAAGCCGCCTGTGTGGCGGTGAATAGATAAGGGCAAAGATTTAAATAAAGGTTGTTTTTCTAAGCCGCCTGTGTGGCGGTGAATTATACATTAAACTACTACACTAACCTCAAAATTTTCTAAGCCGCCTGTGTGGCGGTGAATACTTAAAAGACCGTCGTCTTTTTTCTTACAAATTTCTAAGCCGCCTGTGTGGCGGTGAATAAAAATGAACATTGTCCATCAAAGGGTCAATATTTCTAAGCCGCCTGTGTGGCGGTGAATAATAAAAGTCGCCGATAAAAGTAGGCTCAGAATTTCTAAGCCGCCTGTGTGGCGGTGAATGTATTTTAATTGCAAAAAGAACAATTGTAACAATCATTTAAAACAAAAAAATGATTTTACCAATGTTTTTTATCGTTATTGCAACTACTTGATTTTTAACAAATTTTTAAAGAGCAACCAAATCAATGGTTAAAAGATTGGAATAGTTGCTGTTTTGCTAAGTCCAAAATTATTAAATTTACCAGCGATAGGACTATTTTGAATTTTGCCAAAATGCAAATAAATCCGATACAATCCGCCTTTGGAGCTATTTAATTCTAAATATGGATTACCCAACCCTGTTGCTATCATTTTTGCTCGATATTGGTTTTCATATGCTTGAATATCTGTATCAGTTTTTAAAATATTATTTTGTGTTTGATGTGAAATTCTCTGGCTTAACTTGGTTTCATTCATTGTTTGACGAATGCGTGAAATTACTTGGTAGCCTTTGACTTTATCAGGTATTTTCGAGATATTACTTGTCTTACAATAGCCAGATAAGCCACCTAACCAGTTTAAATTTTGCAATTTTTCTAAATCACTTTGACTGGAATGAATGCGAATAACATCACCCAACTTATCACCAAATTTTGGAAAACTTACGCCAATATTACAAGTATTTAAATCAAAAATCTTTTTGTGGAATTTTTGGTAAATTTTGTTTCTAATGAAAAATATTGGCACTTCATCATCAGGTAACAAAGTTAAATCAATATAATAATTCATTATTGTTTTTCTCCAAATACACCGCCACGCACTAAAACTGCCATCACAAAATGTTTGTCATTTTCATTGATTTCCCCACCTGTTGCAAATTTATCAAACAAATTAAAAAAGTCTTGTTTTTCTTTTGCTTGACGATAAGCAACTCCTAAATTTGTAACTGCACCATAAGGGTCGGCTGCAATTGGTTTATTGGTTTCTTCAAATTTTGGATACCAAGTATCAACTACGCGAATTGCATTGCCAATTTTTTGAGAGTGCATGGCTGCTACATTACTGACTGAGAATAATATTTTACTTTTTTTGCCTTTTTTATCGGTATTACTTTTATCTAAAACCAATTCTTCGCTTGGATAAACATCCTGCGATTTTCCAACTTTGGCAAAAGCATTGATTTCAAGTAATAAGAATCCATTTTCACCTGATAGTGTTTTGGCAATTTTATCTGTTAATTTTTTAGTATTAGCATCGCTTTTGTCAAAATTATTATAATCAAAACAATCAAAAATTTCGTCAAAACCATCCTCTTTATTTAAGACTTTAATTTGCACTTCTAAATTTTCACAGCCAATACGATTACGCCATAAAAACCGTCCACTAACTAAATTTATAACATAGCGATTGGCTAATTCTGTAAAGCCATATTCTTTAATATAATTCTCTACTGCCTGAGTATAAGTTTGATTGAAATCTGCACTATTACAGGCTGATGGATTTTCAACACCACTGAGAATTTTTAAGGTGAAGTTTAGTTTTAATGTGTCTTGTTCTGGTGATAATGCACAACTGTCCACCCTTTGTAGATTTGCTTTCTTGATCTCTGCGTCTAATTTTAGTGGGTCATCTGCTATGGCTTTTTTTAAGCGATTAGAGATTGTCCCTCTAACTGATTTTTCTTTTAATTCCAGTGGTGTTGATTGTTTATTTCGTTCTTCCCAAATTGTGCCATACATTAATCCATCTGATGGCACTAATTTTTTCTCGAATGCTAATACTGAAGCTGATATTTTGCTCATAATTTACTCTCCTGTTGGTTGTTGTCAATAAAGTTATTTTCAAAAAGATATAGATTGTTTTCTGCATCTAGTTTGTATCGCCAAAACAATTGTTCTATATTGTCAAAACGATACGGCATAATAAATTCGCCAAGAGCCACTACACTTTCGGAAAATCTATGTGAGGTTTGATTATCTCGGCTATTTTTTATCTCCGATAAATCGCTAATTCCTTGAAATCCTACAGCAATTGGCACAATCCAACCATTTTTTTTACAAATTATTTTCCCTTGCTTTTTGTTGTGTATATTTATTATGGTTGTGATTTTTAGATTTCCCAACAAAGCATCAATGCCATCTTTACCATTTTGCATTTCTTGTTGCATTAAATCTTGCCTTGAAACTAAACAAAATCCAGGCATTAAATAACGAATAAAGTTTTTAAAATCTTTCTCTTCCTTGATTGTCAAAACTTTAATTCCTTTTTCATTAAAGCCCATCACATCACCCGATACTATTTTTATTTGGTGTAGAGTTAAAGTTAATTTTTGATAAAAATCTTCTATTTTTCTAGGATCTATGTTTTCACATTCTATGGCGATTGACACCTCCAAATCACACCGTGCCTCTTCTATAAATGCCGTGGGTTTGCCATCTTTACCCATTGGGTTGCGTTTTGAAATAATTGAATAATTAAAATCATTTTCACTTTTGTTCGTATGCAAGTTTATTTCATGGACTGACACGGCAACGCCATTAAATTTAATATTTTCAAAATCAATACTTAACCTTCTTTGTAAATTATGCATAAATCCTAACCAGCCACTCATTGCAGGAAATCCTATTGTGTAAGGGCTAGAAAGAGCATTGGCATTATGAATTTTGACTCTCGGTATTAGTAAAATTTGTTTCATTTGAATATCTCCATTTCGCATTCAATTACTTCTTCAATATCGGTAATTTCAATATCTCCTAAATTCGTATCAAATAATTTGTTGTAAATTTTGCTAAACCATTTGGCAAATTCTAATTGAGTGTGGCTTAAAAAATCTTGGTTCTCTTCCTTGTTATCTCTGATATTTTTATATTGATTATCCAAAAGAATTTTTTGCCATTTTGGTAACTTGGTATAAGTATCAGAATTTGACCAGTCTTTGTCAATATTTCTTACTTTGTCTATTTCTGTTTTTATTTGAAGCATAATGTTGATGATAACTTCATTGCGTTTATTACGAACTTTTATATTATTTTTATTTGATAAAACTTTTCTCAAGTATTCAAAGTCTTGTTTTAGCCAATCACCCAGATAAATATTGGTTTTGAAAAAATCTTGCTTAGGCGGCTGAATTTTGCGTTTTTTTAAAATAGGCGGCATAGATGAGAGTAAGTAAGAAATTCCGCCATTTTTATTGTTAATAACACTGATATTTTGAGGCTTAGTGCCACCATACCCAAAGGCTGTTAAGTTCCAAATATTTTCCAAAATTCCTATAAATTCATCGCCACTCTTGAGCGCTTTTTCCGCTTGCCCTTTAACTTCTTTGTTTTTTAATGAGAATGCTTGAAAATTATCATTAATTCTTTGTTTGAGTTTGTAAACAATTGCTGACGGAGTGAGTAGAGACAATAAATGATAATTATTGTCTACTGGAAAATATACTTGCTTGAGTTTGTCGCTACTTTTGGTTGTTTCGCCTAATTTTTTAATTTTTAAAAAATTAGTTTTAATCTCATCAAAATTACTAACTTTAAACTGTTGTTTTATATAATGGTTGTTTTGTTCTAAATTTTGCAGAATTGTTAAACCGTTATTTAACTCTAAATATAAAAATTTATTTACATCTAAACTAGCGGCATTGCCTACTACATCTAAATCAACCTCAACATTGCCGGAACGCAATAATCCATCATTTTTTTGCTTGCAATTTGCAACAATAGCATCAATTTTAGCATCGGGGTGGGAAAATTTTGGTGGATGAGAGGTAAGCGATAATTGCCCCGCTCTTTTTGATGAGTTTTCTAGCCAATCAGCAAGCTCAAGATTTGCTTTGTGTTTTATAGTTGATAATTCACTCTTAGCAATCTCTTCTTTTTCTTTGTCATTGTTTTTAACGACTTTTACTAACTCCTTGCCCCATTTTTCAAAGTCTTTTTTATAAAATTTTGTAGCTAAAAAATCTGTTATTATTGTATCCATTTTAAATATTCCCCTTGTTTTGTTTTTGCCATTTTTCTGGTCGTTTCAATGGATTGCGTTTTGTTGCTATTTCATTTGGTAATTGGCATTTTTTTAAACGATTTTTGTCAATATAAAAATAACTACTAGCAATCTTAATTAATTCTTTTGAGCTTCTATTAGGTGGAAAAGCAATGATAATAGTCTTTTTTAAATTCGCTGCCTCTTTAACTGGGGCGACCAAGTCACTGTCTCCACTGACAAGATAGGCGATATCAAAATTATTTTTATACAAATCTCGCATTATTTCACAAGCAATATTAACATCAGTTTGCTTTTCTTCATTATTTTTAACATTGCAATTTTTGCATTTTCTTGCCTTGGTGAAGCGACCATAAGTAGTTTGAATATTTGTACAATATTTTGAAATAGCGTCTAAATAAATTTCCTGCCTATAAACACTCTCATTGTTGCCGTTTAATTTTGCAGTAAAATATTTAACCTCTATTATTGCGTTACCATCTTTGGCAAAACTTCTTGCTAAGGCGCCGATATCAAGCCATTTGTAAAATTGTCCTAAGGAGCGAACTCCATAATAAAGATTGAATCCATCGATATAAACAATAATTTTTTGTTTCTTATTTATCATTTTTATGAAAATATACAGTATAATAATTAGCACCACCCCAAGTAAACTTAAATGCACTTGGCCGACGCTTGTTAATTTGATTAATAAGCGTCTTTTTTTACTTTAGTTAAAATTATACCATATAATTATTTATATTAATTTTAAAATTTAGTTTATAATTACAAATACCATCACACAGATGGCTTAGAAAATATAGTTATTTATATTTAAAACTACTTTTATCGCCACACAGGCGGCACTACTTACGGATAAAGCCTAATTGCTCGTTATACATAACGCCACTTAGGTCGCTTCCGTAGGTGGTAATATTTACCTCTCCAAAAGTTAATGCAGTTTTTATTAAATCGGCTTTGTTAAAATCTGACATTGCTCGTTTTAGAGATTCCTCATAATTGCGACTTATCCATAATCTTGAAAAATTATCAAATTTATCTACCTCAATACCGTAGGCTCTATTTTTAGGCTCATAACCACCGCCCCACTTATCTTTTTCCACAAAACCCTTGTCAAGTGTTAAAAACAAAGTAATCTCACCTGAACTTTCTCTAAATTTAGCGTAAGTTTGTGGCAAGGCACTTAACCACCAATTTGACTCAAACCAACCTTTTAAAGTGCTGGCGCCAATTGCTTCATCAAGCAACAAATCAGCAATAATTTTATGCTCCAAATCTGCTAAATTTTCTGTAGGGCGTGGATTTTTTGATTTTTGAATGCGATTGGTAGCATCTAATTTGTTGGCTAATTGTTCTGTATCAATCAAGTCATTTAAATTATATTTATCTAAATCACTTGCCTGTTTTTGATAGCCTGGATTGATAAACACCCTTGTTTTTTTCAATTTACTTTCGCCACCTTCTTTGAAAGTTTTTAAGGTTTTATAGTTGTATTGCATAATTGCAACATTGGATTTGGTTATTATTTTGTTTCTATGTCTTAAAACTCTACCTGCTAGTTGAATAAATGAACGATAAGACGATGGCTCAATTATTGCCCAATCAAAATCGTGGTCTCGCCCAACTTCTTCCACAGGCGTTGCCACTAAAACGAAAATAATATTTTTATTGGTGGAATTTTTAACAATTTTTTCCGTTAGAATTTTTTCAACCTTGTTGCGATTTTTTAAAATGCTGTCTAAATATTTCTCTTGTTCGTGTCGCATGATTAAAACTTGTTGTGAATGATACGCCATTGTTCTAATTTTTATATTATCTGGAAAATCAGCCTCCAGTAAATATTTAGTAAGGGCAACACAAGGTTTAATATTTGCTATTCTTACCACGCCAATACTAATTTTATTTGTTTTATATTTAAAGCAGTTGTCTTGATGTTTGATGATAATTTCATTTTTAATTGCCTCAAAATATTCATCAACATTGTTACTGCATTTAGCGATATTAACTTTTCGTTTGGGCATTTCTTCTTTTAATTTTTTAATGCGTTTTTTGATAAATTTTCCATGTTGCTGCTGATAATCTTTAGCAGTATTAATGGTAGTATTAAACTCATCTATCCACAAACAGCCAATCTCTAAATTTTTACCTCTCATTTTTGCAAAAATTTTCCAACCAGATTGATACGCATTGAAAAATCCCAATGATAAATCAGGTGGAATCGTGGCGGATGAAATCATCACTTTTCTCCCCAACATTCCTGCTTGATGAATAAGTCTACCAATGGCAATTAAATCTTTACCATCAAAATCATCCACCTCATCAATAACCAAATCAGAGGACATTAGTTTTAAAAATGGCAAAATATATTTACCACCTCGCTTGGTTTCGCTAACGCCAATAATGTGGTCAATCGTGCAAGATAAAACAGGTGCATAAAGTAATTGTTTGGCTTTTTTGGATTTTAAAACCGTGTCTAATCCTTGTGATAAATCACCGTTAAAAATTATTTCATCATCAAAAATATTTTTTTGTGATTCTGAGCCAGTAACCCCTTCTTCTTTTTCATTATTTGTTGCATCTTTATAGTGCAAATTACTGATTGCTTTTGAGCCAATTAAAACTGCCAATTCATCATCTTTTAATCCAATTTTTTTACGATATTCATCACCAGTTTGTAAAGTCAAAGTCCTTAGTCCCAATGCCAAAATAAAACGCAAAGAATCTGCTTTTGGCGATAATGCTCGTATAATTTTTGCATTGGCAAAAGTTTTACCTGTGCCAGTTGATGCCATATTGATGGCAAAAAAACCAAATTGATTGTTGTCTAATTTATTTTTATTACGCCAATTTTTAATGCTTTTTACGGGAGTATCTTGCCAATTATAGCCATCGGGACTAGATTTTTTAAGCGCTAGATTGTCAAAAACAGATGGCATATTTTCAAAACACAATAATTTATCAACATTCTTTTTTGTTTGATTTGCCACACCTAAAATATGCTCATCTAAATATTGCTTTAAGCCGTTTTTATCTGTATTTGCATACAAATCTTTAAACGCACTTCGATAATTTCTGTCTTTTTCAAGTGATGAAAAGTAATGGTCACCCAGCATCAAACAGGTTCTAGCGTAATTCAGGGTTAATCTATATGATCCATCTTGTAGGGATTTTTCAATCTCAGGCAGGACTTCTTTTAATTTTCTCGCCCATCTTTTAACTTGTGATTGCCATTTTCCGCTATCAGTCAAAACCTCATCAAACTTTAAACAGTCTGCTAAATTTTCTTGGTTGGTTTTGGCATAACCCCATTTTTCATCAATTTCGTCCATTGTTTCTGCAAAACTATAACCAACATCAGACCATTTATTATCTTTAATATTTTCGTTGGTTTCTGTTGGTAGCAAATGATGGGTAAAAATTAACCAAGCAATCATCTTTCCAACTAATGGCATACTTTTTAATGGCGTTGTTGTGTCATTTTGGCTTAATTTATGAAATTGCATTCCGTTAATTGACAAATCTTCCAGCCATTCTTCATCATCACGCCCATTTATAAATTTTGACAAAATAATAATGGACACCCACTCATGCCTAATTGCATCAAAATATGCATTATTTATTAATTTTTTTTGAAACGCCTTTGAGTTTTTACCCAAATCATGGAACAGGGCAGCTAAAATCGCCAAAGCTCGAATTAAATGTATATTTTCTATTTCAAGCTCTCCAATGAATTTATCTTGTTTTGTATAATTAACCGCCACAACTCCCTCATTATTAAACTTATCCCGATTACCAACCACCCAAAGTAACTCTGTTCGTATTCTTGATTTTAGTTGATGACAACTCACGGCAGTGTTTTTGCTTGCGGTTTTTTTTAATAGTTTTTTAACTGCATCTAAGCCTTCAGCAGTGATGGGA
>Ga0256845_1002140_pt1 | contig 14636 bp, 11 predicted proteins | sample RiftiametaG_FD_189101 | JGI IMG/M metagenome (GOLD analysis project Ga0256845, IMG submission 189101) | Tube worm associated microbial communities from hydrothermal vent at the East Pacific Rise, Pacific Ocean - Riftia | ecosystem: Host-associated > Annelida > Integument > Unclassified ...
GTGGTCCGATGGGCGATCAGCCGTCAGGGAGCTAACATTGTTGTCGGATTTCGTAATCTCCGGTACCGTGCGGCCGCATGAGCGTCCGCAAGAAGGCACAAGATCGCGCACAGGACGACAAGCGGGTCCTGTGGCACCTGCGCAAGATTCCCCTGCTCAGCGGCCTGTCCCCGACCCAACTCCAGGAGCTGATCGCTCAGGTCGAGCTCCGGGAGATTCCTCGACGTCAGGTCATCTACCTGCCCGGTGACCCCGGCGAGCAGGTCTATTTCATCAACGGTGGCCGGGTAAAGACCAGCAAGGTCACCCGCGACGGTAAGGAGCTGACCTTGGCGTACCGGGGCGCAGGTCAGATCTTCGGTGAGTTGGCGGTGATCGACGGTGCACCTCGCGAAGAGATGGCCGAGGCCATGAAAAACGCGATCATCACCGAGCTTCCGGTCGAGGTGTTCCGAGAGCTGCTCATGGCTGACACCCAGCTCTGCTTCGAGTTCATGAGCGAGATCGGCAAGCGCCGCCGCCAACTCGAGACCAAGCTCGAGCACCTCGTGTTCAAGGACGTCCAGGCCAAACTCGCCGCGCTCTTGCTGGAGCTCGCCCTCGAGTACGGGCAAGAGACCGAGGATGGGCTCCAGATCGGCCTCAAGATCACCCACCAAGAGATGGCCAACTTGATCGGCTCGACCCGCGAGACCATCTCGCTGACCCTCGCCCAGTTCAAGAAGAAGGGCCTGCTGAGTATGAACGGCAGGACCGTCGTGCTGCTCGACCAAGAGGGTCTTCGCGCGGTCACCTGACCCCGCCCGAGGACCCCCCGGCGCCGACGGGCTCGGACGTGGCGCCGACGGACTCCAAGCCGGCGCCGACGGACTCGAATAGCGATGTTGCACCTCCCCCTCGACGCGAGCGAGGGCGCGAGGGCGACACCACAAAATTGACCGCAGGCTGTCGCGCCTCGCGGAGGCAGCATCGACGTTTCGCCTCGTTTCACCGGCGTTGCGCCGAGTCGGGTCGTGGGCGATCCGAGCGCCGCGCGGGTCCGGGCAGCGGGACTCCCGCAGGCTGTCGAGGGCCCCAAATAACGCTACAGCTACGCCTGGAGCGACACACAGCCGGCCACCGCGATGCCCACAGGACCGCGCACCAAACCTGGCACGTCGCTTGTATCGGCACGCGTTCATGGTCTCATCCAGGACCCAGACATGACGGTATTTACCCCCTTCGCCTCGACCTTGGGCGGCATGATGGTCGGTGCCTCTGCCGCGTTGATGTTGGTCTTCAACGGCCGCATCGCCGGGATCAGCGGCATCGTCGGCCAGCTCCTCGAGGGCCGAGAGGGCCGATCCTGGCGCGCGAGCTTCGTGGTCGGGATGATCGTCGGCGGCATCGTGCTCCAGCTCGTGTACCCGAGCGCCCTCCCGGGTCTGGGCGAGACGCCGATCGCCCTCCCCCTGTTGATCGCGGCCGGACTCAGCGTCGGTATCGGGACCCGTCTCGGGGGCGGCTGTACGAGCGGCCACGGGATCTGTGGGCTCTCGCGCATGTCTCCGCGCTCGCTCGCAGCGACCGCGATATTCATGGGTGTCGCCGGAGTCACGACCTTCGTGCTGCGCCACGTTCTACAGGTGGGTGCATCATGAGCGTCGAGTCCACGACCCCGGGCGCAGCACCTGCACACGGTCGCCGACAGGTGGGCGTGGCCTTTGTTGCTGGCCTCTTGTTTGCCCTCGGACTCGGCATCGCGGGCATGACCGACCCCAACAAGGTCCTCGACTTCCTCGACGTCACCGGTGCCTGGAACCCGAGCTTGGGCTTTGTCATGGGGGGCGCCATCTTGGTCTACATGCCCGTCTACCGGGCCTTGAAAGCCAAGGCCAAACCCTTGATCGCAGCCCAGTTTCACTGGCCCAGCGCGATCGACATCGACGCTCGTCTGGTGATCGGCTCGAGTTTGTTTGGACTCGGCTGGGGGGCGGTGGGACTCTGTCCAGGGCCGGCGGTGGTCGCCGCGACGACCGGCTCGACACCAATATTGATCTTCTTTGCCGCCATGGCGGCGGGTATGTTGGCCCACCACGGCGTCCGCGAGGCACTCCGCGCCCGCCGGGAGGACTAGAGACGATGGCGCGCGGGACCAAGGCAGACACACACAGCAAGAAGGGCCGCCGCCTGAACACCGCGACCTTGCGCGGTGACCTGGTCGCCGGCCTGACCACCGCGGTGATGTTGATCCCGCAGGCCATGGCCTACGCCCTGCTCGCCGGCCTGCCCCCGATCGTCGGGCTCTACGCCGCGGTCGTTCCCCTGCTCGCCTACGCCCTGGTCGGGACCTCCCGGCAGCTCGCCGTGGGCCCCGTGGCCATGGATTCCCTGCTGACCGCCGCGACCGTGGGCGCGCTGGCCCAAGTCGGCAGCGACCACTACATCGAGATGGCCGCCCTGCTGGCGATCTTGGCCGGGCTGATTCAGATCGGCCTCGGCCTGGTCCGGGCCGGCTTCTTGATCAACTTCTTGTCTCGCCCGGTGACCGGGGGTTTCACCTCGGCCGCCGCGTTGATCATCGCGGCCAGCCAGGTCGGTCTGGTGTTGGGCCTCTCGCTCCCACGCCCGGGCGCCGTGTACGAGGTCCCGGGCGTGGTCTGGGCCCACCGCGCGCTGATCCACCTGCCCAGTGTGGCGCTCGCGGCCGCCTCGATCGGCGCGCTCATGGCCATGAAACGCTGGGCTCCAAAGTGGCCACGGGCCCTGGTCGTGGTCGTGGTCGGCGCCCTGATCGCGTGGCTCGGCGGCGCCGCGGCGGGGCTTCAGGTCGTCGGTGAGGTCCCCGGAGGGCTCCCGACGCCACGAATCCCGGACATGGATTTCGAGACCGTCTCCGCGCTCGGCACGGGTGCGCTGACGATCGCCTTTGTGGCCTTCATGGAGGCGATCAGCGTGTCGACGACCCTGACCAAGACGGGCGAGCCCCCGGTCGACGCCAACCGTGAGTTCATTGCGCTCGGGCTCGCCAACGTCGGCGCGGGTCTGTTCCGAGGCTACCCGGTCGCAGGTGGATTCTCGCGTACGGCCGTCAACGCCGACGCCGGCGCAAACAGCAAGCTCGCCGGGGTGATCACCGCCGCCGCGGTCGCCCTGACCTTGGCCGCGTTCACAGATCTGCTCGTCTACATCCCCAAGGCCACACTGGGGGCGATCATCATGACCGCCGTGCTCGGGCTCATCGATCTCGAGCAGCCGCGCCAACTGTGGAAGGTGCACCGCCTCGACCTCGGGGTGCTCTGCGCGACCTTCGTGGCGACCTTGGTGCTGGGCATTCAACAGGGCGTGGGCTTCGGCGTCGGACTCTCGCTGTTGATCCTCGTGCTCCGGACCACGCGCCCCCACACTGCCGTGCTCGGGCAGCTCCCAGACTCCACCGTGTACCGCAACATCGAACGCTTCCCCGAGGCGCGACAGATCCCCGGGGTGCTCATCGTCCGCCCCGACGCCCAGCTCTACTACGGCAACGTCAACTCCCTGCGCGAGCAACTCGCCAAGTTGGAAGTGGAGATGCCCGACCCGCTCCGGGTCTTGATCCTGGACGCGAGCGGGATCAACCAGCTCGACTCGTCGGGTGACATGGCCCTGCGTGAGCAACTCACGGCCTACCGAGCCCGGGGCGTGCGGATGGTGCTCAGCGGAGCCAAGGGGCCCGTGCGCGACATCCTCGAGCGCAGCGGACTGATGGCCGAGTTCGGCGCTGAGGGCCTGTCGAGGCAGGTCCACGACGTCGTCTCGGGCCTCGACGACCCGAGCGCTTCGTCGCCGGATGCTCCTCTCCGCTCCCGAGACCAGGACCGGGACCGGGACCAGGACCAGGACCAGGACCGGGACCAGGACCAGGACGGGCTAACCGCTCTGGACCGGTGACACCAGTCATACCAGTGATCTCGGCGAAGACCGTCCGCAGGGTGATAACGTCACCTATGGCTCGTCTTGTCCTGTCGATGACCGTCCTGCTCGGTGGCTGCGTATTCGTCAACCCCAATTTCGACGACGACCATACAGAGAGCGACACGGTCTCTGCGACCCAGGGCGACGACGACGGCCCGGACGACACCAATGACGACGGCTCGGAGGACACCAATGACGACACCGACGACCCGGACGACGACACCAATGACGACGACACTACTGACGACGCTGGGGACAGCGGTGAACCGCCCCCACCGATCCCCCAGCCGGTCCAGTGCGGCGGCTGGGAGCTCTCCCCTCTCGACATGCGGGTGACGGGCCCGGCCACCTACTCCTGCAAACCAGAGCTCGACGACGTCTCGATCCTCATCGACAGCCCCGAGGATTTTTCTTATGGGATGGCCAAAGGGGTCATCTGCGACCCCGGCTGCATCGAGTGCGGGCAAGCCCAGATGAATTTCGGGGTCCCAAACTCGAAGGCGCTGGCTGCCGAGTTCGCTACCCTCGTCAGCAATTGGTCCCCGCAGGAGATCTGCTTCACGATCTCCACGCGCGAGCTCAGGTCCGACGCGGCCCCGACCTGCATCTATGACTCGATGGCCGTGGACGTCCAAGTCGATGGTGTGGCGTTGGGCACCATGTTCCTGGGCCGCCGCGACAATGCACAACTCCCACCCCAGGCCGCCTACCTGCTCGATGATTGGGAGGTCGAAGACTTCCCGAGGCTCGGCCTCGAAGCGATCGGCGAGTGTGCTTGTCTGGACTACTTTGGAGATAGCGACGACGCCGAATGTTGCGACGAGGAGGAGGGCCCCGCGGTCTTCGAGACCATCTTTCGCGGCGCCCCCTTCGACCCGGAGGGAATCTACAACCTCGCGCTCCCGGTCGAACTGTGGGCATTGGAGGTCACGGACGCGGTCAGAGCTTCGAACTGCGGGCAGAACGACAACGGCTTCCACTCCTGGGCCCTGGTCCGCGATTGACCGCAATCCGCCCTGCCCTCAGAGCACCCGGGCCAGCCAGCGCCCGGTGATGCTGCGCGGCTCGGCGGCGATCTGCTCTGGGGTGCCCGCGGCGATGAGCTGGCCTCCGGCGGCCCCGCCCTCGGGGCCCACGTCCAGCACCCAGTCGGCGCACTTGATCACCTGGAGGTCGTGCTCGATCACGATCACCGTGTTGCCCTCGTCCACGAGCCGCTCGAGGACCTCGAGGAGCTTGCGAACGTCGTCGAAGTGGAGTCCCGTGGTCGGCTCGTCGAGGATGAAGAGCGTGTCCCCGCTGCTCTTGCGGGCCAGCTCCTTGGCCAGCTTGATGCGCTGGGCCTCGCCCCCCGAGAGTGTGGTCGCGCTCTGGCCCAGGGCCATGTAGCCCAGGCCCACGTCCCGGAGGACCTCGAGCTTGGCGCGTAGATTGGGCTGGTTGGCGAACAGCTCGCAGGCTTCGACGACCGACAGGGCCAGGACCTCGGCGATGTTCTTACCCCGAAAGCGCACCCCCAAGGTCTCCCGCTCGTAGCGCTGCCCGCCACAGACCCGGCAGGTCACCCACACGTCGGGCAAGAAGTGCATTTCGACTCGGCGCAGGCCCTCACCCTGGCAGTGCTCGCAGCGGCCGCCCTTGACGTTGAAGGAGAAGCGCGAGGGCCCATAACCCCGGAGCTTGGCCGCGCTGGTCTTGGCGTAGAGGTTGCGCAGGTCCGTAAAGATGCCCGTGTAGGTCGCCGGGTTGGAGCGAGGTGAGCGACCGATGGGCGACTGGTCGACGGCGATGACCCGCTCGCAGCCCTCGAGGCCCGTGATCTGCCCATGCTCGAGGCCCCAACGCTGCGCCCGGTTGAGGCGGCGCTGGGCCTCGGGGAGCAGGGTCTCGACGATCAGGCTGGACTTGCCCGAGCCGCTGACCCCGGTGACACAGGTCAGGCGACCCAGAGGAATCTCGGCGTCGATCCCCTGTAAGTTGTGGCCCCGGGCGCCGACGATCTCGATCCAGCCGGGCACGGGCTCGGTCCGGGGCCGGGGTCGCTCGATCCGCCGGCGGCCCGAGAGGTAGGCCGCGGTCAGGGATCCGCGGACCTCGAGCAGGGCCGAGACCGGGCCCGAAAATACGATCTCTCCTCCCTCCACACCCGCGCCGGGCCCGACGTCGACCACGTGGTCGGCCGCGAGGATGGTCTCGGGGTCGTGCTCGACGACGATCACCGTGTTGCCGAGGGCCTGGAGCCGGCGGAGCATGGCCAGCAGGCGCGCGTTGTCGCGGGGGTGGAGGCCGACGCTCGGTTCGTCGAGGACGTAGGTGACCCCGACCAAGGCCGAGCCGATCTGGGTGGCGAGGCGGATCCGCTGGGCCTCGCCACCCGAGAGGCTCATCACCGAGCGCGCGAGACAGAGGTAACCGAGACCGAGCTCTCGCATGGCGGCGAGCCGCTCGAGGGCCTGGCCGAGGATCGCCGCAGCGATCTCCCCACGCTCGACGTCGAGGCGCGCGCTGTCGAGGCTGGCCAAGAACTCGTGCAGCGCGTCGATGGAGAGGGTCGTGAGCGCATGGATGTTGTGGCCCTCGATCTTGACGTGGCGAGCCTCCAAACGCAGGCGCTGGCCCTCGCACTCGCTGCACTCGACCCGGCGCATGAGCGGCCTGAGCTCGCTGGGCCCGCCCTCTTCCTCCCCCTTGCCCTCGGCCTCACGCAGGCGCTGCTCGAGCAGTGGGACGACCCCGAGGAAGGGCTCTCCCTTGGTCTTGGCTTTTGTTTTGGCCTTGGTTTTGGCCTTGGGGATCCCTTCGGACCGCCCGGTGTCGCCCCGGCGTCGGCGCTCGGCCGCCCGCTCGAGCTTGGCGAGGGCGGCGTCGTCGAGAGGAGGGATGCCCTCCCCGCCGCTGCCGTGCAGAACCGCGAGCTGATGGCGGACATCGAGGCTCTCCCAAGGCGCGAACAGATCGATGCCGTAGTGCAGGGCGAGGGCCGCGAGCTGGCGGTCGAGTTTGGCCCGGCCTCGGCCTCGGCCCAAACCCAGGATCGCCCCGGCTTTGATCGAGCGCCCCGGGTCGGGGATCAGGCGGGCCGGATCGAAGAGCTGTCGCTCGCCCAGACCGTCGCAGCGCGGACAGGCACCCTCGGGCGAGTTGAAGGAGAACAGGCTCGGGGTCAGCTCGGGGTAGCGCAGGCCGGTCTCGAAATCGCAGTAGCGCTCCGAGAACTCGAGCACCTCGACTGCGCCTGATCCCTCGGTCTGACCGGCCTCCCCCTCCCCTGCCTCCGCATCTGGCGGCCGGGCGGCAGCCAAGGGCACGATCCTGACCTGGCCGTCCGCGAGCCGCAGGGCGACCTCGATCGAGTCGGCCAAGCGCGCGCGGATGCCCGGCTTGGCGATCAGACGATCGACGTAGACCTCGATGTCGTGGCGCCGCCCCGGGTCGAGTTCGATGTTCTCTTCGAGCTCGCGCCCGACCCCGTCGACGCGCAGGCGCACAAAGCCCTGGCGACGCAGATCGTCGAGGAGCTCGGCGTGGTCCCCCGCCCGAGCACAGACTACGGGCGCGACGACCGAAAATTTACTGCGCTCGGGCAGGGCGAGCGCGGCATCGACCATCTCCTGGACGCTGTGTCGACGCATGAGCCGGCCGCTGCGGTGACTGTGGACCTCCCCGATGCGCGCGAACAGCAGGCGGAGGTGGTCGTAGAGCTCGGTCGCCGTGCCGACGGTCGAGCGGGGGTTGCGGCCTCGGCTCTCCTGCTGCAGGGCCACGGTCGGGCTCAGCCCTTCGATGAGGTCGACGTCGGGCTTGGGGAGCTGGGCGAGGAACTGGCGCGCCGAGGCGGACAGGCTCTCGACGTAGCGGCGCCGGCCCTCGGCGAAGATGGTGTCGAAGGCGAGGCTGCTCTTGCCCGAGCCCGAGGGGCCGGTGATCACGACCAGGGCATCACGGGGGAGGTCGACGTCGATCTCGCGCAGGTTGTGGGTTCGGGCGCCCCGCACACGGATCTCCCTCGGGGCGAGGGAGGAGGGGACTGTCGACGGAGGGACTTGCGACGCGGGAGACATGGCGCTCGGGTTCTCGGCCGGGCTCAGCCCGAGCGTGCACGGGATTCGGCCATACCCCTGGCCAAGACGATGGCCGCAGCCATGCTCTCGATGTTGGCCACCCCCTGGCCAGCGATGTCCTTGGCCGTCCCGTGGTCGGGCGAGGTCCGGACAAAGGGCAGACCCAGGGTCACGTTCACGCCATCGTGGAAGTGGGCCAACTTGAACGGCCCGAGCCCCTGGTCGTGATACATGGCGACCAGGCCATCCAGGCGCCCGGCCTGGTGGTGGTGAAAGGCCGTGTCCGCGGGCAGCGGACCCTCGAAGCGGGCGGGGGGACCCTGGGTCGCCGCCCAAGCGCGCAGGGCCTCGATCGCGGGGCCCACGATGGTCTGTTCTTCATCACCGAGCAGGCCGCGCTCCCCCGCGTGGGGATTGAGGCCCAAGACCCCGACCCGCGGCGCGGCGATCTTGTAGTCGGTGGCCAACGTCTGGGCCAAGAGTGACCCAGCCCGGACCACGGCGGCGACGTCCAGCCGGTCCGCGACCTCCCGCAGGGGCAGGTGGATCGTGGCCAAGGCCACGCGGATGCTCGGGCCAGCCATGAGCATGGCGAAGTCCTCGACCCCGGCGCGCTCGGCCAGGTACTCCGTGTGCCCCGGGTGGCGCAGACCCTCACTCCTGGCCACCGCCTTGTCGATGGGCGCGGTCACCAGGCCGAGCGATCCGCGCTGATCCCGTCCCTCGCCGGATTGCGGGGTTCCCGACCTGCCGAGCACGAGATCGACCCCGCGCTCGAGGGCCGCGAACTGACCGAGATAATCGGGAGGCCCGGATGACCCGGGGTCTCCCGATGACCCCGGGTCACCCGACCCGGAGTCCAGATGCGGCTCCAGCAGGCTCCAGCCCCGCTGTGCCCAGGTCGCCCCCCGAGCCGCGAGCCGATCGGCCAACTCGGCCAGCGTTCGGCGTCCAGCGACGACCCGGTCTCCCGCGTGGATCAGTCCCGCGTCAGCGACGCGGAGCAGCAGCTCCGGCCCGATGCCGCCCGGATCTCCCTGTGTAATGACGAGCTGAGTCACAAGCCGCGCCGGTCCCGATAGCGGTGGCCGGGTCGGCACCCTAACATTGACCTGGATGACTCTCACGCCGCAGCGCCCCTCGCGTCCCTGGTCTCTGCGAACGGCGACCCTGGTCCTCGCCGTGGGTGGGCTCTCGCTCCTGGGCACGCGCGCGTCTGCCGGCGAGCCACGCCGCGATCAAACCAAGATCGGTCGGCAGAGCGCGGCCGAGGCTCGGGCCAGGGCTGCCCAGCGTCAGGCCAGCGACGAGCGTCTCGAGGCCCGGGCGCGAACCCAGCGCGACGCGAGCCGGATCCCACGCATGCAGAGCCCGACCGTCCAGGTCCGCGGCGAGCCGGAGCCGGCCTCCGTGGTCGGCTGGTCGGCGAGCCTGGACGAGCCGAGCTTCTCCGACCGCCGTCGTCGCTTGCCCGCCCAGCCCGTGCCGCCCTCGTACGTCCACACCCTGCACCCGGGCGAGCGGTTCTTGTTCGACGTGTTCCTGGCCGGCAACCCAACCGGCCTCGCCGAGGCCGGGGTGACCGAGTACCGACCCGACCCCCGCGGTGGCCCCCCCAAGGGCAGCGGTACCTACACGATCACCGGACGCGCCGTGACCTCGGGGGTGATCTCTCTGCTCGCCTCCATGGAAGACCGGATCATCACGACGGTCGACTCGAGCACGGGCGCCGTGACCCGAACCGTGAACATCCTCGAGCGCAGCGGCATTGGCGCCAGCAAGCTCAAACGCCGGGTCACAGAGACCGATTTCGAGGGCCGGGGCCACATTCGCATCGTCGACGACCGAGACGGCAAGACCACCCAGGTCGTGCGCGACGTCCCCCGCAACACCTTCGACGCCATGTCGGCCATGGCCTGGGTCCGGTCCTTGAACCTCGCTCCCGGGGAGCTGGCCACAGCCCACGTCCTCGACGGCCGCGTCCTCATGCGTGTCGACGTGGTCGGCCGGGGTCTCGCCAAGCTCGACCCCATGCCCAGCGTCGCCCACGGCCTGGGCGTGAAGCCGGGCGATGTGACCCTGCTCGAGGGCACCCTCGCACGTGTGGATCGCTGGGGCGTCGTCCGGGAGGACAAACGCAAGTTCAGCTTCCGGGCCTACGTGACCAACGACGACCGTCGCCTGCTCCTGGCCATCGAGACCGACATGTGGCTCGGTGTGCTGCGCCTCGTGCTCAACCGCTACGACCCCCCACACACCCAAGAACCGGCCGCCCCTACACCCTGAGCTGAGCCGGCCCCGTCCGGGCCCGCACCCACCTTTGATCCCTGAACCCATGACGGGGTCGCGGGCGGGAGCTCTGGTTTTCGCGGCTTGTGCCAAACATTCTACGTTCGGGGCTACAATGCGCCCTCGCCCCATGGCGCAGAATTACACACCGCTCTATCGACTCGCGGCCGGCGGCATGGCCGAGGTCTGGGTCTCGCAGTCTGTCTCCGTCGCCGGGTTCAAGAAGAAGGTCGCTATCAAGCGCATCCTTCCGGGCCTGCTCAAGGACGAGCGCTTCGTTCGCATGTTCTTGGACGAGGCGCGGCTGAGCCTGCACTTCAACCACGCCAACGTCGTCTCCGTCTTCGACCTCGGCAAGTCCGACGAGACCTACTTCATCGTCATGGAGTACGTGCAGGGGACGACGCTCAAGCGTGTCCTCGAGTTCCTCCAGGAGCACAAGCGTCGGATCCCCCTGCCGCTGGTGATCTGGATCCTCAACGAGACCCTCAAGGGCCTCGAGTACGCACACAACCTCCCGGACCCGGAGACCGGCGAGCACCTCAACGTCGTCCACCGCGACATCTCGCCGCCCAACCTGCTGATCTCCTGGAACGGCGAGGTCAAGCTGACCGACTTTGGTCTGGCCAAGGCGACCAGCCAGCTCGAGTCCACGGACGCGGGCGTGGTCAAGGGCAAGTTCAGCTACCTCTCGCCCGAGGCCGCCCACGGCAAGGCCGTCGATGTCCGCACCGACGTGTTCGCGGTCGGCATCCTCGCCTACGAGATGCTGACCATGGACCGCCTGTTCCTCGGCGAGACGGACTACCAGACCGTCGAGAAGGTCCGCGCTGCCGAGATCCCCAGCATCCGGTCTCAGAACCCGGACGTCCCCGAGGAGCTCGAGGCGATCATCCTCAAATCGCTCGCCCAAAACGTGGACGACCGCTACTCGAGCGCGGCCGATTTTGCCGACGACCTCCTGACCTTCCTGTTCTCGAACCGACTCAAGGTCTCGACCCGCGACCTCCAGCGCCTGCTCGGCGAGCTGCGCGTGGTCGAAGAGGCCAAGCTCGAGGCCAAGCGATCGGCCGGCGGCCCCGCAAACCTGATCATGCAGTTGATGGCCGAGGAGATGGCCAACTTCCGCTCGATCGACGAGGAAGACAGCGACAGCGGCTCGGGCTCGGACGGCGCCCGCTCCTTCCTCGACGACGAGGACCTCGGCGGCTTCGACTCGTCGGCGCCCCTGGTCGACGGCCTCGACGATCTGCTCGGTCCTGCGCCCAGCCCCGATCCCAGCCCCGATCCCCAACCCAAGGTCGCGCCCAAGTCCAAGCCCAAGGTCGCGCCCAAGTCCAAGCCTGGCGCGCCCTCGCCCGTTCCCCCACCGCCGTCCCCCTCTCCCGTGCGCAGCGTGCTGCCCACGCCCACGCCCCCCGAGGATCTCCCCGACCCCGAGGGGGTCACCGAGCACTCGATCGCCCACACGCGCCTGCCCAGCCCGGCGCCCAAACCACGGCAGAGCAACATGGCTGTGTGGGTCTTGATCATGCTGGTGTTGGCCGGAGGTGGCGGCGCGGCGTGGTTCTTCCTGCTCGGCCCCGGCGCGAGCTGAGCGGGTCCTCGCGGCGACGGGTCGCGTTCAGGAGTATTCAGGAGTATCAGGGTGCGGTGATCGAGCCCTTCAAAGGCAAGCACCCCCAGATCCATCCCGAGGCCTTTGTCCACGCGGCCGCGAGCTTGATCGGCGACATCGAGATCGGCGCCCAGTCGAGCATCTGGCCCAACGTCACCCTGCGCGGCGACGACGGCCCGATCATCATCGGGTCTCAGACCTCGATCCAAGATAACAGCTGCATCCACTGCACCGAGGGCATGTCGAAGACGACGATCGGCAACCGGGTGACCGTCGGCCACTCGGTGGTCCTGCACGGCTGCACGATCGGCGACGACGCGCTCATCGGTATGGGCGCGATCATCCTCGACAACGCGGTGGTCGAGAGCGGGGCGATGGTCGCCGCGGGCGCGCTGATTACCCCCGGGAAGATCGTCAGGGCCGGCACCTTGGTGGCGGGGAACCCCATGCGCATCCTCCGGGAGCTCGCGGAGCGGGACCTGGCGATGATCCAGTTTTCTTGGCGCGCCTACGTCGAGCGGACCCGCGAGTACCTGGCCGCGCGCGGCTGAGGACCCCCGGGCGCTCTCTTCCTACTCAGGGGTTTGGAGCCGAGCCCGCGGCCGCAGCTCGAAGCGGGCGCTCGAGCGCGCCTCCTCGACCGCCCGCGCCCAGCCCTCGTCGAAGCGGCGCTCGAGGGCCGCGGAGGCGGCCAACACCAGCGGCGCAGGCCGGTAGCTCGGGCCTCCGCCGCCCCCAGCCCCCGCGCTCAGGTCGACGACCCGACCATGCTCGACCGCGGCGCTGGCCTCATCCAGACGATGACCGTCGAGCAGCGCCCGGAGGGCCTGAAAACGCCCCTCTACCGCGGGGTCGAGGAAGCGCATGCGCCCGTGCCAGCGGGCCGCGACGTGATAGTGGGAGGGCACCACCACGATCCCGTCGAGGCGCAGGCGCTCGCAGATCATGAGCATCAAGATCGCCACGTCGTCGAACATGTGCAGCCCCGGGTGGCGCTGTCCCGGCAGCGGGGCCCGCCCCGCCGTCCAGCTCGCGCGTGGATTTTGAAGCAGCAGCCACTCGATGCGCAGCAGCTCCATCCCGGGCACGGTCAGCCGATCCAGCACCAGCCTGACCTCCATGAGCAGGTCCGCGTCGTCGGCCCCCCCCCACACCCGGACCGTGTCCCCCGACTCCGGGTGATGGTCGAGCTCGACCCGCGGATCAAAACCCAGCTGGCGGATCCGGGTCAGCAAGCCGTAGCCCTCCAGCGCCACCTCCACGCCGTGGGGCGTGTAGTAGTCCAAGATCTTGGGTGGTCCCAGGCCCGCACCCAGGTCCGCGCCCGCGCCCGCGAGGTCGTGCTCGCTGAACTCGAGCGCGCCCGGGGGGCTGCCCGAGAGTTCGGCGGGATCGAGGACCCCCGCGAGGTCCCGGAACCGGCTGAGGGTGATGGCCTCGGTCGAGGGCAGGCGAGGGTGCGCCGGACCCCCCAAGGCCGCGATCAGCGAGGCCGCGCTGTGCCGCCACGCGTCGCTGCCGTAGCCACCGCCGAGCAGCCAGACCACGGACTCGATCCCGCGCTCACGCAGCTGTGCGAGCACATAGGCGTCGCGCTCACACATCCCCGCCTCGCTGATCTCCCAGTTCCCCATCCGGTCGTCGGCCGCCGGGTCGCAGCCCGCCAGATAGAACACCAATCCCGGCCGGTGGCGCTCGAGCACCCGGGGCAGGTGGGTGCGAATGCAGGCCAGGTAGTCCCGATCCCCCACTCCCTCACCCAGGGCGATCGCCGTCGAGCTCACCGCCTCGGTCGGCCCCCAGTGCGCGTTGTGGATCGAGAAGGTCCACACCGAGGGGTCGTCCGCGAACAGGGCCCGGGTCCCGTCGCCGTCGTGCAGATCGAGATCGACGATCGTGATCGCCTCGCTGTAGCCACGAGCCCGGAGCTCGGCGATCGCCACGGCGATGTCGTTGAGCAGACAAAATCCCTCGCCCCGAGCGCGGTGGGCGTGGTGAAAACCACCTCCGAGATTGATCGCCAGCTTGTGCTGACGCCAGGCCGCCAGCGCCGCCTCCAGGGTCCCGCCGACCATGCAGCGCTGGAGCTCGACCGCTCGCTCGGCCAAGACCGGAGGCAGGGACACACCAAAGGTCGCCTCGACGATCTCCGGCGAGGCCAGGCGCTCGAGGTACGCGCTCTCGTGGACCCGCTCGAGCTTGGCGACGGCCGCCTCGCTCGGACGGATCACCGCGCCTCGACCGACCAACCCCTCCCGGACCAGGGCCGTCAGGATCCGCTCCCCCCGGAGGCCATCGACCGGGACCCCGGGGAAATCGAGGTTGTAGTCCGCGCTGTAGACGACGACCGCCCGCTCCCCACGCACACGCGCCTCCATCCGCCGAAGTCGACGGCGCAGGGACAGGGGCAGGCGGACCTCCATGGCGGGACTGTGGGAGGGGTCCGGACCCAGGGCAAGCTGAACCTGCGGGTTGGGCACCGGCCCGGGCTCCTGTCGTGTATCAAATTGGCCCGTCGAATTGGTCTGACCAGTTGACCATATGATGACCTGGTGATAAGCATGACTCATGACCATCGGCCTCGAACTGGTTCAGCGCAGCTCCCTCTCCGAGGCCGTCTTTGATCAGCTCTGCCAGCAGATCCTCACCGACCGGGTCGAGCCGGGCCAATCCCTGCCCCCCGAGCGCCAGCTGGCCGAGGTCCTCGGCGTCAACCGTGGAGCCGTTCGCGAGGG
>Ga0256845_1002141_pt1 | contig 14620 bp, 8 predicted proteins | sample RiftiametaG_FD_189101 | JGI IMG/M metagenome (GOLD analysis project Ga0256845, IMG submission 189101) | Tube worm associated microbial communities from hydrothermal vent at the East Pacific Rise, Pacific Ocean - Riftia | ecosystem: Host-associated > Annelida > Integument > Unclassified ...
TAACGCAAACCGAAAGTTGTTTGGTGTCGTTAAATCTGAAAAGGGTTTATTGAGTCAGGTTACTTTTAAAAATGCCAAGAATGCTAAAGCTAACGGTTATTTTAGTTTTCCAATTCCTCAAGATGGAAAGAAACCCATCTTAACACCACATAAAGCTGGATATTATTTTTCCCCTGATATAATATATATATCTCCTGATAATCAAAATAACATGAAGGAGTTTATGGGCTTTCCTTTGAACCCTGAATTTGGTTTGTCTGATTATTTTGTTATCGGAAATACTATTGATAATATCATTAGAAAAAACGAAGGAGATATCATTATTAATAATGTGGTATTTGAAGATGATAATATCCGGGGGAGTGTTGGTCTTTTTAAAGATCGTGCGTATATAGATGCAGGAATTGGGAGTAGAACTGCTTTGAAATCAAGTTTCACCATAACCGCATGGGTGAAACCTACAGCGCAGGATGTGAACAATAGTATCATGGGAAAAGGAGAAGGGTTTGTTTTAAAGATCCATAAAGGTTTTCTGACCTTTACTATTGCAGGTATTAAAGATTATGTCTCGAAAGCTTCACCCATACCTTTGAATGAGTGGTCGCATATAGCGTTAGTACATTCCAAGATTGATAATGATTTACGCTTTTTTCTTAATGGAGTGCAAACAGATCGGGTTGATTTAATAGCTGATTATATAACTTCGGATTACAATTTACTTATAGGAAGTAATCTTTGGGAAGAATTCTTTGTTGGGTATCTTGATGATATTAAAATTTGGGAACGGGAGTTAAACGTACAAGAAATAAAACATCAGTATGATAAGATTTCCAAAGAAGAAAGTGAATTCAATAAACTATTCGTATGGGGAGCAGCGGTTTTTGCAGTAAGTTTAATACTCTTTTTAACCAGTCGGTTTTTTAGAAAAAGAAGCGATCAAAAAAGGAGTATTAGAAAAGTCGATTTTTCAAACTTGACGTTATCCGATATAGATAAAACAATCTTAGATAATTATAAAGGGCAGGTTTTTTGTTTTGGAACCTTGCGTATTTTGAATGAAGAAAGAGTTGATATAGCTAAAAAACTCTCCCCAATGTTGAAGAAGTTGTTTATCATTGTGTTTTTACATAGTTATGGTGATAAAAAAGGAATTAGCACTAAAAAATTGACAGAATTACTTTGGCCAGGAGTGACCGTTCAAGGTGCAAAAAATACACGGGGAACAAATATTCAGAACTTAAAAACAATTCTTAATGCTACTTCAGAAATAAATTTAGTTTTTAAAGATAAACTTTGGTTGTTGGAACTTTCCAATAAGTGCTATTGTGATTATCATACCGCCCTTCACTATCTTGATTATTTTGCGAACGAGAAATATTCTTTGCCATCGCTGAAGAACGAGTTACCAAAATTACTCGATATTCTAAAGGGAGGTCGATTTTTAACCAGCACCAATGATTCGTGGCTAGACCCTTATGTTGAGAAGTTCAGTAATCAGGTCATAGAAGAATGCTTACGATATGCTGAGAAATTAGATATTAAGACGCATAGTGATTTACTCTTTAATAATGCTGAGGTCATGTATATCTATGATGACTTAAACGAGAGGGCACTTCAGATAAAACTTCAAGTTTTAATTCAGCAGGGAAAACTTAGTTTGGCACATACAGTTCATGATAATTTTGCAAAACTGTATCAAAAACTATACAAAGAAACATATGCTATTTCTTTTGAGGATATGATTTCGGAGCATCAGACTTCATTGTAATGAGGATTAAAGTACGTTTTGTAATATTTTAAACTACTCATTTCAAGTATTTTATATTTTTTTTAATCCATTACCCCATTTGTTACCCCATACTTTACGCGACTTCTTAGTTCTTTGTTTACGTCAAAAATACAGAACTGACTCAGACTCGGTTTAAATTAGTAATAAGATGAGGGTCACTTCATGTATTCGTGGGCATAAGATAAGATGGGGTGGTCGATAAGAAAGAAATTAAATTTTATTGAATAGATACTATGGTAAAGAAAACAAATAATCGCCGGTCTTTTGTAAAGAAGACCCTTGCGGTAGCAGCGGGAATTACAATTGTTCCCAGGCATGTGCTTGGAGGGACTAACTTTTTAGCACCAAGCGATCAATTGACCAAAGCGGTAATCGGTGTTGGGGGAATGGGGCAAGGACACTTAACTTATGAAGGAACTAAATTATTGGCTGTTTGTGATGCTGATGGAAAACACTTGGCCCAAACACTTCAGAAAGTTGGAGGAGGTGTTAAGGGATACCGAGATTTTCGTGAGGTATTACAACGTCCCGATATTGATATTATTCATATAGCTACCCCTCCACATTGGCATGGGCTGATGTCGGTAATGGCTGCCGAAGCAGGAAAGGATGTTTGGTGTGAAAAACCAATGACAAGAACTATTGGGGAAGGAAAGCGAGTGGTCGAGGCCATGAAAGTACATGGTAAGATGTTTCGATTGAATACCTGGTTTCGCTTTAAAGATAACTTCTATGGAATGGGAACCCCAGTGAAAAATCTTAAGAAAGTAGTAGATAGTGGTGCTTTGGGATGGCCGTTAAAAGTTACTATTAGTGGTGTTACCGGTTTTAATTGGAAGTTTTATTGGGTGGGGAAAGAGAATTTAACTCCACAAGTGATTCCAGATCATTTTGATTATAATATGTGGTTGGGTCCTGCACCTGAAAAAGCATATCACCCACATAGAACACATTCAACCTTTAGAGGATATTGGGATTATGATGGAGGTGGATTAGGAGATATGGGGCAGCACTATATCGATCCGGTGCAATATTTCTTAGGAAAGGATAATACCAGTCCCGTGAAAGTAGAAGTAGATGCGCCACAGCAACACTATGATGCCATTGGAACATGGCGGAAAATCACCTATACCTATGCAGATGGATGTCAGATAATCTTGGATGGTGAAAACAAAGATAAAAATGCAGCATATATCGAAGGACCCAATGGGAAGATCTATAATGGATTTAAATCTACCATCCCAAATATTAAGGGACTGATAGATAGTATTCCCGATCCTGAAGAGCAAATAGCAACGTTCTCGGATTCTGTAAGAACAAGACAAAAATTTGCATTGAATGAGGAAAATGGACATCGTTCCGCAACTATTGTAAACATGGGAATAACTGCCCTTCGTTTAGGGAGAACGTTAGGATTTGATCCTGTGAAGCAAGAATTCATTAATGATGAAGAAGCAAATAGATTAATAGATCAGCCAATGAGAACTTCATGGGCACACTAATATTAGATATGACAACTAAAAAAATGAAAAATATAAGGACAATTATAGGAGTGTTTTTAATGATACTCTTAACCATAAATACGGCCTTTGCACAGATAAATAGGACTTTAGAAACTAAAGTAGCCGATATTCTAGCGCAATTACCAACAAAGAATCTTCAGCATTCCGATAAATTAATGAAAGAAATCATAAGCTTAAAAGCAGAAGGGATTCTTCAATTTACCGATATGCTCGTGCCATTAGGAACAGGAAATGACACACAGGCTAGATTTGCCATAGGAAGTCTTGCAATTTATAGCGGTGGAATGGATGGGACCATTCGTAATGGTGTAGTTGAGAATGCACTATTAAAAGCACTAGAAAAAACATCCAATGCTGAAATTAAAATGTTCTTAATGGAACGTTTAATGCATTGTGCAACCAATACTAGTATACCTTCTTTGAGTAGATATTTAGCAGATGATAAATTATTTAATCCTGCTTTGGCAACACTTACTGAAATAGGAACCCAAGAAGCTGCTAAAGCGATTTTTGAGAAAACTAAAAAAATAGATGGAAAACAACCTTCCTTTATTACAGCTTTGGGAAAATTGAACTATAAGCCATCAGTTGGGCTTTTAGAGCAATTGGCAGTGACTGGCACAGAAGTGGTACAACAAAGGGCCTTAATGGCATTGGCAGAAATTGCAAGTCCAAGTTCCAAAGAAGTATTAGTAAATGCGGTAAAAAAAGAAGGATATATTTTAGGAAGATCAAAAGCGATCTTGGCATATATCCACTATGGAAATAGACGTAATGAAAATGGAAATGCTTCCGATGGAATAGAAGTAGGCACCACCTTGTTGAAAAATTGCACTTCAGAAGCACAATTGCATTATAGATCAGCAGGAGTCCACTTGTTAAGAGCAATCAAAGGACAAGGGTTTACAAAGACTTTATTAAAAGAGGCAAAACATAAAAACAACAGGTATAGAGCAGCGGTTTTGGATGCGGCATCACATGGCTTAAAATCTGCAGAAGTTTATAAATGGGTGAAAGTGTATAAGAAATTACCTGGAGAAGGAAAAGCACAATTACTTAGAATGTTGAGTAAACGGAAAGAAACAGGTGTTTATGAACAATTAGTTCTGTCCGCGGTAAAAGATAAAAATGTAGTAGTGAGAGTTGCAGGGATGAAGGCGTTGGCTTTTCAGCCTAAAAAAAGAGCGATATCCGGATTGTTAACATCCTTAAAGAAAGCGGTTTCTTCGGATGAGTATAGTGCAATAGAAGGGTCACTTCTTAGAGTTTGTGAAGCATCGGACAGTAAAATGTTGGCAAGTAGCATCGGAGAAATGAAGGATGCTGGAAAGGGAGTTTTGATAAATGTTTTGGCTGCTCGTAAAGCAACAGAACAGTTTAATACTGTAGTGTCATTGGTCAATAACGGAAGTGAGGATGTAAAGGCTTCTGTATTTTCAGCCCTGTCTTCATTGGCTACAACAGCAAACCTTTCAGAGATATTTGGATTGTTGGATATGTCCCAAAAAGAAGATAATATCGCAAATATTCAAAATGCGATTATTAACGTTTTGGATAATTCCGATACAGATAGCTCAAAAGAAGTGCTCGGTGCATATGCTACTATTCAGGATAAAGATAAGCTGTTACCTGTATTGCCTGCATTAAATAGTAAGGAGGCATTGGAGCTAGTGGCAAAATCATTAAACAAGGGAAGCACTAAAGAAAAGATGGGAGCATTAAATGCCTTGGCCAATTGGAGAGGCAATGATGCATTGCCCTATTTATTTGAAAAAGCAATAGGGGTGCCTAGTAACATAAGAACTATTGCTTTCAAAAGTTATTTGTCACAAGTAAAAGAATCTTCGCACCCGGCAGATCAGAAATTATTACTGGTAAAGAAACTAATGCCATTTAGTAAAAGTTTAGGGGAGAAAAAACAAATATTGAATAGTGTTCGTAGAATAAAAACCTTTTTGTCTCTGATTTTTGCATCGGAATATATAAATAAAAAAGGGTTGGTCGCAACTGCTTCTAATGCTGTAATCAGTATTGCATTGCCTACACCAGGAAAAAAGAACGGTTTAAGCGGAGCACTAGTAAGAAAGATTGTTTCTAAAAGTGTTTCTAATCTAACAGGACCGGATAGTCAATATGTAAAGATCGATGTCAAAGAGTTTTTGGACAATATGTCTCATGAAAAAGGATTCGTTTCTATTTTTAATGGCGTAGACTTTACAGGCTGGGAAGGCTTGGTGAAAAATCCGGTCGCGAGAGGGAAAATGTCGAAAAAAGCATTGGCAAGAGCGCAAGAAAAAGCCAATAAACAAATGATGGCCGATTGGTTTATCAAGGATGGGATTATTGGTTTTAAAGGAGAAGGCTATAACAACATTAGTACCATCAAGAATTATGGGGATTTCGAAATGTTGGTTGATTGGAAAATTACCAATGGAGGTGATAGCGGAATCTATTTAAGAGGTACACCGCAGGTTCAGATTTGGGATATAGCCAATGTTCATGTGGGGGCACAAGTAGGTTCTGGTGGATTATACAACAATCAGAAAAATAACAGTAAACCTTTACAAGTTGCGGATAACCCTGTTAATGAATGGAATACTTTCCGAATAAAAATGGTAGGAGAGCGTGTAACTGTTCATTTAAACGGTGTACTTGTGACGAACAATGTTGTTTTAGAAAACTATTGGAATCGTGAGCATGCTATTTTCGTTAAAGAAGCCATTGAGTTACAGGCTCATGGAGAAGATTTAGGATTCAGAAATATTTTTGTTAGAGAAATTACTTCAGGAGATATGCTCTTATCTGAAGCAGAACAGAAAGACGGGTTTAAATCACTTTTTAATGGAAAAGATCTAGACCATTGGATAGGGAACAAAACCGATTATATGGTGGAGAACAATGAAATTGTCGTACGCCCGAAACAAGGAGGACATGGAAATTTATATAGCGCAGAGGAGTATGCGGATTTCGTTTTTAAATTTGAGTTTAAACTAACACCTGGAGCAAATAATGGATTAGGAATTCATGCGCCATTAGAAGGAGATGTAGCCTATGTTGGAAAAGAATTACAGATTTTAGACAATACGGCCGCTATTTATTCAAAATTAAAAGAATACCAATACCATGGCTCTGTTTATGGAATAATAGCATCGAAAAGAGGATATTTAAAGCCAGTTGGAGAATGGAATTCAGAAGAGGTTATTGTAAAAGGAGATGATATTAAAATTATACTGAATGGAACTGTTATCGTAGAAGGTAATATTAAAGAAGCCATTAAAAATGGAACATTGGATGGTAAAGACCACCCTGGATTAAAAAGAAATAATGGACATATAGCATTCCTAGGCCATGGTTCTGAATTGTGGCTTAGAAATCTTAGAATTAAGGATTTGGGCGAGTGAGTTGAATGTTAGTTTTATAAAGAGCCCTCAAATGTTAAACATATTTGGGGGCTCTTTATATTTCACAATTTACCAGATATAATTCTAGTTGCTGTATACCGCTTGTGTAAATTCATTTTTTTCCTAACCAATTTTTGAAATTATTCTAGAAATAAAAATAATAGTGTACTCTACTTTTGACTGGTACATAATATGGGAGGAGGTCAAAAAAAAAGTTTAAATCACTTCGTATCATAAAGTTAAATTCTATTGGGTTAGGGCGTAGTATAAATATTGCTTAGAGTAAATCAAGTGTTTTTACGAGCGGTAAAACTGTACAGAATATTGGATAAGTAAAGAATTAAAGGGGCAACGATTATGGCTCCGATGACATCTATTAGATAATGTGCCTTTATATAGACCGTAGATAAAATAAGGATTACAACGAACGGGAAAGCTATTTTAAAAAAAAGAGGGACTCTTTTTCTGGTCATTATCATTATAATCACCGATACACCAACATGCGAGCTTGGAAATGCACCAGTAGGTTGCTCAGCGGTCAGTTGTATAAAGTGTATGATTTTGTCGAAAAAATAGGCATTTGGTAAAATATTGTCAGGTGCTGAAAAGTAAAATTGCGGCCCTTCTGATGGCAATAAACCGAATATAAAATAAAATAGATATAACGATGCACTTAATAAAAAAACCGCCTCGTTGAAGAACGGCTTTTTCTTAAAATAAACATAGAGTGTAAAACCCAAAATCAATACATAAAAAGAGAAATAACCAAAATACATGATTTCACTAAAAAATTTATTCGTGAAATATGAGGAGAATTCCAAACTGGGCTGAAAACCAAAAAGAACAGCTTCTATATTCACCAACAAAGGGTCGATATTGTCAAAGAACAGTTTGTTGTAAAACACGGTTTCCGAATAAAAATAACCGCTTAATATAATAGGGTACGTATTTCTAATCAGACGGGGCAAAGGATGCCCATACTTTGAATCTAAATAGATAAGACCTATACATACAAGAAGAACAACGGCTCTTGTAAAAAGAAGATCAAGAACGTTCGGAAATTGGTGCCACGACAGAAGCAGCATTGCCGTGGTGATGGTAAAATAACCGAAAAATAAAATATCAATCCTCTTTAATAAACTCATTATGCATTTTTATGAAAAACTCTATATGCCCTTATGTTTGGTTAAAATTAATATTCAGAATCATCTCAAATGACACCCGGTTCACGTTTTCCAGCGGCCAAATAAACCTTGAGAGCATCAATCAATAATTTCTCTCAAGGTATGCAACGTCTTAAAACCGAGTCGGTCTTTTAGTTTTTTGGAAGAACATTTCCAATTGGGTGCTGTTACCTCATTTGCCTTTTCGAAACTGTTCAATGCGTTTTCTATTTTGAAAAATCTTTCAATGTAATGATTGTACTGTGCCACGGCAAGTACCAAGAAAAAGGGAATCCTGAGTTTCAGCATTAGTTTGACCTTTAAGGCCGATGCCATAATTTCATAAATCGATGCCAATGTATAATCGACTCCGTCAGAAACGTTGAAAATTTGATTTCCTTGCGAAACTTTATCCGTTAAAAATACTACTCTGGCTACATCTTCGGCATGTACGAATGACAATCGCTGGCTAGGTTTAGTAATATAAACGGCAAAGCCTTTTTTCACGATCTTGACCAAAGCGTTATAATCCGATGTGCCTTTGCCGTATACTGCCGTGGGCCTTAGTATTGTATAGCTCAGTCCCGATCGCACAACTTCCTTTTCGGCCAATAATTTACTCTTACCATAATCCGATATTGGGTTTGCTACTTTATTTTCGGTAATATCAGCCAACGAGACCTTATTTCCTGGTCCCAAGGCCGCCAAACTTCCCATATAAATAAATTTACCCTTGAGCAGTTTTCTTTTATGTAATACCTCGCACAGGTTTTTTGTCAATGCAACATTATAGGTATAGTAGTCATTCGTTACAAAACAAGATTTCACCCCTGCACTATGTACAACGGTGTCAAAAACGACATTTGAAGAAAAAGAGTTGGCGATACTTTCTTCCGAAGAAAAATCGACGATTATTTTTTTGAAATCCAAATCGGCGATTCTAGAAAAATCACTTTTATCGCGCACCGCCAAATAGACTTCATATCCGTTCTTCAAGGCATGTTCGACAATATATTTCCCTATAAACCCGGTAGCACCGGTAATCAATATTTTTCTGGGAGTGTTGGGCATCCTATTTATATATTTTTGATGTAGCAGCGTCTTCTTTTATGCTGTTTGGCATCGAAATGTTTCCACATAGATTGTACTTTATGGTTGTCTTCCAACTCAATATTGGTTTCGACCTGCTTGATGCCGAAATTTCTAGCCGCCCGGTACATTTCATCGACCATGACCACATCTACGCCTTTGTTCCGATATTCGGGCGCTACGGCCACCATGTACAGATCCAGGGTGGTATTCGTATTCAATGCCTTGAGCATATGGTACCAGCCCAATGGGAATAATTTCCCGTTCGCTTTTTGCAACGCTCTGGTAAACGAGGGCATTGTGATTCCTATACCCACCAATTTTCCGTTCTCGTTCACAATAAGACCGATCAATTCCTTTTTTACAAAACCGATATAATTTTTACCATAATATGCTATTTGCTCTTTGGTAAGCGATGTATAGCCGTACAGGTCTTTATAGGCATCATTAATTAGGTCGAACATTTCAGGAATGTACTTTTTAAGCTCTCCTTTGTTTTTGACTTTTAATAGCTTCAATTTATATCTCTGCTGAACTAGTTTCGATATTTTTCGAATTTTAGAAGGTACTTTACTTTTAATTTCGAATGTAAATTCGACCCAATCGATGCTTTTTTCAAAGTTTAATTTTTCTAGATGAGAGATATAATATTCATGGTTATAGATTGTCGCCATTGTACCAATCTTGTCGAATCCTTCAATAAGCATACCTTGCCTGTCGAGATCGGTAAAACCGAAAGGACCATGGATAGTTTCAATGCCCCTTTCTTTAGACCAATCTATGGCAGTCTGCATCAAGACCTTGGAAACATCAAAATCGTCGATAAAATCAAAAAAACCAAAACGCCCTATTTTTTTATTTACATTCTTTATTTCGGTAGTATTGATGATAGCGGCTATTCTTCCAACTATCTTATTGTTTTTATAAGCCAACCAATAACCTGATTCGCATATCTCGTGGGCAGGGTTCTTGCCTTTGGTCAATGTAGAAAGCTCATCGAATTCCAAAGGAGAGGCTATAAACGGATTATCTGTATATAGCTTATTATAGATGCGAACGAAGGTTTTTAAATCCTTCTTACTTTTAACTTTTTTAATTGATATAGACATTTCTACTGTTTAATTGTTTTGAAAAACATTCAATGGCTTTGACTATCTCGGTGATAGCAAATAAAATCTGTTCCTTATTATGAGCCGAAGTCAACGAGAAACGCAATAGTGAATCAATATCCTTGACAGCAGGGGCGACGACCGGGTTGACATAGACGCCGTTTTCAAAAAGCATTTTGGCTACCTTGAAGGTCTTTTCGCTATTACGTATGTAGATAGGAATGATGGGGGTTTCGGTATTTCCGATATCCAAACCAAAAGCTTTCATTTGTTGGATTGCATAGTGTGTGTTTGCCCATAATTTTTCATTAAAACTAGAATCGGTCTTCAGTATCCTCAAGGCTGCCAGAGCACTAGCTGTTGATGCTGGGGGAAGACTGGCGCTAAACATGAACGACCTAGAAGCATGACTTAGATATTCGATCATCTCTGAACTACCCGCAACAAAACCACCGACAGATGCCAATGATTTACTAAAAGTGCCTCCGATAAGATCGACTTCTTTGGAAACACCAAAATGTGAAGCCGTACCCGAACCATTTTTACCGATTACGCCAATGGCATGCGCACAATCTACCATGGTAATTGCATCATGCTTTTTGCCAACCTCAATCATTTTATCGAGTTTGACTATATCGCCGTCCATAGAAAAAATACCGTCGGAAACAATCAGGTTCTTAGAGCCGTCTCTAGGGTCTTGCTCCAATTTTACGGCCAAATCTTCCATATTATTATGCCTGTACTTGATACGTTTAGCATAGCTCAATTGGCAGCCATCGATAATAGAGGCATGGTTTAGTTCATCTATGAAAATACGATCATTTTTACCAGCCAAAGCAGGAATTACACCTGAATTGACTTGAAAACCGGTAGGAAAAACAATGACCGCTTCTTGTTTTAAAAAGTCTGCCAGTTCGTTTTCGAGCTCTTTGTGCAGGTCCAAGGTGCCGTTCATAAAACGGCTACCGGTACACGATGTGCCGTATTTGGCAATAGCATCTTGTGCGGCCTTTTTAATTTTCGGGTGATTGTTGAGTCCTAAATAATTGTTGGATCCGAACATCAATACTTTTTTATTGCCAAAAAATGCAACATCGCTCTGGGTTGAACTTACTTCCTTAAAAAAAGGATATAGATCATGTGATTTTAAAAAATGTATCTTTTTTGTTAGCTCGTTCTTTGTAATAAAATCATATTTTGTCATTCCTTAATTTTTTGTTTAATATTTTTCAATATCATGCTCAAGTAATAATTTTGGGTAAGACATGAATCGTAAAACAGTATCGCTATAGTATCCAAGTCTATAGTTTTAAAAGCTTACTTCTATTCTAAATTTAATTCCACCTTTTGCCGATATACGGTCAAAAAGAAGACCTGAATTTATTCTTCTGACATATTCGATGCGTAGCACTTTAAATATATTTGCTACACCTATGCCGAGTTCCATATAAGGCTCTTTTCGTATTTTCTCCAAATCTGCTGGTAATTTAAAAAACTCATGGTGCTCGTCACCTAATGATCCGTAAAAAGCCTTGAACGACATCGACTCTCGAATGTTCAAATTTGCCAGTAGTGGTATTCTGTTAAATAAAAACCCACCGCCGTTAAAACTCAGGTGTAAATTTGTATATATATCCGAAGAAAATGAGGTAGGGTTCAATAAATTATAGTTAAACCGTGCCAGCCCTATATTCTGGTTACCGCTGGGGTTGTTCAATAAAGGATATGGCACTTTGCCATAGATATACCCTCCGTCAAGGAACATTTTAAAAAATGTAGACCCTAATAAAAACTTTCTTTTTATAGACGCATTCAACCGCATATAGTAAGCCGAATAGTCGCTTGAGGTATCCATAACCTTATTGTGACCTACTTCAGCGGTCAAATGGTAGACCGGTTTTGTTGTTCCGTAATATATTCTTGAAAAATACTGTTGGTCAAAATTACGTGCTTTCGAGTACCTTAAATCTATTAACATACCTACATTTCTGAAACCGCCTACATTTACCAAGTTATGTTCAAGCCTGTTGAATGCATTGTCTTTATACTCATTATAAAATGGACGAACGAGGTAACGGGCGTTTTCCGTGGCTTCGTGCGAAATGCTGATTCCGAGGTATTTTTGTCGCAACAGCGAATAATTCAATCTATTAGGGTCTGAAAAAACAGAAAGTACATTGCCGCCGCCGCTGACAGAGGAAGGATTCTCCCGTACAAATTCTATATATCTGTCTTTTGTTATCGGTCTAAAATCATCAAAATATTTCAGCGAGACTACGGTTCTTTTTTCCGAGGGCAACAAATAGTTGACATCAACGCCATATTTGAAGCCCTTATCTTTTGTTCCGTAACCCAAATAACCTCCTACTGAAAAATGTTCGAACATTTTTTCACTTGTTCTAAGGGGCAGGGTAAACCGAGAACCTTCTATGCCATTATTGTGATAAAAATCAAAATAGGGCCCTAGGTCGAATCTATTCATGTTATAATACCCGTTCAAGGTCATGGCGGTAAAACGATCCAGAAATTTAATATAGCCATTGTTCTTTAATTGTCTGATTCCTTTAACAGTCTTGAATTCCAGCGAGTCAAGTGACATATTCTCAAAATCAAGGTCTATTGCAATCTGTTTTCCTTTTGTCTCGACAATAGGCTCTAAATCTTTATGGTAGCCCAGTTGAAAATCGGTATATTTTTGATGTTTTTGGACGGAAAAATATTTTTCTTTTTTCTTTTTTGAGCCAATAAACGAAAACGTAGTGTTGGTTTTTCTAGATTTAACATACCATTTCTTTTCAGCCGCCTTTTCATAGTCCACCTCGAACTTCAGCTCTTTAATGAAGTTTACGTTTGCATCGATTGGCAAAATCGCTGTAATCTTTGTGAGGGCGAACGTTTCCGATTCTACCCAAAAACTTCCGTCAAACGCCACGCTTTTTTTATTTTTGGGGTAAAATTGAAACTCGTATTGCTTAACACCATTGACCATAGTACTGTCGGAGAGATACACTTTATAATACGTTTTGTAATCGGAAGTAATTGGACTTTGAAAGCTTCTGCCCAATAGATCTATGTTTTCATCATAAAAATTGATTTTTTGGGTTATTTTTTTATTGATTGTGGTCTTGATCAAACTGTTCAATTGTTCAAGGGTGCCTTCTTGTTCGATGCTTATGATTTTTTCATTGTCCACATTTTCATCTCTATCCACACGGTGCCGAATAATCTCTTTTGCCAATAAGACGGGCATCATTACGGTCGAGTCGCTATCAGTTATAAAAGCGTCCTTATCTTTTTTGAACCGCCTTTTCTCTACGATACCTTTTTCAAGGTTCGCTAAGAAAACTGATAACAACGAGGTTTCTATAAACTGTGATTTTATGACTTTTTCAGGATCGTTATATCTTTTATTACTGATTATCATCCTCATTAAATATTCGTCATACGGCAATGCTTTATTGCTTAAAATCACTTCATTTAATGCTTCTGCCTCTTTTTTAAGATAAACGATAGACCGGTTTTTAAACCCTTTTAAAGCAATTGTTTTTGTTGCATACCCTATAAAACTAAAAACGAGCGAATCGTTCTTTTTTTTATCGATATTGTAGTCGATTCTAAATTTTCCGTCAAAATCGGAGGCTCCGCCGACCGTGGTGCCTTTAACATGTATATTGACAAACGGAATACTGGTATTGTCATTGGCATCTAACACGGTACCGACGATTCGTTGTGCAATTAACGTATTCGACCAAAGGAAAATCGCTGCTACTAATATAACAAAATTGTAATTCAATCTATTAATTTTTTAAGTTCATTTTCTTTATCAAGGCTTATTCTTTTATACAGTATATCATCCCATAAAAACAACCAATAGCCTACAGCCTTGATGATATCTTTACTTTGCAGTTTTATGACTCCGCTATATGTTCTTTTGGCGATCGGGTCATAAATTTTTCCTTTGTTCCATTTCAATGCTCCATCATACTTAAAATTGTACATTACCTTGATTCCCTTTTTTGGTTTGTTCTCTTCCCATGTGCCATCGTCTCTTTGAAATCCGACAAGATGCCCAACGGGGATTCCCTTGGCATCTAACTGTACCCGCACCACCATATTATCGTCTTCATCGCACGATTTCCAATACCCTACAATGTCTTGTTTTTGTTGGGCGATGGACGACAGCCCGATGAATAAAAAAAGTATCGTTGTTTTGGGTATGCTCCTTAAAATTCTCATTTTTTTAAATGTTTACTATTAACCCACAACTGAATTTCAATACTTAGATTTTCGATTTGTATATCAGTAATATGTCATAATCCTGTAATATTAGCAATAACAAGCCTGTCAAATATTTTCTCTCCAAAATACCTGCGATTTAGCTTGTAAACAAATTCATTTAGATACAGATGTAAGTATTTACTCTTGATTTTATGATAATTACCTGTGAAATTTCGTTTTGCGTTACTAATTGCTATATGAACCCATTTAAGGGTTTCTTTTGTTGTTTTTTCATTAGATATTTCACTAATATGTAATTCTACATAGT
>Ga0256845_1002142_pt1 | contig 14619 bp, 20 predicted proteins | sample RiftiametaG_FD_189101 | JGI IMG/M metagenome (GOLD analysis project Ga0256845, IMG submission 189101) | Tube worm associated microbial communities from hydrothermal vent at the East Pacific Rise, Pacific Ocean - Riftia | ecosystem: Host-associated > Annelida > Integument > Unclassified ...
CAATCTATTATGCCTGCTTACCCTTGGTTAACTAAAAATAAAGTTGACTCAAAGGACATTGTTGCTAAGTTGGAATTGCTTAAATGGTATGGGCATCCTTATACTGATGAAGAAATTAAACAGGCAGAGCAAGCCATTAACGGAAAAACAGAGTTGGAGGCAATCATTGCCTACTTACAAGTGTTGGGGACTTTTCGCTAATGTGGCAGTTTATTTTAATTGGCGATATGATAGCCATGGGATTTATGATTGCCTTAGTTGCTTGGATGTCAATGAAACAAAGCAAGGAAGCGCAAGATTATTGTATGAATATTCCATTATTTGATGAAGAAATTGTAGGAGACAAACATGGCTGATTTACCTTTATTATGGCAAATTGTAGTAACTGGACTTATTATTTTAGGGTTAGTATATTTATTAACATTGGGTATCAGTATCTATTTTAGTAAAGAGTCAGATGTTCATGATGTGACCTGGGATGGCAACTTAGAAGAAGGTTCTAATCCAGCGCCAGCATGGTGGTTTTGGCTGGGCATTAGTTCGGCAATTTTTGCAATTTTTTATATGATTTTTTACCCAAGTTTTGGTAATTATAAAGGTTTGTTTGAAATGGATAATGCGCAGCGTTACATTGAAAGCAAGGCGAGTATTACACATGATTACTATAAGGAACTTGAAGGTTTAGAGCAATCAGATACAGTAACTTTGCAGTTTAATGCTGATGCAATGAAACTTGCGAGCAATATTTTTGCACAAAATTGTGCCGCTTGCCATAATAAAGATGGCGTAGGACAGGCAAATTTCCCTAATTTAACAGATGATGATTGGATTTGGGGTGGAGAACTTGAGCAAATCACTCAGACCATTACTAATGGCAGAAAGGCAACAATGCCAGCTTGGGGTTCAGTACTGGGCAAAGAGGGAGTTGAAAATGTTGCAAAGTATGTTAAAAGCGTTGCTGATAATGTTTATGACGAGAAAAAGCATGGGGCTGGAAAAGCCAAATATCGTCAGTTTTGTATTGCCTGTCACGGCATGAGTTTAAAAGGCAATCCAATTTTTGGTGCACCCAACCTTGGTGATAGTGTTTGGATTTATGGTGGTGATTTAGAAACAATCAAGCAATCAATTGCTTCTGGTAGGCAAGGCGTAATGCCAGCACATAAAGATAGACTTACACCATTACAAATAAAATTATTAGCCGCTTGGTTGAAGCGTAATAATTAAGCCCAAGGTGAGGCCTCTGTATAAATATGAATAATCGTCAAGCATCCGCTTGGTAATTTTTCTAGTGCTATCCAGGGTAAGCCTCGCCGCAGGGGACGGTTTATAACCGCCCTCGCTAGAACAAGGTTTAAAGAAATTGCTAATTGGGTTAGTGTTACATAGCAACCCCTCTAGGAAGGAAAATTTTGCTAATCATTCATACTTATGCAAAAGTCTCGGAATAAATAATTGCCGATGCTTTTTAGCGTTATTGATTTTTGACAATAGGGTGGACGGGTATTTTATTTAAGTTGTCTGTAGATATTTTCTTAAACAGCACTCTGTCTTCAAATCTAGTGTGCGTTTTGAGCAATTCTCCAAATTCTAATAGATTGCCTGCATTAATGTGTTTTGCTAAGTTTAATAAGCATTTGTGTTCGTCGATTATTCGCTGACAATCTTGTTGATTATGTTGTTTGAGCAAAGGCAGAATATGTTGCTCTTCAAAAACAAAATGGCTTAAAAGATCTCGTTCAAAGGTTTCTATGATCAATTGACATATTGTAGTTTCGTTGCCTAACTTTTTTGCATTAATTGCTTTGTTGGCCAGTGATAACGACAAGTGATGTTCTTTTGTTAAGGTTATTAGTTGCTTAGGCGTTTGCATTTTTGTTATCCAAACAAGCCATCAATTCTTTTTTGAAAAAACATTTTTCCATATATAAAGACAAACATAGTGAAGGCAACAATCCACAATAATTGAGAAATGATGATAAATTGAGGGTAATACTCACCCCAAAATAAGACAGCAATCACTCTAAATACAAACACCAAGACCAACATGGTGAAAATAACACCCAATGCTTTCGGTGGTGAGAAGACATTTCTGCCTGTATGTCCCAGACTGACTCTGCTCATCATGCTGAGTGTTATAAGCCCAATAGCAATAGCAAAACTGTGTGTTGCCGTATTTTGTGGCAGCGTGATAAAATGGTCAATAATAGTTAATAAAAATGCAAAGTTTATCATGCCATAAGCGACATACAAGCCCCAAATCAACGATTTCCCCCAAATCTCATGATGATACCAATAGAGCATTCTAACACTGTGAATGATCAATAATAACAGCGCACTAATTAGCGTTATCTGTGTTTTAAAAAAGAGGCTGTCAATGGCAAAAACAACAAATAAAACCAGACTGCCAAGGTCTAAGAATTTAGAATTTTTTAATTGAATATCAGCAGACACAGCATTTTCAATAAAAAATGGAATCAATCTGCGTATCATCATCAAAATAAGCGCAACCACCGTATAAAAAGCAAGGTAAATACCCAGATACTGCCCATTGTCCATATAACCCAAAGCACCAAGATAAAACATAATGTTAGCAATAAAAAAAATCAATAATTTAAAAACGATGGGCAAGTTTTGCCAGTTTTTGACTTTAACAATAGGCAGAGCTATAAACAACAAAGAAAAGAATAGGAATGCCAAGTCAGTAATCAGTTGATAGAAAATATAATCATGCCCCATTACAGATAGCATTCTAGCCATTAGCCATACCACACCTAAAAACAACAATGGATAGCCATTAATGGTTTTAAGCTTCGTCCAGTTTTGTGTTGCAGTTAATAAAAAACCTACAATAACAGCCATTGCATAGCCAAAAATCATCTCGTGTGCATGCCAATAATAGACATTAAATTCAACATTAATTTGTTGGGTAAAAAACAACAACCAAGCCAGCATTAATAGCGACGATCCCAATCCAGCAGCAAAAAATAAAACCCTAAAGCCTGACCTTAAAAAAGCGGGCATTTTGCTTTTGTTTTCCCCTAGATTAATCATATTTTCCAGGTTAAGATATTGCGTTTTATCGCCATTTAATTGAGCAACCCATTGATGGAATTTGTTTTATCGGACCTTGTCCAGTGGTGGCAATTTGATACATTGCATTAAACAAGTCTCGTTTAACATCTGCGGAGGCAGACTCCTTGCGTGACGCATCTAATCGACCACGATATTGTAAGGCCAAGTCGGCATTATAACCAAAAAAATCAGGTGTGCAAACTGCACCATAAGCTTGTGCCACTTCTTGCGTTTCATCAATCAAATAAGGGAATGGAAAATTCATTTCTTTGGCGATTTTTTGCATATTTTCAAAAGAGTCCGCCTCATATTCCACTGGGTCATTAGACATAATAGCCACTGCATTAAGCCCTAATGCTTGTAATGCTTTGGTGTCTCTAACAATACGCTTAACAATGGCTTTAACATACGGACAATGATTACAAATAAACATTATTAACAACCCGTTTTCCCCTGCGCAACTTGCTAAACTGTGTGTTTTCCCACTCACACCTTTAAGGCTAAAATTAATCGCTGGTGCATTAAAGTTACAGATTGGCGTTTCAGTGCTAACCATGGTTATTCTCCTTTTTAAGAGTTGAGTAATGTTTGTATTATATGACCTGCCATCATTAAACCAAAAATATTTGGCATATAAGAAATTGCACCATTGACTGCCCTAGGTCTGCCAGCAGGTGCGGTCTTGGTGGCAGTAACGGCTTGGTGTGGCAATGCCTTAATCGGCACTTCGGTAGAATGCACCACAGGAAATTTGAGCGTAGCATGAATGCGCCTAAGTTGTTTGCGCATTTCTCTTGCTAAGGCACAATTCTCGGTTTTATCCATTCGTGAAATTTTTACCTTAGTTGGGTCCAATCGTCCACCAGCACCCATACTGGAAATAATTGGTTTGCCAGATTGATTACAACTGTCAATTAACACAGTTTTATAAGCAATAGAATCGATACAATCGGCAACAAAATCCACCTCTTGTTGAATAGCAATGGCTTGCGCCTTATCCCTATCAATAAATTCGTTGCGCTTAATAATGACAGTGTCAGGGTTAATGTCGTGTAATCTATCTGCCAAAACATCCACTTTATATTTGCCCAATGTTGAATTCAGAGCAATTAATTGTCGATTAAGATCGGTGTTTTCTACGCTGTCAAAATCCACTAAAGTCAATGTCCCAATACCTGCACGACACAAAGATTCGGCACAAGCCCCACCCACGCCACCAAGCCCAACAATTAAAATATGCGACTCAGCCAAGCGTGCCAAACCTTGTTGACCAAGTAATATTTCTGTGCGTGCACAACTACCACCCATTATTATCTTTCCCCAAGTCCAAATAACTCAATGACATTATTATCACATTGTTCTATTAACCTTGCCACTGATATTTGTTTTAATTCAGCGCAACATTGAGCAACAAGGGGTAAATCTTGTGGGTTGTCGTCATCTGTTTCAATTAACAGTGATGTGAGCGGTAGATTTTGCACAAGAGTGCGTAGGCGGGTAGAATTTTGGTCAATTATTTGCACGCCAAAGCCTAAATAAAATCCCATTTTTATCAAGGTGTTTGCCTGTTGTTCGCTGCCAGAGAATCCGTGAATTTCACCCCTCACTTTAGGATATTTTTTTAGTAAGAAAATCACATCCTCAGTGGATTTAACCGCATGAATAATTACAGGCAAATGGTATTTTTGTGCCATTTCCAATTGAGACACAAAGAAATGTAGTTGTTGTTTTTTGTTAATTTCCTTAATATAATCCAACCCACATTCGCCAATGGCAACAGGATTATTGCACTTAATTAAATATTCCAAGTTATTTAAATCTTGTTGCTGATGGTGTTCCACCGTCCACGGGTGAATGCCCAGTGCAAAATAAGGATACATTTGCACATCTGTCCAATTTTGATTACCAATACTGGGTACAATAGCAATTGCATTTTCGGCAATACCGCTTACTTCGTCAAAATCAAGATGTGCATGTGAGTTAATCATAATTCAATATGATACTTTATGGGGCCGTTGCACAGTAAATAAAAAACCTTTCAGATTGGTCTTTTGACTTATGCAAAGGTCTCGTAACAAGATAAACTGAAAAGATTGTACGGGGTAATAGTGCCTATATTAAAAGGTTTGCAAGGTTATTGCATCTAATCCAATACCCCTTTTGTCTTTATTTTTCAAAAATAGCATTAATATCGGTAGATAATCAACATTCTGGTTCAAAAATGATTATAATAGTCCGATTATTTTGTATGAAGATGGATTTTATGAAAACATTTAGCGCTAAGGCACATGAGGTAAAAAGAGACTGGTTATTGGTTGATGCCGATGGCAAAACATTGGGTCGTTTGGCAACAGCAGTCGCTTCTCGTCTTCGTGGCAAACACAAGGCTGAGTTTACACCGCATACGGATACAGGTGACTACATCGTTATTATTAACGCTGAAAAGGTAAAGGTAACTGGCAAGAAATTTGATGATAAAATGTATTATCATCATACGGGCTATGTTGGTAATTTAAAATCAATTGCATTCAAAGATTTACAGGCAAAGAAACCTGAAGAGATTATCAATAAGGCAGTGAGAGGTATGTTGCCAAAGGGTCCTTTAGGAAGAGATATGTTTAGAAAAATGAAAGTATTTGCAGGTGCTGAACATACGCATGGGGCGCAACAACCTCAGCTTTTAGAAATTTAATTTTAGATATTTAGGGTATAAAGAAAATTATGGCAAAGACAGAAACATTTTACGCAACAGGCAGAAGAAAAACTTCAGTGGCTCGTGTTTATATGACAAAAGGTAAGGGTGTATTTACCGTTAATAAGCGCCCGATGAGCGAATATTTTGGTCGTGAAACTTCTTCAATGATTATTAACCAACCGTTAGACACAGTTGAGATGAGAGATAAGTTTGATTTCAACATTATTGTTAAAGGTGGCGGCGATACTGGACAGGCGGGTGCTATTCGTTTAGGTGTTACCCGTGCGTTAATGGAATATGATAACGACCTAAGACCTGATTTGCGTAAAGCGGGTTTTGTTACTCGTGATGCAAGAATTGTTGAGCGTAAGAAAGTGGGTCATAAGAAAGCGCGTAAGAGTGAGCAGTACTCAAAGCGTTAATTATTTTTTTTGTTATTTTGACAGAAGTATTGATGTTAAAATTCCAAAGACAATGTAAGAGAGGTAAAAAAAATGGATAAATTCATAAGCGTTATTGGTCGAGAAAAAATAGAAGAAATTATTAAAGAAAATTTTTCAACAAGTGACAAAAAAGATAGTTGTTTAATAGATAACGGTTTCACTGCAGATGATCAAGATTTTGTTAATGGATTAGCAAAAAGAATTAGGTCAGGTAGTATTGTAAAACCCTATTAAAGGTTGCAATGAATAACAGCTCTCTAATGTACCAAGATGCATTTTTAATGTATATAAAGGCTATATACGAAGAAACTGGTCGATCTATAAATCAAGATATTCAAGAGCGGGTAACAATTTCCTTTTTTAAAACTTATAAAAAATACGAAGAACAATACCCAGTTAGAGTTAAATCATTGGATTTGTTTAAATTAAATGCGTGGTTGCCCTATATTTTCTATGAAGAAGATGGGAGTCTAGATAGTAGCAAGTTGATTTATATATCAATTAAGTTTCTTGATCAACTTTTACTTTTACGTGGCAAGGATATTGATCAAAATTGGAAAAAAAAGATAAAAGTTATTGCATGCAATGGTTTTAATCAAGACTTGGAAAATATTTCCTTTGCAAAAATAGGATTGTATTCTTTGTATAAAACAGCATCCCATACTAATAAAATAAACAAGGAGCTTCCAGAGGATTTATTAGATACTTTGGAAGGGGTAATTTAATGAAAATACAGTGTTGACTTGGTGATTGATATCTGTTTTGTAAATTTTTTAAGAAAAACACTTGCTTAATTTAATCCTTTGGTAAGACACGTAGAAAATACAAGGATTTCTATTTAAGACCGAAAAATTCGGCATCTAACTATTGGATCAATATGTGTTTTTTATAAAACTCAGAATTTTTGGTGGGTTTTTAGTGATATTATTTATACCAAGTCTAGATCTTATCTTTTTGTTAGTGTATCCAAAAATATAATATTATTATTCAAAAACAAACTAAACAATTTGGCATCTGTTCTTATTTTAAGTATTAGTCAAATTGAGTTAAATTATTTTGCCTAATGATACTTTGTACTGATTCAATATATCCATAACCAATTACTGAGTATTTATCCAACCCTTCAGCAAGGCTTTTTCCTGTGATTTTAAGATTGTGTTTGCGTTTATAAGCCCTAATTTCTCTGAGTAATTTATAAGCACGGTTACGGTTGATATTCAACAGATAATATTCAATTGATTTTTTGGTTGACGAAAATCTTTTTATTCTGTGCTTGGCGCCTTTATCACGATTCTTAGGAATGACACCGCAGTTCTTTGTAAAGCACCAAATGCCAAAATAATTATTTAATTCCATGGCAAATCGTGATCGCCCCCAATTAGATTCAATTGCTGCCTGTGCCAATACCAAAGAAACAGGAATAACATCTACCATATTTAATAACTTTTCTTTACTTACCCGTTTAAGGTGGTATTTTTTGGCTAATTTTTTCATCTGCAACACGCTTAACTGGTTTTTTTCAATGGATAAGCGAGTGTCTCTAATTTTCTGCTCTTCTGCTTTTACTATTGGCAGTAAGTAATTGAAGAAAGAATCTTTCATTTCCTGAATGCTTTTGGCTTCCTTAAAATTTGGTGGATTGGGAGAGTTAGGCCATAAAGTTATGTGTGCCACCAGAGTTATTGCAATAAGTGCCAATAATATAGAATTTTTCATATTTTAAACTGTTCACAAGATCCAGAAATAACCTCCATTGTAAACATTTTTTCAATAGGTAAATGAAGTAAATGAGATTTAATGACTCTAATAACACCTGCGTGAGCGACGATTAACACCGATTGCATAGTGTTATCTTGTGTTATTTGCATAAATGCATCCAAGACCCGAGCTTGAAAAGTATGCAAATTTTCTGCACCTAATGGCAAGTTATCCACTGGGTTTTGTTTGAATTTATTAACCGTTTTTTGTCCAATTTGCTGGACATTTTGACCTTGCCAATCGCCAAATCCTATTTCTTTTAAAGGTTCAAATACCTGCATTTCTATATGCAGTGTTTGCGATAAATGTTGGGCGAATGCTTGACAACGAATCATGGGTGAAGTGGCAATAAAATCCCAATGTTTGCCATTGGTTGATGCTTGCATTTGTTGCCAGCCTTTTTTAGTTAAAGGGTCATCAAGCAAGTTACCACGATATAATCGACCACCTTCAGGCTCTCCGTGCCTGAGTAGATCAAGCGTCATTCGTTAATTTGTACTCTTGACATTAAATAATTTACCGCTTCAGTTGGCGTTGTTTGTTTTTGAATAACTCGATTGACTTGTTCGCAAATTGGCATTTCAATGTGATGTTTTTGAGCAATTGATAAGACCAGTTCCAAGGTATTTAATCCTTCAACAGTCGCATTAATATGATTCAATGCCTGCTCAACACTTTGATTGTTTGCCAGCGCTTTGCCAAATCGACGATTTCTTGATAAATCATCAGAGCAAGTAAGTACCAAATCGCCCAATCCCGATAAACCGTTAAAAGTAGTAATATTTGCACCCAATGCCACGCCTAAGCGCACCATTTCAGCCAATCCTCGAGTAATGAGTGCTGCCTGAGTGTTGGCGCCATAGCCCAAACCTGAGGCAATGCCAGCGGCAATTGCCAAAATATTTTTTATCGAACCACCAACTTCCACACCAATAACATCATCATTGGTATAAGCCCTTAGTGTATCGGTTTGTAATGCTTGCGCCCAATAGTCTCGAGTTTTTTTGTCTTTTGAGGCAACGGCAAGTGCACTAGGTTTGTGACTGGCTACTTCAACAGCAAAACTGGGTCCTGAAATGACACAACTCGGATGTTTGTTTAAAATTGCTTCAAAACTTTCATGCAAAAAACATTGCCCATTGGTATCAAAGCCTTTGGTTGCCCAAGCAACAGGCTGATTATTTGTCAGTACAGGTTGTAATGCTTTGAGTGTGGTCATAAAGCCATAACTTGGTACCGTAATTAAAACACTGTGAGCATCTTGCACGCAGGATAAATCAAAAATGGGTTTGATATTTGGTGCATAATCTACGGATAAGGCAGGGTGCCTTGATTGCAATATATCGACCTCTTTCTTTGTGTGTGTATGCAAATAGATGGTGTCAAAGTTATCTGCCAATGCAATGGATAATGCACTTCCCCAAGCGCCAGCGCCAATAATACTGAGATTGTTATTCATTACTGATTAACAATCTCGTCCAATCTGCCAGATTGGTCAGCAGCAGACAGATCGTCAAAGCCACCTATATGAGTACCATTGATGAATATTTGCGGCACAGTACTTCTACCTGTTTTTTCCACGACTTCATTCCAATCGTTTCGATTTTTGACATATTTCTTGTTAAAAGGAATGCCACGGCGTTCTAGTAATTGGTAAGCTCTTTGGCAGAATGGACATGTATCAGAGCAATAGATAATGTTTTTTTTCATGATGAGCTTTATTTGGTTTTTATTGGTAAATTTGCTTTTTTCCAAGCCGAAATACCCCCTTTTAAGTTATAAACCTGTTCAAATCCATTGCGTGTTAATAGCCCTGAAATGTGCGCTGAACGCGAGCCACTACGACAATAAACCAGTACTTTTTTACTGCTATCCAAGGTATCAAGTTTGTTTTTAACCTGACTCAGTGGAATATGGATAGCATTCGGAATATAACCGTCTTTTTGGTATTCTTTAACTTCACGCACATCTAAAACAATTAAATTTTTCTCATCCATTAGCGTGACTGCATTATTAACATCCACATCCTCATATTTTTTTAATTTATCAGCAATAATATTGCCAATCAATAAAGCAATTAAAACAAATAGCGTGATAGTGGTAAAAATTTGATCGTCATTTAGTAAAAATTCTAATAGTTCCATCTCTTATTTCCTTGTTAAAAAATTATTCAGCATATCGTGACCTTGCTCGGTCAAAATAGATTCTGGGTGAAATTGCACCCCTTCAATTGCCATTTCTTTATGTTGAATACCCATAATTTCATCCATTTTCCCCTGTTCGTCCTCAGTCCAAGCAGTAATTTCAAAACAATCGGGCAAACTAAGTTGTTCAGCAACCAATGAATGGTAACGAGTAGCATTTAAAGGATTTTTCAATTCAAAGAATACCCCTTTGCTGGCATGGTGTATTGGTGATATTTTACCGTGCATAATTTTTTTAGCACCAATAATTTTTCCACCAAAGGCCTGAGCCATTGCCTGAAAGCCAAGACATACGCCAAGTATCGGAATTTTGCCAGAAAAATATTCAATCACCTCAATTGAAATCCCCGCCTCACTAGGCGTGCAAGGGCCAGGCGATATAACCAAAAATTCTGGATTAAGTTGTTCAATTTCTTTTATCGTAATTTCATCGTTACGATATACCTTGACCTCTTGACCTAACTCGCCAAAATACTGCACTAAGTTATAGGTAAACGAATCGTAATTGTCAATCATTAAAAGCATAATTTATTATTTTTTCCGATATTTGTTGAGGTTGATTTTCCTGATAAAATCAGTGTGCATAGTTAAATCTGATGTTAAATGACATTCTCCTAATTTAGCAATTACAACTTGTATATTGGCTTTCCTGACATACTTCATTGCAGGAATAAAATCAGTATCTGCGGTAATTAAAATAATTCTATCAATCTTTCCTTGATGGGCAAGGTGAGCCATATCTAATCCAATGCGCATATCTACACCTTTTTGTCTAAACTTTGGCTTGCCTTCTTCACCTTTATGAGTCCAGCCATCGAATTTTAAGACCCCTAGACGAATAGCAAATAAATCTTTTTGTTGTAATTTTGCAATAAGTTTATTTTCTTTTTTGACCAGTTTAGCACCATTTTGGTGTTTGAGTAAATAAAAAAACGGCTTGCCAGTTTTTTTGTCAATTGGATCGAATGAATCACAATCATAGTAGAGGATTTTGTGTAATTCTTCATCGCATATACAGCAATCATTGGCTATTTTTGCAATTATATTCGCATCATAAAGAATACCTTCTTTTCTTAAAATAGAGTATAAATAACCAGCATCAATCAGCAAAATAGTTTTTTTCATTTTTTTTATCATTAAGGGTAAAAAAAGACCTCCAAAAAAGGAGGCCTTTATGCTTGCCCACAAGCTTTGGTCTTTTATGCTTGCCCACAAGCTTTGGTCTTTTATGCCTGCCTACAAGCTTAACGGATACGGTCTAAATTATACATAAGTTTTTTGTTTGACAACAAATTTATTTAATCGCTAAAAAGGCGGCAAAGTTCAGACATTGAAAATGACAAAAACTTTGGCTGAATCCCGCTGTTTTAAAGCGTTCAAAATGTGTTTGTTCATTGTCCGTTATGAGTACATTTTCAATGGATTGTCTTTTGGCTGCAATTTCTAATTCACTATATCCATTCGCTCGTTTAAAGTCTAAGTGTAGTTTTGTTGTCTCAGTTTGTTTTTGCACATCATTAAAATGAATTTTATCTGATAAGATCAATACGCCGCCTTTGTTTAGCCCTTGATAAATGGTGTTAATTAGCGATTGCCTTTGTTCAGGCTTGATAAATTGTAGGGTAAGGTTAAGCACTACCATGGATGCATTTTGAATGGCAATATCTTCAATGTCAGCACAAATCACTTCAAAATCTTCTATTTTATGGGTCATATTTTTCACACACTTTTTCGTCATTTCTATTGAATTGTCTACTGCAATAATGTGATTATTTTTATGTGGATTGTTTATACCTAAGGCAATCGCCGTTGCACCAGTTGAGGCACCAAGGTCGTAATAATTGGTATTATTTTGCCCATAAGTTTTTACCATTAAGCCAATCATTTCAATCATGGATTGATAGCCTGGCACCGAGCGTCTAACCATATCGTCAAATACATTCGCAACGCTTGCGTCAAAAGTAAAATCAACCAAATCGTTTTTCTTTAAAAAAATATCATCACGCATATAAAGGCTCCAAGAAAAATTCACACACCAAAAGTTTGCTTGTGCCAATGGTAAAAGTGGAGCGCCTGCCCCAAATCTTTCCCGTATGGGTTATTTGCAATTGACCACGCACAATCTTTGGGTTGTTAAACAATATTTCTCCCAATGGTTTAGAGCCGATATTTAATAAATCTTGGGTGTCGTCGTTGATGGGAATGATTGAGCGTGCAAAAACCACAGCTTGTTGATTGCCTAATAATTCTACTTCACGAATGATACAATCGGCTTGGAAGTTGATCAAATCAGCCTCATTATTGTCCGCTTGTGCTTGCGTTTGTGAGAGGACATTCACTGAGAAATCTGCAAAAATCTGTTTGAGTTTTTTGGTGAGTGATTTGTCGTCGGTTAGCCATGGTTTTACTGTTTCAGGTATGGCTGTTTGCGTGTCTAAATTTTCCCAAATAAGATTTTTAGTGTTCATAAGCCTAACATTTTACTTTAAGAGACCTTTGCATAAATATAAATAATCATCAAGAATCCACTTTTCACCCACTTGGTAATTTTCTTAAACCCAGCCTTAGCCCTGATAGGACAAGGTTTAAGAAAATTACCAAGTGGGTGAAAATTGAATTTTGTTAATCATCCATATATATGCAAAGGTCTCTTTAAAAAAATACCGTGCATACATTTTTAATGCCATTTTCACAAGGATGAGACTTGTTTAAATACTGGCGTATTGGGCTTTGTCTTTGGTAATCCAACGATGAATCAAGGCCTGTTGTTGCGCTTCATCTTCGTTGATAAATTGGTCGCAATAAAAATGTACTTGATTGAGGAGATAGCCATCACGCACAATATTGGCAATTTTCATATCGGCAATACCGGTTTGTTGTGTGCCAAGAATTTCGCCAGGGCCGCGTAATTCTAGATCTTTGTTGGCAATGATAAAACCATCGTTAGTTTGCCTGAGAATATTTAGGCGTTGTGTTGCATTGGTACTAAGTGGTGGTTGATACATTAGAATGCAGATGCTTTTGTTACTGCCACGCCCCACACGCCCGCGTAATTGATGTAATTGTGCCAATCCCAAGCGTTCTGAATTTTCAATGACCATTAACGAGGCATTAGGTACATTAACGCCAACTTCAATCACAGTTGTTGCCACCAATACATTAATCTTACCTTGTGCAAATTGTTGCATAATAGACTGTTTTTCGTCTTTGTTCATCTTGCCATGAATGAGCATAACAGTATGGTCTGGTAAATTTTCCTGCAAATAGTGGTGGGTATTGGTGGCAGATTCTGCCCGTAATGCTTCCGATTCTTCAATCAAAGTACAAACCCAATATACTTGATTCTTGGCATCACACACTCGTTTGATTTTTTCAATCACTTCATCTTTGCGCTTATTACTAAGTGCGATTGTTTGTACTGGCGTTCTTCCTGGTGGCAATTCATCAATAATAGACGAGTCTAAATCTGCATAGGCGCTCATTGTTAGTGAGCGAGGAATGGGCGTGGCGGTCATTACCAGTTGGTGTGGTGTGTTGTGTGCTTTTTGTGTCAAAGACAATCGTTGATGTACGCCAAATTTATGTTGTTCGTCAACAATCACTAAGCCGAGTTTATTAAACACCACCGATTTTTGAAACAAAGCGTGTGTGCCAATCACGACTTGTGCTTGGCCTAAGCGTATTTTTTCCAGTTGCGCTGTTCTTGTTTGGGTGTTTTGTGAGCCAATTAAAAACGCTATTTCAATCCCTAAAATGGTTAAATAATTGGTGAAACTTTGTAGATGTTGATAAGCCAAAATTTCCGTTGGTGCCATAATTGCCGCTTGAAAACCATTTTCAATCGCTTGTAAACACGCAAAAACAGCCACAATGGTTTTACCCGAGCCCACATCACCTTGTAGCAGTCTAAGCATTGGATGATTGGATGATAAATCGGCGTTAATATCTGTGATACTGCGCTGTTGTGCGTTGGTTAGTTTGAAGCCTAGATTTTTATGTAATTGTTTGGAGAGAGCGTCTTTAATCACAAAAACATTGGCTATTTTATTTTTTCGTTGTTTTTTTAATTGCAATAAACTCAGTTGTTGCGCACACAATTCCTCAATAATCAATCGCTGTTGTGCAATGTGTTTAAATGCTTCAATTTGCTCTAAATTCTCATCTTCTTTTGGGTGGTGTAATATTTCTAACGCCTGCTTTAACGACGGCATAGAATGACCAGAAAAACGCTCAAAATTATCCCTCAATGGCGATTCTTTTAACGCCGTCATGGCAGCCCCAACCCATTTTTTCATTTGCGCTTGGTGGATATTGCCAGTTAGTGGATAGATTGGACTTAAAGTCTTTTCTAATAACGAACTTTGTCCCTTAGAAATCAGTCGGTATTCAGGATGGTGCATTTCTAAGCCATCATGGCCGTTTTTCATCTCGCCAAAACATTGGA
>Ga0256845_1002143_pt1 | contig 14618 bp, 8 predicted proteins | sample RiftiametaG_FD_189101 | JGI IMG/M metagenome (GOLD analysis project Ga0256845, IMG submission 189101) | Tube worm associated microbial communities from hydrothermal vent at the East Pacific Rise, Pacific Ocean - Riftia | ecosystem: Host-associated > Annelida > Integument > Unclassified ...
TGGTTCTGGTGTTTTTGCAAGCGCCTCAGCTGACAGCTATTCCCCTACCCCCCATACATCTCCTCGATCAGATCCTCGTAGCGTTCCATCGCCACGTTGCGCTTGACCTTCATGGTCGGGGTCAAGAGGCCATTCTCGATGGTGAACTCTTCGACAAGACGGAATTTCTTGATCGTCTCGAAAGAGGCCAGTTCGGTGTTCTTGGCCTCAAGCTCGGCCCCTATCAGGGCAATGACCATCTCGTTTTTCAGCCAATCGGCGAGATCGGTGCCGTCGATGCCCTGCTCCTCGGCAAAGGCTCGGATATTGTCGGCATCAACCGTTATCAACGCCACCAGATAAGGCTTTCGGTCACCGATCGCACAGACCTGGGCGATGTATTTCGAAGTGGCAATCAGCCCCTCGATGGCCGATGGGGCGATGTTCTTTCCACCCGCAGTGATGATCAGGTCTTTCTTGCGCCCGGTAATCCTCAAGAAATTCTCGTCATCAATCTCGCCAAGGTCACCGGTATGCTGCCAACCATCCGGAGTCAGAGTCTCCTCTGTCTCCGCCGGCATCTTGTAGTACTCCCTCATGATGTTCCTGCCCCGATAGAGAACCTCACCGTCCTCTTCGGTTTTCTGTTCGATTCCAGGTCCCGGAGGACCGACCCACCCAAAACGATAGTTGTCGTAGCGGTTGAGATTAGTAAAGGATGTATTTTCGGTCATGCCGATGCCTTCGACAATCAAGATCCCCGCGGCATGAAAGAACTTTCCGATCGAGGGATTGAGCGGAGCGGCACCACTGATGCACCAGCGGACCCTGCCTCCCAGAGCCGCCTGGACCTTTGAAAAGACCAACTTGGTGGCCAGGGCATATTGAAGGCCCAGGAAAAACGGTATGGGCCTTCCCTCCAGCTTGCAATCACTGACCCTGTCGCCGACCGAACGGGCCCAGTTGAAGATCATCAATGCCGCACCGCCCTTGGCCTCGGCACCCGAAATGACCTTCGAATAGACCTTCTCGTAGATTCGTGGAACACTGGGAAACCACTGTGGACGAGCAATCTGGAAGTCCTCAACGATGGTGTCGATACCTCGTGCAAATGTCGTCGTGCTGCCTGCAACCAGAGCGCTAAAGACCAGGGTCCGGGCAAAAATATGTGCCAGGGGCAAAAAAAGCAGGGTCTCGTCTCCTTCGAGAATCTGGGTTGAACCGTATACGGACTGAGCCGTGAACGTCAGGTTGTCGTGGGTCAGGACGGCACCCTTGGGAATACCGGTCGTACCCGATGTATAGACGATCGTTGCCACGTCTTCGGGGCCAACGTCTGCGATCCTTTGGTCCAAGTCCTCATCGCTAATATCGGTGCCCAGCTCGAGGAATTCGTCATAGGTCATCACCCAGTCGTCATCCGGCGCCTGGCCTGAGAACAGGATTACTTTTTGAATGGCCGGAATCTCATCCCTGATGGACAGCAGTTTCTCAAGCTGGGCCTCGTCCTCGGCAAAGACCAGAACGGCATCCGAGTGATTGACAATGTACTTGACATCGTCGGCCAATAGGGACTGGTAGATTCCAACGGCACAGGAACCGATCGAGGCACAGCCAATATCAGTCAGAACCCACCGGTAACAGGTGTAGCTGAGAATATTGGCCTTGTCCCCCTTCTCGAGGCCCAGGGCCATCAGGCTCTTGCCAACTCTGCGGACCTCATCGGAGAACCCCTTCCATGTAATCGACTGGGTTTCTTTCGACTCGAGAATCCAACGGTAAGCGGCGCGGTCACCCCACCGTTCAACAGTCGTACTCAACATGTGGTTGACGTTGCGAAAATCGACAAACTCCATGGGAACTCCTTTTCGATACCCAGGCCAAGCAGTGTTTGTTTCCCTGAGATTAGCCGAGATCCCAGGACCGATCAACAACGGCAGTACATCAGTCGCCTCATGGCTTCAGCTCCCCCGCCAGTTGTGTCGTCACAATCTGTCCCAGGACCTCCTTGAGTTCCTCGAACCGAACGGGCTTGCTGAGATAGTCATCCATGCCGGCTGCAAAGCATGCCTCCCGGTCTTCAACCGTCGCCGCCGCCGTCAACCCAATGATCCACAGATGTTGACCATGGCTCTCGCCCTTGCGGATTTCTCTGGTTGCCTCCAAACCATCGATCAACGGCATTTGAATGTCCATCAACACGACATCGAAGGCATCTCCACGAGCCAGGATTTCAAGAGCTTGATGGCCGTTTTCTGCCTCGGCGACCTGATGTCCACACTTGGTCGCCGTCGCAACCGCCACTAGACGATTGACCAGGTTGTCGTCAACGACCAGGACTCGGAGCACCCTGTGGCATTCGGTGCTGTCCATCGTGTCGTGTCCGTTGTGGATTATTGAACCATGAGCGCCCGGTCTCTGGGGAAGGGTGAAGCGGAAGGTGGAGCCGACGCCGAGCTCACTCTCCACCCAGATTCGACCACCCATCTTTTCCACCAGACTTCGGGAAATCGCCAAACCCAGACCGCTTCCTCCATGGGTCCGAGTCCTGCTCTCGTCCCCCAGAGAGAAGGTGTCGAAAATCGAACTCGTCCTGCCGGCAGGGATGCCAACCCCGGTGTCTCGAACCGAGAACACCAATGATGCCTCCTCCCGGCCCCCTGGCTCGCGTTCAACCCCAACGGAAATGGATCCCTCTTCGGTGAACTTGACCGCATTCCAAATCAGGTTGAGAAGAACCTGCTGCAGCCGATATTGATCGCCCCAGATTGTCTTTGGGATCTTCGAATCCACATCCCAATTGAGTTCGAGCCCCCTGGCCACAGCACGCTCAGTGACGATCTCCGTTGTCTCCGCAAGCCATTGCCGGACCTCAAATTCAATCGGCCTGATCTCAACCTTGCCGGCCTCAATCTTGGAAAAATCCAGAACATCCCCGATCAACTCAGTCAATGACCTCGCGGAACTCCCTGCAATCTTTATGTATTTTCGCTGTTCGGGATCAAGATCGGTCTGCATCAACAAATCGATCATGCCCACCACTCCATTGAGCGGTGTGCGCAATTCGTGACTGATATTGGCCGTAAATAGACTCTTGGCCTCGGTCGCCGCCTCGGCAGCGTTCTTGGCCTTCCTGAGATCTTCTTCATACCGCTCTCGCTCGGTGATATCCCGAGCAATCCCGCAGACCCCAATGATCTCCCCATCTTGATCTCGAAGAGGAACCCTGCTTACAGCGAAAGACTGGTACTCTCCGGTGACCATCGTTGGACTGACGACCTCAATATTCTCTCCCTTCAGGACCCGGAGATCGATCGCCCGGATCGCATCTGCCTCATCCTCTCCGAAAAGGTCAAAATCCGCCAATCCCTTGATGGCTTCAGGTGATCGCCGAAAATCTCTTGCCATCCTTGGGTTGACAAACCGGTACCTCAGGTCTCGATCCTTGACAAAGATTGCGTCTTGAGCAGTCTCAATCACCGTCTGAAACAGCGTCTCGATATCTCTCAGCGCCGTCTCGGTTTTCCTGAGCTCCGTCAGATCCTCTTTGACGGCAACGTAACGCACGATGACGCCCTCATCATCCCGAACCGGTGCGATGACCGCCCTCTCGCAATACTCCTCTCCGTTCTTCCTCTTGTTATGTAATTCACCCCGCCAGACCGATCCCGAACTGATCGTTTCCCACAGATTCCTGTAAAAAGTGTCCGGCAGATCTCCGGCCTTGAGGATCCTGGGGTTCTGACCCAGGGCTTCCTCCTCCGAGTAGCCGGTGATTTCTGTGAAGGCTGGATTGACGTACTCGATTGTTCCTTCAGCATCGGTAATGACGACCGCCACCGGACCCTGTTCAATGGCCGCCGACAACTGTCGAAGCTGTATCTCGTCCCTCCGGCGTTCATCAACATTTCGGCCGATACCCTGGATTCCAACGATCTCGTCCCCCTCGCCGAAAATCGGCCAGGCGACCGTTGAAAACCACCGATATTCCCCGAGAGCGTTTTCAACCCGAATATCGAATCGACATGGTTTTCCGGCGAGAACGGCCTCCGTGACCGACTTGATCACCGACCAATCATCCGGATGGACATAGGCAGTGGAATTTGTTCCGACGATCTGATCCCTGCGGAAGGACGCCTCCCTGAGGAACGCCTGATTGACATCTTTGACGATGCCGTCCCGCCCCACCGAGAAGATGGGATCCGGTGCGTTTTCGACAATCAGACGGTACTTTCTCTCACCATTTTTCAGAGCTTCCTCATAGGAGGTTCTGCGAAACAGCTCCGACTGCAAATTGGCTCGTATTCGTCGCAGGTCACGATTCTGACGCATCACAATCCCTGCAGCAACAATTCCAATCAGCAGCACTGCCATGACTCCAACAATCCAAGTCGTGTAGGTTTTGAAGAGCCGGCATTTCGACACCGAAAACAATCTGCCAAAGGGTTCAACATCAAGTTCGACCAGACAGTCCAGGACGTCTATATACTTGGCAGGAAGCGTCCATCCGGCCGAGCCGATCGCTCTGGCAACCTTGGAGTTCTCAGGTATCAGCAGAAGAGCCGCCGTAACCTGATCCACAAGATCCTGCGAAGTGTGGCTCGCGGCAATGAAGGGCCTCTCGGGATAGAGCCTGGTGGAGAGTTTGAAGGGGAATGAGACATCATCATCGGTAACGAAGAGATTCAGAATCTCGAATTCGCTGAGGTCAATCTCACCCCTGGCCGCCATCGTCTCCAGGACATCGGTCGGAACAATCCCTACCTCGTGGTCCCCTTTGAGCACCGTTCGTACGACCTTTTCAGGACTCCCCAGAAAGTCGAGCGTCGAAAAATCCCTATCCCTGGTCCCGATCTTCTTTAACTCTCGGGCTGCCGCCAGCCATCCCCCAAGACTCCGGCGATCAACCGCAGCGACCGACGCACCCTCGAGATCAACGGGGCCACCGACCCGGCTGTTGTCTTTCCTGCAGAAGACCACGGCGCCACACTGGGTGGTCACCCCATTCCCTGATCCCCGTTTCTTCAGCGTCGCCAGTTTCCGACCGCCCCGGCGGTAGATCAGTTCCTCAGCAATACCGGGATCCGCAACAACGAAGTTGAGCTCTCCCTCCTCATAGGCATCAATGACTTCAGTCGAGCTGAGAGGAACGATCGTGAAGATCTGTTCCCCAACGACCGTCCCAAGAAACTGAGCCAACGGTGTCCAGCAACTGACACAGTGGTCCTTCCCAACCCGAGCCACCACACCAATACGAACTTCCTGGTCATCCCCCTGAATTGGTACCTCTTCAGCCCACCCAACGCCGGAAAAGGCGCACACGACACCGACAAGAAGGAAAAGCATCCTGGCAGATCGGCACCCAACGCCGTCCTCGCCGTTGAGAAGAATCATCACACCGGCCCTACTCGTGAACGCACGATCCTGAGATTGTTCTCGAGCATGGGATCCTCTGGTTTCAATTGCTGTGCCTCCAACCAGAATTCCAACGCCTTTGAGAAGTCTCCATCACGAAAAGCATCGAAGCCGGCATCGAAAAGTGTGCCGAATTCGTCGATCTTGACATCAACCTCTATACTCTTGGCCCGAGCCAGTTCTTCAACTCGTTTCTGGACCTCGGCCTTGATCGCCTGATGCTGCTGATCGATCAGCTGGTCCAGATCCGGCATGTCGCTCTCGGGCTCAACCACTTGCGACCGTTTGAGGACGGTGTTCCCGTTCAGAACAACCACGGTTTCAATCCGTTTTTCGGGATAGAACACCATCTCTGTCTGCACCTGAAAGAGCCTCTGGCCCACCTTGATTCCGGCCAATCGCCCAATCGGCATCTTCGATTGAAGAGTCGAAGATTGAGAAACCCGTTCCGCGACCAGGCGGGGCCTCTCCAACGCACTGAAGTCAACGCCACGCGCCTTGATGGTAAATCGGCCATGATCCAAGTCGTACAGCCGTCCCAAGACATCGTCGGCATCTTCGATCTCGTCGAAATCGTAAAGGTCCTTCAGGTCATCATTCGGTCTCCTGAGGTCGTCCAACTGAATTGCACCCCCCTTGAAGGGGATGACCACTTTCCAGTCGTCGGCCTCGAAGGTGACATCTCCCGAAAAACCTTGCTCCTCACAGAACCTGACGACATCGTTGAACGAAAACACTCCGAGATCACCCTGGAAAACGGCCTCCGAAGAACGCTTTCGGCGACGCAGTAGTGATTTCACCCTTGCCTTCAAGACTGTTGATTCGATCGGCTTGACCAAATAGTCATCGATATCCGCTTCGAGACCTCGAATGAGCTGCTCCGGGTCACCCAAGGACGAGAGAAAAACAAACGGGATGTCCTTCTCCGGGAACCGACGAGTAACTTCATCCTTGAAGGCAAAGCCGTCCATTTCCGGCATCATGATGTCCGAGATGATCAGATCGGGGTCTTTCACCTCCAGGCGATCGAGAGCATCAGCCGCTCGCTCAAAGGTCTCAACCTCAAAACCATCCTGCTTGAGCAACTCCCGGCCCAAGGTCAAGAAAACCTGTTCGTCGTCAACCACGAAAATCATGCAACCTCCCACGGTTACCGTCCTTTCATGACCAGGCCATGGTCGTCGATTGCACTGCACAGAGTCTGTGCGTTCTCCTTGAGGTCCCCACTCATTCGAGCGATGACCTCGGCCACGGTTGCCGGCCATACCCGATGGCCGAAGCTCGAAAACTGAGGTTCCGAGTCTTTTTCGGGTCCTTCGACCATAAGGTCAAGACGACAGCCTTCCCCAAGAATCTCCTTCAGTTCATCCAGCAGGACCAGGGCAGAAAGCAAGAGATCCGGGATCTTCCCCACTGGTTCTTCGCTCGGCTCGATCTCCGAGTCAAAATCCACCTCGAATCGGCCTCTCTGCAGGAGAAGAATCCGATGCATCGCAACAACTCCCTCGAACCCCTCCCACCGGGACCTGATGACATGCCGCTGAACAACCTCAATGGAAGCTTCCATTTCAGGAAGAAGGATCCGGCCATTCTTCCCTCCAAGGTCCATCGTCTGGAGAATCTCCTCGACACTGACAGGCCCAAGTCGACCACCAAATGTTCTCTCCAGTTGACGGAAATGCTCTCCACGACGAAGAGCAACGGTGACACGGGCCATCAGCTCGGCCCGATCAAAGGGCTTGACGACGTAGTCATCAGCCCCCATATGAAGACCCTTGACCTTGAGATTAGGTCGATCCAGGCTGCTGAGAAAAATCACAGGAATTGAGGCAAGATCACGTCTTCCCTTGATCTGTTCCAGAACCCCAAAACCGTCGAGAATCGGCATCTGAATATCCAACAGAACAAGATCAGGCCGCTCGTGATTCAGGATCTCCAGACCCTCGGCGCCATTCCCTGCGTGTAAGACCTCGAAACCTGAGATCTTCAAGTAGGCGCCCAGGACGCTGTGGATGTCCTCGGAGTCGTCAATGATCAGAATTCGGTATCCACTCATGCTCTTCCTTCTCGGCCCGGCATGCCTGTCTGATCACACGGACGGGGAATCCCCTGATCATGCTGACCTTCGGGGAGCCGAACGACAAAAAGACATCCGCCTCCCTCCCGGTTCCGAGCCTCAACAGAACCCTCGTGTGCCTCGACCAGAAGCCGAACGATGTAGAGACCCAGGCCAACTCCGAAGCCCCTCTCGGCCACCTCGCCACCGGACGTTGCCTGAAAATAGCGATCGAAGATTCTCTCCCTCTCGTCCTCCGGAACCCCTGGACCTCGATCACCAATCGTAATGACTTGGGATCCCGCGTCCCGAACCATGCGAACCTCAATCCTGCTCTTTTCAGGTGAGAACTTGAGTGCGTTGGAGAGAAGATTGGTGAAGACCTGTTCCAGCTTGCCTGCATCGACAAGAATCTCATCAAAGGGACCTTCGATCACTGATGTGATCTCGACGGATCGTTCACGAGCCGCGGCTCCGACCAAGGCAATACAATCCTCAACAACCCGGTCCACCCGAGCATATGCCAGGCCCAGACTGATCCCGCCCGCCTCGATCTTCTCCGCATCCAGAATGTCGGAGATGAAGGAACTGAGCTTCCGACCCGAGGAAATGATCTGATCGATGAAACCCTCCCGGGTCTCGGTATCCAACTGCGGACCCAAATCCCTCAACAGATTGGCAACACTGACCATGGCGTGGAGAGGCGACTTGAGGTCATGGGATGTGATCGCCACCATGTCACTCTTGAGCCGGTTGAGACGTTCCAGTTCTGTATTCTGGGCCTCGAGCTGAACTTCAAGTTCCTTGCGGCGAGTAATGTCGACCTGAACCCCAACGTAGTGCCGTATGACCCCCGCTTCGTCCCTCAGGCCCGAAATAGAGGCGAAGGCCCAGTATGTCGAACCGTCCTTCTTCTTGTTGTGAAATTCTCCACTCCAGGAATTCCCCCGGGAAATCGTCTTCCAAAGGTCCTCATATGCGGACTCGGGCGTCTCGGGACCCTTGAGAATACTCGGCAGATTCCCGACGGCCTCTTCCACCGAATAGCCCGTCGTCCGGCAAAACTGGGAATTGACGTACTCAATCCTTCCCGTAACATCCGTAATGATCACGAGGGCGGGGCTCTGTTCAACGGCTTGGTTGAGTTTCCTGATCTCCTCCTCGGCCTGCTTCATCTCCGTCAGGTCCCGGCAGCAAGTCACCAGTCCAACCGGCTCACCCTGGGAATCTCGGACGACATCGGTCAGAAGCTCAACCGGAAAGGTCGAACCGTCCGCACGTTTGTTGAGGCTTTCCCGCCTCCATCGCCCCAGGTCGTCAGGCCAAGAATCGTCCATCGTCTCGTTGGACGGAGTCCCAAAATATCGTGCCGAGCACCCAAGCAACTCGCTCTGACCATAACCGTGCATTTCGGCATCAGCCGGGTTGACGAAAAGGATCTTACGGTCGAGATCCGTCATCGTGACACCAATTTGCATCGAATCAACCGCAAGCTTGAAGGACCTCAGCTGTTGAATCATCCGTTCCGACTCGGTGATATCCCTCAGAATCACCACGGCGCCAATCCACCGAGAGAACTGATCCATCAACCTCTTGGATATCAGTTGAACTGTACGTTGCCCGCCGTCCGCACAATCCAGGCCGAGTGATTGTTCGAAGACCGGAGGGCCGTCTCCATCGAGGATTCGATTAACTGATATTTTGGCGGCACCATCAACGTCTCGAACAACTCCGGCCAACACATCGGAAAAAGAATGCCCAAGGCAGGCCGGTCCAAGCAATGCCGTACCCGCCTCGTTGATGAACGTCACGATTCCCCTGACATCAATACTGACAACACCGTCGGCAACACTGGCCAACACGGTGGACAACCAATCCCTGCTGTCCTGAACATGACAGTCCAAACGGTGCCTGTGGAATGCGGTCTCCACGGCCACCACCAACTGCCCATCACTAAAGGGTTTGGCAACAAAACCGTAGGGCGCCGCACGCCCCACCTGTCGGAGGGTCGCTGGATCACTGTCTCCCGAAAGAAAGACAACGGGGATATTGACTCTATTCTGAATTCGCTCGGCAGCCTCGATCCCATTGAGTTCTCCCGGAAGACGGATATCCATCAGGACGAGATCTGGATCGCACCGGGAAATCTCTTCGATCGCATCCTCACCCGAAATGACGAAAGGGCACGTATCATACCCCTCTCGTTCCAAAATACCCTGAACCAATCTCTGATAAACGGGATCATCCTCAACCAGTAGAATTTTGCCCTTGCTCACCGGCATCAATCCTCCGTGACCATCAACCAAACCGTGCTCCCCCCGCCACCGCCAAGAATTCCGCACATAGCTTCACCCGAAGATCGGCCTCTCAAGATACACGAAGGCCCGCAGAAGTTAATTAGGTATTTCCCTGATTTCGCGCTTCCAAATACCTGAGTCCTCTCACCGGGGTAGGGGTAGAATGCCACGCATGAGTGATCCACCTACCCCTGCAGACCCAATTCTCCGTCCCGACGCGACCGAGATCCCGGCAGCTCCGGCCCTCGATTGCTCGGCTGGTCTTCTCTCGACGGGCGGAGACCCAGAACTCCTCGACGAGCTCATTGCAATTTTCCTGCAAACCATTCCAGGTCAGTTGGCAATCCTCGAAAAGGCCATCGACTGCGGAGATCGTGCAACAGCCGGCCGTGAGGCCCACTCACTGAAAGGCGCCGCCGGGGCACTGGGGGCCACAGGGATTCGAGAGCTTGCCATTGAGATCGAGGCCCAGGCCGGCCACGATGACCTTGAGGCCGTTCGGCCTCTGATCGTCAAGATTCAGTCCATGGCCACCCAACTGCGGCAAGAACACGCCGCAGGTCTCATTTTTGGACCTCCTCCAACCGGTTCATGACTGCCTCTATTTTCCAGTTCGAGGGAACTGATCAGAAATCCAGCGATGTCACGCCTTCCCGAATGGCAAACTTCGTCAACGCCGCAACGCTGTGGAGATCCAGTTTGGCCATTAGGTTCTGCCGGTGGGTATCGATGGTCTTGACGCTGACGTCGAGAATCCCCGCAATAGCCTTGGTTGATTTCCCTTCGGCAAGCAGTTGCAAAACCTCCGCCTCCCTCTGAGTCAGAGCCATCACCGGTGGCGCCGAATCTCGCCCCAATTGTTGAACATAGTCGGAAAGAATAACTCCGACAATCTTCGAGCTGAGATAGTGTTCTCCCCGCATCACCGCCCGTATTGCATTGAGCAATTCGTCAAAGGCACAGTCCTTGAGTACAAAGGCCCGGGCCCCCGCCTGAATCGCCCTGCGGACCACGGCAGCATCCGACGACATGGAGAGAAAAATTACCTTGCACGATGGTCTATTGGCCAAGATCTTCCGGGTCGCATCAATTCCGTTGAGAATCGGCATCTGAAGATCCATGATGATGATGTCGGGTCTGAGTTCTGCCACAAGTTCAACGGCCCGACGTCCATCTTCTGCCTCGCCAACAATCTCGAAGCCATGCTCTTCCCGCAACAGTGCCCGAAGCCCGTGTCGGAGGATCTGATGATCATCGGCAAGAAAGATTCGCGTCATCATTGCCACAATAGCACCTGAGTCTGCATTTCTCACCAATGTTCTCGTGCTCCACTCCATTTTCTGAGCTCTTGACATATAATTGGAATGAATGGAACATTTTGAAAGATGCCATGAGGGAGATGCTTGATTGAACAGATAACACGACTAAAATTGAGCACTGTCAGCAATTCTCATTGAGACGGCGGAAGGAAATTCAATGTTCAACCTGCTCAGTTTCTTCAGAGGTACACCAGAAGGGACCAATGACGAAACTGCAATCTCGGCCTCACGGACACCACTCGGGCTTCAGCAAACACACGAAGAACAGGGATATCTGGGCTTTCTTTCAGATCTTCCGAAGGATCCCTTCGTTCAGGCTTCCCTGTTTCTGCTGGGTCTTCTTGTCGTTGTCTATGGGATCGGTATCCTCGGGGCAAGACCATCAGTGTTTTCATGGGTTACGGCAATCAATCTGTCTTTCCTTGGCTTGGCTTTACTGGGTGTTGTCGTCATTCGTCCAACCGAGGCAGCAGCCCATCGATTTCGAAAACTGCTTGTCCTTGGCTATGGAATATGGCTGTCACTCGAGCTGATCCGTTGGTTTTTCCCTGAGACCGAAAAGAGCATTCTTGGTGGTATTTCCGTCGATGTCGGCTATTTATTCTTCTATTACCTGGTGTTTTCGGCGGTCAGATCAATCAAGACCACCGACATGGCGGATTCAAGTCTCTTCAGCAACTCGATTCTTATTGAACACCTTGAGACAGCCCCCTTTTACATTGGGAGTCTTGCGTACTTTGTCGTCATCCCGATGCATTTTGATGTCTATGCCTATCAGGCTTTCCTTCCCTCTTCACTGTTTTACGCACTGATGGATTTCCTGTTGATGATCTATTGTCTTTGGGTAGGATTGAGTATCCGGGACAAGAAGCTAAAACTGTTTGCCCTTCTGATGTCGTTGGCGTTTTTCTTGTGGGCCATCATTGATGGATGGGATCATTTTGTCCTTGTGGGCGGCGGCTCGCTCCAGTACTGGGGCCAACCGTCGGATTTCTTCTGGTTTTTCGCAGCCGTGCTCGCCATAGGATCCAATCGAATCCTGGCCATCAAACCCGAAGTAGCGGCTGGAGCCGTCAAGGCGCCCAGCGCAGGGAGGCATCGGCAGCAATTTCCGATCGGCTCGGTATTTGTCTTGAGTTTGGCGGCTTTTCACTTTATCGGCTACAAATCTGGGTACCTTGATCCAGTTACCAGGAGTCCACGAATGATCGTGGTCATCCTCCTGCTGTGTATCACCATGCTGAGCCTTTTCTTCCGTCACGCTTTGAACCAAAGCAATTCCCGGTTTCGGTTGCTTGTTGACGAAGGTCAAGATTCAATCATGGTCACCAACCGTGACGGTATCATCGAGTACGTCAACAAGGCATTCTCCGTTCTCACCGGCTACAGCCCGGATGAGGCCATCGGCTGCAACCCGAGAATGCTCAATTCGGGTCGGCACCCGAAGACACTTTTTTCAGATCTTTGGGAAACAATCCTTGCGGGCCGGACCTATAACGGACTCATCACCAACCGCCGAAAGGACGGGACAATCTACCATGAAGAAAGGGTCATCACGGCGATCCGAAATACGCTGGGAAATGTCTCCCATTTCATGGCGATTGGCCGGGACATCACTGCACGAATCGAGAATGAAGCCAAGCTGCACCACATCGCCAATCATGATGTGTTGACCGGCTTGCCCAACAGAGCCTTTCTTTTTGAGCGGCTGAAGTATTCGGTCTCAACATCGAAACGCCACCAGCGGCATTTTGCGGTCTTCCTGATCGACCTGGATGATTTCAAGACCATCAATGACAGCCGGGGACACCTGGTCGGCGATCACGTACTCAGAACTGTTGCTGAACGCCTCAAGGGAACCGTTCGGGAGATTGATACTCTTGCCAGAATGGGTGGAGACGAATTGGTCGTTCTCAGTGAGAGCCCGACTGATCCGACCGATCTGCTGGCATTCTCAGAGCGCATTGGGAATGTCATTCGGGAACCGATTGAGGTCGAAAAAGAGATGCTTTCCGTGACGGCAAGTATCGGGATTGCAGTATTCCCGGAAGATGGGACAACTGCAGAAGAGCTGGTCCGAAGCGCGGACATCGCAATGTATGCGGCCAAGAGTGCTGGATACGGTCGCTGCCAACTCCACAACCCCGAACTGAGCCGGCGGGCCGACGAAAGATTGGCAACCATTCGGCAACTACGAGGAGCGATCGATCGAAGTGAGTTTCGTGTGGTCTTCCAGCCGGTCCTGGATCTCCATTCAGGTAGAATATCAACCCTTGAGGCGCTCCTCCGGTGGAGAAACGTCGAGCTGGGAGAGGTCCCTCCCGATCGTTTCATCCACAGAGCAGAGTCGGCCGGAATGATGCCGGAACTCGGAGCCTGGGTGCTCCGCCAGGCGTGTAGCGTTGCCTCTCAATGGGCTGGATCCAACCAAGAGGGTCTTGGGATTTCGGTTAACGTATCTCCTGTTCAACTGGATGACGAAGGATTTGTGAATACAGTTGACTCGATCCTGAAAGAGACAGGCTTTGACGCATCCAAACTAGTCTTGGAGTTGACCGAAAGTACGCTAATCAGCGAGAGCAGCACCGTCGTCCTGGCAATGGAACAACTCAAGGCCATGGGAATCGGATTGTACGTCGATGATTTTGGAACGGGGTATTCATCCTTGGCATACCTTTCCAAACTCAGGCCAGAGGGAATCAAGATAGACCGATCATTCGTAATAGGAAGCGAGCACCACGATGACATGGCAGAAATCATCGAGGGGGTGGTTCACATGGGCCACGCCTGTGGCGCAACAGTGATCGCCGAAGGGGTTGAGTCTCCCGGCGAACTGGAGATCGTGCGTCGAGCCGGGTGTGATGCCGTTCAGGGATTCCTCTACTCCCATCCTTTGGAGATCAGGGAGATTCCGCGGTTCCTGACCGACGACTCCGTCATGTGAAATGCCTCGGCATTCGGTTGTCAGTCTTCAAGCAAGGTGCTTACTTCATCCAGAAAAATCAACATACGAGGATTGAACTGAAAGCTGAGAGCTCCTACCGCACCACCCGGTACAAAACCGAGGAGCCTCGTCGTGCCCAGAGAACGATCCCGGGGACACCCTTGAACGGGTTCTGTTCATCCAGACCATAGGTCTCCCGTTCAAGGTCTCCAAGAACAACCCAATCGACCCTGTACCGATCCAGTGCCGTCCGGCGTTCCTCGGGATCGACTCCTGCATAGATCACCTCCAGGTCACGGACCCGTTCCTCGATCTCGCTGAGACTTTGCCCCCGCTGCCGCAAATGCCACTCCCACCCCACAACGGTTCCAATCCCGGTGTGCATCGCAATCCGGGTGAAACTCCCATAGCTGGATCCCGCAGCCTCCGCGACGACGTCTCGGGAAAGCCCGGCCCCCCTCAGTGCGGTGATCAGAAAGTGATCCGATGGATTGTTTCGCAGGAAGGCCCTCCCATCCAGGGTCGGACGAGGCGAGTGAATTCGCGGCTGCAACCAGCCCTGGGTCACACCGAGGGGCAGATTGACCAGGGCGACCGGCGCCAGAACC